>Ga0315545_1004423_pt1 | contig 11616 bp, 8 predicted proteins | sample SalMarSW160210MG_FD_203096 | JGI IMG/M metagenome (GOLD analysis project Ga0315545, IMG submission 203096) | Salt marsh sediment microbial communities from the Plum Island Ecosystem LTER, Massachusetts, United States - Salt Marsh Sediment SW1602-10 ...
TCAGATCTTATGTAGTAATTCAAGTTTCAAGAACAAATCAAAGAAATCTTCATCCTAACACAGATTGGGAAAAATTAAAAGAACTCGTGGATTTCAAAAATATACATGCAAAAAGTAAAAAGAAATCATAGGCTTTCTTATTTTTTTGGTTAATACTTGATCAAGTACTGTTCTAAATGATCCACGTATGATCTTAGAAAAATATTAGATTATAGAATGAAAGAAAAACTGGCAGGGATTCTAAATAGACCCATTGCTTAACAAAAGTTCTTTTCTAAGAGTTTATCCACTAGTATAATTGCATAAAGCCTTATAAAAGTCTTGATTTTGACAATGTTGAGATTTGCTTCCATAAAATCAGTAACATGTCATAAGAATAAAAAGATATGAAATTAATTTGGGATATAACAACCCTACAATCTGATAGAAAACTTTTTATATGGATACACCTTATATAAATTTGCAAAAAATGTCAAAAATTTAGAGAAATTATACAACAATATATAGATAGGTGATATAAATGAAGTCTATAGCTCAAATGATGAGCAAGTATTTCGTTGAATTAGAGTATGAAGATCTACCCAAAGAAGTCATTAAACTTTCTAAAATCTGTGTTTTAGACATGATGGGTGTTTCTATAAGAGGATCTATTTTGAAACATTGTAAGATCCTTGCACAGTATATAAAGGAGATAGGAGGAAAAGAAGAGGCCACAGTCATAGGGTATCCTTTTAAGACATCTTGTGCAAATGCAGGATTGATAAATGGTGCAATTGGGCATTCTTTGCAGATGGACGATGGAGAAATGAGTTCTATTGCACACTTAGGCTGTGAAGTTATTCCTGCTGCATTAGCTGTAGGAGAAAGAGAAAATATTTCAGGAAAAGATTTTATAGTCTCAATAGTTACAGGATACGAAGGAAGTATAAGAATTGGTGCAGCTGTGAATCCTTCTCATTACAAAAGAGGATTTAGCCCAAACGGTACAATAGGTGTTTTTGGTGCAGCTATATCAAGTGGGAAGGTCTTGAAATTAGACGTAAATGCCATGACTGATGCCATATCCTCTGCAGCTATGCAGTCAGCAGGATTAGAGCAGTTTGTCCGCGATGGTTCAATGAGCAAGTTTTTAAATACAGGGCATGCAACCCAAGCTGGTATTCAGGCTGCTTTATTAGCAGAAAAAGGGTTTACGGGATCTTATGAAATATTAGAAGGCGTAAAAGGATTCTGTAGAGCGTACTCTGACAATTATGACATTAAAAAGATATATGGAGATTTAGGAAAGGTTTATAAGATCTTAGATACATATTTCAAACCGTATCCTACATGCAGATTTACACATCCAGCAATAGACACCATTTTAAAAATAATAAATGAAAGAGAAATAGATTCTTCTGAGATTGATGAAATTGTAATAAAAACATATCCTGTAGTTATAAATACTACAGATAATCCTAATCCAACTACTGAAGTTGGAGCAACATTAAGTATGCAATATGCCATAAGTACAGCTATTATCTATAAGAAGTCGACACCTGACGAGTTTACAGAAGATAAACTAAGCAACATCAAAATAAGAGAATTAATGAAAAAAATTAAACTGATAGACGGTGGCAAAGAATTGCAAGAGTTTGCTCCAGAGGGATCAGGAGTCATACTGAAACTCAGAATGAGGAATGGGAAAGAAATAGAAGATAGAGTTCAAGTATGCAAAGGTGAACCTAAAAATCAATTTACTAGAAGAGAACTGATAGAAAAGTTCAAAAATTTGTCCTTAGAAGTCATAGAAGATAATAAAGCGGATAAAATAATAAAAACAGTAGATAAACTAGACAAACTCAAAAGTATAAGGAAATTAGCTGAGTTACTGGCAATGTAAGTATATTTTTAGAACTCTTTTAAGAGTTTTCCGTAGTTTTCAATTTTTTCGTTTACTCCTACAAGTCTTAACATATCCCACAATGTGGCTTGATTACTTGTCACTACAGGTACATTTAGATCAGTTTCGAGAGCATTAATGACATCCATGCCTCTGAAGTTTGTGCAACTTATGAATACACCATCGATATCAGTAGTATACATCTCTTTTATCATTCTATATATTTTTCCAGGATGAAATTCCTCTTCATCTTTAGGAACGGTAAATCCCAATCCTTTTATTTTCGATACTTTGAAACCATTTCCCTCTAAGAATTTTATTTCCTTTTCATTTAAAAAATCTGGGTAGGGTGTTACAACAATGATCTTTTTTAAATCTAATATTTTAAGGGCCTTTATTACAGCAGTTGAAGTTGTAGTTCCTTTTATACCTGTAGTTTCTTCTATTGTCTCTATTATTTTTTTATCATATTTTAAACCACCTATAAAACTGCCCCCAGTACATCCAAAGGCAATGATGTCAACGTATTCATCTGCTAGCTCTTTTGCGGCTCTGGGTACTTGATTAAACATGTTTTCTATTTCTTCTTTATTCTCTCCTGTTATTTTTATTCTAGAATAAAAAAAAGCAACACCATCTATATTTACTTTCTGATAATCAGGTTCCATAGTACCATTTGACGAAGGCACCATGACCCCTAATTTTGCGCGCCATCCATACATAATATATCACCATTTTATATTTTTTGTTTTTCTTTATAAACTTTTTGCTTCATACTTCTCGTTTTGTACAATAAATGATATAAATTAGTTAACTATACTCTTTTTTATTCTTCAATAAGACAAACAATATAAACACTGCACACAAAAAGAGAGGTACAAGGATATATTGATAATAATGCTCTTTTGTACTCTTTTCGATTTGAATTGAACACAAAAAAGGGCCTTCCAAAAAATTTTCACATCCTCCTTCACATTCACCATACACTCCTAAGATAACGAGAGGGATGTTTATAATTTTGTTTTGGCATTCTATTATATCTATTGAGATCCTTCCTCTTAAAATCTGTCTATTTTCTTCTATTTTGGACTCAAATCTGGGATTTTCAGCGATCTTAATACCTTTAGTTGTTTTTTCAAATTCTTCATCTATGAATGCTTTGCAAACAAGGATATAAGGCCCAGAAATATTTTCTATTTCTATGGATACATCGACAATTTTGTCTGGAGGAGCTATTTTTTCGTAATTTAATTTAACTCCCATAATGTATCCCTCATCAGTTTTTATTGTATATCTCTCATAGGGGTTTCCATAGGTTATTGCTAAGAATTCTGTAATTAAAAGAAAAATAATAACAAAATTTTTCTTTTTTTTTCATGATACTTACCCTTAAAAATAATTAAGTAACATAATGTTCCTCAGTAAAGTATCGGTCTATACTGTCAGGCAAGATAGTAACAACAGTTTTACCTCCGCCTAATTTTTTTGCTTCTTTTATTGCTACGTATACATTTGCTCCAGAAGATACTCCTGCATATAGTCCTTCTTCCTTCCACAGTCGATGAGTCATACTTACTGCTTCTTCATCTGTAACCCTAACGATTTCGTCGATGAGATCACGTCTCTCTATCATATCTGACACGATACCTCCCTTAATCTCGCTTCGGGGATATTGTTTGCCTAGAACCATAGATTCCTTAGAACTTGCAGGCTGAATACCTATTATTTTCGTATCTGATGACCTTTCTTTTAGTACCTCAGCAACGCCCATCAGGGTCCCTCCCGTGCCTATTGAAGCTACGAAGACATCAACTTTACCCTCTGTTTGATCCAAAATCTCTCTACCTGTTTTGTTATGAGCTATTACATTACTGGGATTACTGAATTGTCGAGCCCACCAGACTTTTGGATTACTTTTCTCTAGATCCAAGCATATTTGTCTTCCAGGAAGTTCGATCTCTGCTCCAGCTACACTTTTCTCTTTTAGATCCTCAAGATCCCTTGGCGTTATTACTCTGACTTTGGCACTGAGATTTTCCATTATTTTTATCTTTTCTGTACCCACTTTTCCAGGAATTGTTTCATATATCTCGACTTTATATCCTTTTAAAGTTCCCACAAACGACAAAGCGATTCCTGTGTTACCAGTACTCGATTCAACTATAGTATATCCAAGCTTGAGTTTCCCTGTTTTCTCTGCCACAGTGATCATTTCAAGTGCTATTCTATCTTTTATACTACCACTTGGGTTTAGATACTCCAATTTTACAAGCACCTTAGAATCTATGTCTTTTGTAACTTTGTTCAATCTTACCATAGGTGTTTTCCCAATCAATTCCAATATATTGTTATATCTCTTCATTTTTTTCCCTCTAAATAGCTGTTCAATATACATATTTAAATTTTTTATACATGACAGTCATTTCAACAAAAACTTTATAAAGTTTTTGTATAGTGAAGTTTTATGAGGAGGAAGACAACCTAAATGGCTAAATTATTGAAACCAATGTGAATGAATATGGGATATAAATCATACGAAGAAGCATATAGATTGTCTCTCAAGAGTCCTGAAAAATTTTGGGGGAGAGAAGCTGGGTGACTTGAACACAATTGAAGATGGCACATCTATCGATGAGGTCTCGACTGCTATCGAGCTGATGAAAGAAGAACTTGGTAAAGAATGAGAAAAGTTTTTTAAGCTTCTATTTTTTGGAGGAATTTCGTTTCTTACCAGTTAATTTTAAAGCAGTGGGTACCTGTGCACATCCCCCAAGTGCAGTACACTTGAGTTCTCTTGGAAGCATTTTTCCAACTGAATAAACTGCATCAATAATCTCATCTAAAGGAAGAAGATTCTGATATCCTCCTAGAATAAGGTCCGCAAGAACAAATGAAGATGAAACAGCTGAAGCATTTCTAATATGACAAGGAATTTCAGCAAATGCCAGAACTGGATCGCAGATTAACCCCATTGTATTTTGAAACGAGACTGATGCAGCATCTGCAGCTTGGTGTGCATCTCCACCTGCTGCCTCAATTATGGCTGCTGCTGCCATGGCGGCAGCAGCACCCACTTCTACCTGACACCCAGCTACTTCAGCTGCAAAAGTAGCTTGAGTGGCGACTCCGAGTCCAACTGCTCCGGCTGCTAGCATGGCCATGGTAATCTCTCTCTCTTTCATTTGATATTCCTCTTCGAGAGTAACAAGAACTCCAGGAATTACTCCAGCTGCCCCACCTGTGGGTGCAGCAACGATGACTCCCCCACTGCTCGCCACCTCCATAGTCGCCATTGCTCTTGTCGCAGCACGAGTATGGATACCACCAGTCATCAGCCTTCCTGCTGTCTCTGCTTTATATATGTTCCGAGCAGAAGGAATCAATAAATTCATCGAGGATTGTTCTATTTCAAACCCCCTCTGGACTGCCTGCTTCATAACTCTGTAACGTTGTTGAAACTCTTTTAGAACTGTACCCTTCGAAAGGCCTAGCAGTTTTGACTCATACTCAAGAGCAACATTTCCCAGTGTCCATTTTTTCTCTTTAGCAATAGCAAGCATTTCTTTTGTATTAGAAAAAAGAGGCCTTCCTTTTTTGACAATACTAATAGAGGATGAGGTCCAGATACGTTTTATACCTGGAATTTTTTTAAATGCACAGAGCGTATCTTCTTGCAATGGATCCAAAAACTGTAAATGAATTAATACACTATCACCTTTTGTCAATCGTACCGCAGGGTTCCTTATCTTTTTGTTGTCTGTAATAATTTTTAAAACCTCTTTTTCTGAAGAGGCGTTCAGTTCAATTAACACATCATAAAAACTTCCCGTTAAAAAAACTGGCCATCTCTCTACCTGCTCAAATCTTATTGCTCCACCCCCAATTGAAAGGGCCACTGCGTGAAGTTTTTGTCCCTTTTTTGATCTCATTTGGATATCGACAATATTGGGATGATAAGCATTGGGCAGTTTTTTTATCTCAAAAACGATCTTGGCTCCCTCTGAATCAGCTAACCCAAGGACATCATCGAAACGATCATCGGTAATGTTCCACCCCATCACACCTGCAGCAAATCCCCGATCGCTAGCTTGTGTATGAAAAACTTTCGCAAACGAGCCTCGTGGATCAAAGGAAAAAGTAACTGAATGCGGCTCATCTCCAAGCAGACTTCGAGATATCTTGCCAATAAAGAAAGGTGCTGCCGTGTGACTGCTTGACGGACCTCGCATAATAGGGCCCAAAACATCATTCAAAATACTTTTCGGTTCCATCTTATCTCCTTTAAAATCAAACATGTTTATCCCTCTAAAAATGTTTGTGTTCTGTCCTTTCAATGATCTCGTCCTGAAGTCCCTTCGGCAAGTTCACGAAGTAATCACTGTACCCCGCGACTCTCACCATCAGATCCTGAAACATCTCTGGATGTTCCTGGGCTCTCCGCAGGAGATCAGTGCTGACGACGTTGTACTGTACGTGATGAGCGTCCATGGTGAAGTATGCCCTCATAAGCAGTCCCAGTTTTTTCATTGCATCTTCATCTTGTATCAGATCTGGTGAGAGTCTTTGATTGAGTAGAGTACCCCCCGTCTTAATATGGTCCAGTTTCCCTATTGTCCTGAACACTGCCCCAATTCCTTTCCTGTCGGTCCCCTGTACAGGTGAGATTCCTTCCGAAAGGACTTTTCCTGCCTTTCTCCCATCTGGCGTCGCTCCACAGACGCTACCAAAATATACGTGAACCGTTGTGGGGAACCCATACACCCTTCGAGAGGACTTCCTTGTGGGGGACAGGGGATAGCACTCTACGATCTCCACACAGGTATTGAGTACTGACTTTACGATCTCATCTGCATAATCATCGTCGTTTCCGTACTTTGGCGTTCTATTTAAGAACACTTCTCTCATCACTTCGTTCCCCTCGTAGTTATCCTTCAGGGATCTTAGAACTTCTTCCATTGTGAACCGCTTCTTGTCAAATATGTTATACCTCAAGGAGCTGAGAGAGTCCGTAACGGTACCGAGTCCAACGATCTGGATATACTGCGTGTTGTATCGTGCCCCTCCCGCATTGTAGTCTCTGCCTTTTTCTATGCAATCTTCTATCCAGAGAGAGAGGAAGGGTACTGGTAAGCTTTTAGCGTATAATCTCTCTATGACGTCATTTCCCCTTATTTTAATATCAATAAAGTAATTTAGCTGTTTTTTAAAGGCATCGAAAAGTTCATCAAACTCCCTAAATTCAGAGGGATCCCCTGTGTTTATCCCAATCTTTTTTTCCGTCTGTGGATCTGCACCGTTGTTCAACGTGATTTCTAAGATCTTTAGGAGATTGAGGTAGCCAGTAAGTATGTAACTCTCCTTTCCGAAGGCTCCGGTCTCCACACATCCGCTCACGCCACCGGTACGGGAATCCTCCAGAGATTTACCCTGTCGCAGGAGTATCTTTATGATCCCATCGTGATTGAAAAATGGTGGTTCCCCAAATCCTGGTCCCATCACTTTTAATGCACGTTCTAAGAATCGATATGGAAGTCTTTTACTTATTAAGACTGCTGTATTGGGCTGCACGGTTCTCATATCTTCTAAGACTTCCAGAAGTAGGTATGAGATCTCGTTAACACCATTGGAACCGTCCTCCTTCAGACCACCAATATTAATCTTGGAGAAGTCGTTGTAGGTATTGCTTTCCTGGGCGGTTACCCCCACCTTGGGAGGAGCAGGCTGAGCATTGAATTTGAGCCAGAAGGCCTCTAACAGTTCCTTGACCTTCTTCCGCGTTAGTTCTCCTTTTTCTATTTCTCTTTTGTAAAATGGATACAGATGCTGATCCAATCTTCCTGGATTGAATGAATCCCAAGGATTTGATTCCGTAACAACGCCTACATGGATGAACCAGTAGTGCTGGAGTGCATCCCAGAACGTTCTTGGGGCATGCGCAGGAACTCGACGGCATATCCGAGCCATTTTCTTTAGCTCTTTCTTTCTCTTTTTATCTTCTTCTTGTGTTGCCAGCTCTTCTAATTTTTTAGCATAACGATCTGCATATGTGATCATGGCATCTGCTACGATTTCCATGGCTATAAGCTCCTCGATTTTTTCCTGTGCTTCAGAACCGATCTCTTTTTTCCTCTCTTGTATCTCTTCTTTTATCTCTATAAGCCCCTTTTTAAATATCCTTTCTCCACCGGCTGTGTGCCCGGGAACTCTTTGCTCCATGAACTCCGTAAAGATCCCTGCATTATAGGCATCTTTCCACTCTTCTGACATCTCTTGAAAGATCCGTTCTCTCATAGTCTTTCCTTTCCAGAAGAGAATTACCTTGTTTTCATATACTTCTTTAGTTTTATTATCTACTCTGTAGGGGTTTTTCTCTCGTGAATTTAGTGTATCCAGGTCTTCTAGGCTATGGCAACACACTTCCGGATATGTGGGTACCTCCTTTACTCCCGTTCCTCGTATGCCTACAATGAGCTGACCATCCTCTATGGGGAGGCTCACATTCTCCATCAGATACTTAAAGGCTAATGCTCGCTGAACAGGTAGTGAAACCTCCTCTGCTTCCTTGCTTTTATAGAATTCCGTAATAAGTTCGGCTCGTTCTGAAGAGATCGTCACTTCTTTGGTAACACTCTCCTTCCTGAGGTTCGCTATTCTTTTACTTATCGGGGTAACCGCAGATTTTCTGAGTCTCAATTCATCCTCTATACTCCTACACTCCATATTATCCACCTACCTTCACATTCAGTCCTTTATTTTCCAGTTTTTCTTTGATACTCTTCATTTCATTCTCAGAAGGCGACTGGATCCTTTTCATCTTATATTTTTTTCCAAGTCGCTTGTATTTTTCTTCCACATTATGGAAAGGAAGCAGATCAATTTCTCGAATCCAATTCAGTGAGGAAACAAGATCTACAAGATCATCGATATTCTTCTCTGTCCCCGTTATTTTAGGGATCACAGGGAACCGGATGATCACATCTCTCTCTCCTTCCTTTTCTGATAGGGTATTTAAATTTTTTATAATACGATCGTTTGATACTCCAGTGTATTTTAGATGTTGTTCATCATCGAGTAATTTCAGATCGTAGAGAAAGAGATCAACTTCATTTATTATAGACTTAAAAATCGTAGAAGAAGCGTAACCTGATGTATCCAATGCTGTATGAATTCCTTCTTCCTTACATCTCTTTAAGATAGCTTTAAGAAACTTTGGTTGCATGAGTGGTTCCCCACCAGAGAAGGTCACTCCCCCGTGAGAAATATCATAATAAATGATCGACTTTCTGATCTCTTCCATCACCTCATTCACAGTGACCTTACGTCCCACCATCTGTAGGGCCCCTGTGGGGCAGATCTCAGTACACTCTCCACAAGTAGTACATTTCTCTCTTCGGATCGATATTCTTTCCGTTTTCACAATAGCCCTCTCTGGACAGATCTGAATGCACTTTCCACAGCCCATGCATTTGAATTTATGATAGAAGATATCATATGAAGATGAGATACCCTCAGGATTATGACACCAGCGGCAATGGAGAGGGCATCCCTTGAAAAAAACAGTCATACGGATGCCTGGCCCATCGTGTATTGCAAACTCTTTTATATCAAATATCATTCCATGGATTTTTATACTTTCATCTAACATAATTATCACTATTATTACATTTAAAAGTTTTATTTATAAATTTTTGTCTTAAAATTCTATAAAATAAAAATTTTTTTCTAAAAGTTAGGTATTTTTTTCATTGAATATATCTTAGTTTCAATAATTGAAGGATCATCTCCTTTTGCAGAATTTAATACTTCTTTTCAATAAATACATACTATTTCCACCTCTTGGACTTCCAGATACTTCTAAAACTTTTATTTTTAGCATGAAAGATTGTTGAATTAAAGACTTTATAAACTTTTCGAAATTATCTCCACAATCTTTTTCTTCAGGATGTTATAAGATGTTAATATTCCACCAGCCTGAAAAAACTTCGGACTACCTCCTCCGCCCCCACCAAACTCTCTCAAAATATCTCTCAAGGCTTCATTTAGCATAATCTTTATGTCATCTGTACAACTTGCAGCAAGCATTATTTTTTCGTTCAAATCTGTTATTAAAACCACAATAGACTTATCTTTCTTTTTTACCATACTCTTTGAAAAAAAACTAAGTTCCTTTGGGTTTCTACTTGAGATTTTTCCGATATAAAGTTTATATCCTCCTATCATTGTGGGAGATTTTTGAAGTTCTTCTAATTCCCTTTGAATAAGATTTTCTCTTAGTTCTTCGATCTGTTTTTCTTTTGCTCTCAAATCTCCAAAAAACTTATTGATTTTTTGAGTTATTTCTTTTTTCGATGTTTTTAATAGTACAGTAGTATCCTGTAAAATTCTTTTTTCATTTATATATTCTTCAAGTGCATACTCTCCTATTTTAAACTCAATTCTTGTAACTTCTTTCTGCAACTTCGTTCTTTCAATTATTTTTATGAGTCCGACCTCTTGGGTGCTTTTAAAATGTGTTCCACTACAAGCAGCAAAGTCCCAGCCTTCAATTTCTACAATTCTAATCCTCCCAGAAGGCATTTTCTTTGCGTAAGCCAAATCCTTCAATCTCCTTTTTTCTACTTCGTCAGAAAAATAACTCGAAATTTTTCTATTTTCCAAAACCACTTTATTTGAGAGATACTCCATCTCGAGCAAAATTTTGTCGTCTATTCTTTGTTTAGTTCCAAAATCAATCCTTGTTGATATGTTACCTATCCCAAAACCAGAATATTTTACATCTTTAAGAAGTTTTCTTGCTACACCAAAAATGATATGAGTAGCTGTGTGAGACTTCATACAATACAGTCTAAATTTTTCATCAATTTTACACTCAACACTCTGGCCATTATAAAAATTATCTTTTTCAAGATAATGAAAAATTTCTTCTCCAATCTCTTTTACGTTTAATATTTTTATACCTTCTATATATCCTTTATCAGCTGGCTGTCCGCCACCCTCTGGATAAAAGTAAGTATTATCCAAAACTATGCCATTATCAACAATATCTACTATCTTAGCCTTAAAATTTGTAGTATAGGGATCGTGTAAATACATCTTCATAGAAAATAGTAACCGAGTCTGTATAAAAATAGTTTTTGGTTTTTTAATGTAAAATAAAGAAAAAGCTTCAGCCCCATTAAGTCTCATTATTCATATGTGAGAATTGGATTCATTCATCATATACCAAATCCTATCATAAAAAGGCTCTTAAACTTTTCCATCTCCCAACGCTTCTACTTCTCTTAAATATGAAGGAGAAACACACATCAGTCGGAGCTGGAATTCCACAACGGATCCATCAAATGCAAAAACCTCACATTATGATCGTTCTAGGACATTCACACCAATAGTTCCCCCAGAGACGATAGAAAGGATTCTCTTTACAGTACAGACAAAATGGACAGATAGAAATACCTTTTTTTCTTTCACCACAAACTACACATTCTTTGTCAAAAGAAAGAGCTGGTAAATCATCTGAAATATTGAGTGAAGGTGCAAACCCCATCTTTATCTGTACATTACATCTTGCGTTTGCGAGTTCAGATAATAAATGTGTTTTATACAATTTTAATTGTTCCTCTCTAAAATCATATGCTATCGTAGCCAGTTTTACAAGTAGATCTTTAAGATCTGGGTACTTCTCAATAGCCTTACCATATCTTATAATTGTTCGTTTGGAATATTTTAATTCCCTT
>Ga0315545_1004425_pt1 | contig 11614 bp, 7 predicted proteins | sample SalMarSW160210MG_FD_203096 | JGI IMG/M metagenome (GOLD analysis project Ga0315545, IMG submission 203096) | Salt marsh sediment microbial communities from the Plum Island Ecosystem LTER, Massachusetts, United States - Salt Marsh Sediment SW1602-10 ...
AAATCTGGTGATTTGAGTGATGCTCGGCGATTCGTCAACTTCCTTATGCAGTGCGGCAGCGATATCTAGCCCGTCCCTCAAAGCAAGCTCGGGGACATGAGACCAATCAACGAAAATGACTGCTACCCGTATATCTATGCCCGCTTTCCTCATCATCGGAACCCACTCTTCCTCTATAACAGCTTTTCTGCCTTGCTTGCGCTTGGGAGTGACGTCACACAGCATGTCGGAATGGGCGTCCACCAATATGGAGCGTTGATGTAATTCTTTCGCATCCTTAGCTGTTCTTTGTTCCATTACCTCATGTGAACCTCCTTCTCGTTGGTGTCTCGTGGCTTTTCCCCTCATAAAGAGTCGTCTATAAGCACCTCCTTCTTCAATTTAGTCGCCGCTCAACCTGACAGCCTTACTGTATGCCTTTCTGTCTGATGTTCACCTCCTCTTAGAGATTTCGCAGGCGAAGCCCGTCTATGACACTTGGGATACCTTCATCCTCATGGCTGTTAAGAAGATACTGGTTGACTTCTTCTGTCATGGTTATGTCGCAGAACTATGCAGCTTCCTTCGGAAAATGTCAATACCTGCTAAGCTCTACAGCCGGAGCCTCATCAACATAAAGACCTGGACCAGACCATCCCTAGCGCAGAACGTTGAAATACATATTGATAAGGGTGGTGTCAAATTCTCTGAAGAGTTAAGGTGACATTTTCGCCGGACAGCAACGCAGCTTTCGGATGACTGTGCCTTGAGATATCTGCCGGCAGTAATCTAAGTTCTTCTGATAACTCTTCCTGGTCTTTCCTCGGTGAATTCATTTCCACTCAGGACTATTGCACCATTTACTATTACATATTCAATGCCACTGGGCTTTACCCGAGGGTCCTGATAGGTAGCCCTGTCAATTATGGTCTTCGGGTCAAATATGGTTATATCTGCATCAAAACCCTCTCTCAATAAACCTTTGGTCTTAAGATTAAACCTCTGAGCCGGTAAGGAAGTCATCTTTCTTATTGCCTCTTCCATGGTCATTAGGCCCTTCTCTCTCACGTATCTACCTAAGACCTTGGGGTAAGTGCCAAAACCTCTAGGATGGGGTTTGCCAGCCTGAGTATGAGGCACAGCATCGGTTATGACAGCAACTCCAGGATCACAGACTATCCTTTCTACATCTTCTTCGTCCAATAGGAAAATAACCATCATACATTTAGCTCCTTCGTCTGCGGCTAGGTCAAACAGCGCCTCGTAAGGGTCCTTGCTTAGCTCTTTGGAGATCTCCAGCAGGCTTTTACCTTCATATTCGGGGTGATGCCAGGCAGCCGAAATCACGATGCTTTGCCAACCTTCAACTCCTTTCACAAAGTTCTGCCAATCAGTTCTCTCTTCTATATATTTCTTAATCTCTCTCCGAGTTTCCCGGTCTTTAAGTCTTTCAACAAGCCTTTGTTCACCGCCAGCATAAACCCATGGTGGAAAGAGAGCGGTTAAAGTAGCGCTGCCAGCGGTATAAGGATAAGCGTCCACAGTGACATCAATACCGTCGGCCCTGGCCCTCTTGATCCTGGCCAAGGTTTCTATGCTCTTACCCCAGTTTGCTTTATTTGAAATCTTGTGGTGCGATATCTCGACAGGCACATTTGCCTCGCGGCCTATTCTTAGGGCTTCCTCTATGGCCTGTGGCTCTAGGTCTCCTTCGTCTCTCATATGCGTAGCATATAGGCCTCCATATCGGCTTACCACTTTGGATAGCTCAACCAGTTCTTCGGTCTCGGAATATGCTCCTGGTGGATAAATCAGCCCGGTAGACATGCCAAAAGCTCCCTCCTCCATGCTTCCGGCTAGTAAGTTCTTCATTTCTGCAAGCTCTCCCGCTGTAGGCCTCCTGCTGTCGAAACCCATGACAGCAATTCTTAGGGCACCGTGTCCTACTAAGTTGGCTACATTCATACCTATTGGAATTTGCTCTAGCCTGTCCAGGAACTCAGCGAAGGAGCGCCATTTGGTAAAATCGAGTTCCATTTGAATTTCTGCAGTATACTGGTTCAGAAAAGGAATTGTCTCCGTGTTTACTGGGGCGACGCTGACTCCGCAGTTTCCGTTGACTACTGTGGTCACCCCTTGCTGAAGTTTTGCCTTATTAAGTGGATCTTCAAAGAATACAACATCGTCATGACTATGGATATCAATGAATCCTGGAGCAACAACTAATCCTGCTCCATCAATAGTCCTATGTGCTGTTCCTTCAGCGATTTCCCCGATTTTTTCGATTTTCCCTCTCTTTATTCCTAAGTCTTGTCTAAGCCAGGGGTTCCCACAACCATCCACAATTCTCCCGTTCTTGATGACTAGATCGAATGACACGATGGCACCTCCATTTTTGTTTCTTACTGCTGATTCTAGATTAGGAGCAAGCAACCGTCAACAGTTCCACACCTTGCCTGTCCTTCTTAGACAGCCTGTGGATGTTTACCAGACGATTGTATCCCGGTTTGTGCTATAAATATTAATAATGGGGCCACTATAGTCCCCTTTCATAGCCCGTGTATGTGTCACTAAGCTATCTGAGCCATATCAGTCTAGCCTGTTTTAGCTTGGCTTGGAGCAATAATAATTGACGGGTCATTCACTCAGTAAATAGACTGCCCGCGACTTATCGACAGTGCAAAGGGGCGGAAATATGATTGAATTCAGGGGTTTGGTACTTCTAGTGTTGCCGAATTGAGTGTGGCAGAAGTTGGCCCTGGAGCTTGGCGCCGAATTACTGAGAGGAGGTGAGGCCATGTAAAGGGTATATACAGCCTGGCAAGAGGGATAGCACACTAGAATTTGGAAGAGAGGAGGTAATTGAAAATGGGGAAGAACGTGCCAGAGGTGGTTATCTAGGTTTTACCCTGATATACAAAATAGTAATAGGGCTGGTTGTTGGGGTTATTGTCGGGGTAATCGTTGGACCTGCCATAGCGCCGGTGAAACCACTAGGAGACTTCTTTGTGACATTGCTTAAGATGTGTATCATGCCAATAGTCTTTTTCTCTCTTGTGGTGGGTTCAGCTAGTATATCACCGGTACGAGGAGCGAGAATCGGCGTCAAGACCGTAGTTTTTTACCTGGTGACAACATTTATTGCTGTCCTGATAGGCTTGGGTATAGCAAACCTGTTCCACCCAGGATTAGGCCTGGCGCTTGTTGGAGAAGAGGTAGTGAGGGAGGTAGTAGCGCCGTCAATAAAAGCTGTCTTGGTTGGTCTAATACCAACGAATCCATTTGGAGCTTTGGCAGCAGGACAGGTGTTGCCGACAATAGTATTCGCGATACTGGTGGGGACAGCACTGTCTTATCTAAAGGAGCTCAAAGTTTCCAGAATTGCTGAAGCCAGCGATACTGTGTTAAGAGTTCCTGATGGATTGGCTGAAGTGATGTACAGGCTGGTGCGCTGGATATTGGAAGTTGCTCCCTGTGGTGTATTTGGGCCTGAGATTATTCATTATTCGTCAGTTTATGGGGGAGCGTTGAGGATATGGAGGCTTAATCCTGCCAGATTTTGGCCGAGAGCTAGGGATGCCACGATTACGGCTTTTGTCACCAGAAGTAGTAGCGGAACTTTGCCGGTTACCATGAGTGTTGCTGAGCAAAGGCTGGGAATGGATAGAGGAGTATATTCTTTCACCCTACCGCTGGGGGCCACGGTAAATATGGATGGGACCTGTCTATACCAGGCAGTTTGCGCCATGTTCATAGCCAATGCCATAGGAATGCCTTTAGCAATAGGGTCACAGGTGGTAATTATGCTAACCGCGGTCCTTGCCTCTATAGGCACAGCCGGAGTCCCTGGGGCTGGGGCGATAATGCTTATCATGGTTCTTGAATCGGTGGGACTACCTCTCGAAGCAGGCTCATCCGTAGCTATTGCTTATGGAATGATACTGAGCATTGACGCCATACTGGATATGGGGAGAACTAGCTTGAACGTTACTGGTGACCTGGCAGTTACTTCGATAATTGCGAAAACTGAGAAGATGCTAAACTTGGACTTCTGGCGTGGAGGAGCAAAGGTTAAGGCGTAAACATTGTTAGGTTAGTACTTTGCAAGGTAGTATGATGCAATAGGCGAAAGGAGGCTGCCTCAAGATTAAAGGGACTCATCTTGACAGGGCAAAAGCCAAGGGACTGGGTTTAGAAAGAAATAATCGTAGATTTGCTAGGTAATGTCGGGATAAGCTTCTCTCTCCAGGCGTTCTTTCCGGCCTACATGTTGGGTCTTTGTTTTGGAGGCGTACCTTGTTCGATGCTCAATTTGCTGCTACTTGATTGTGTTTGCCCCTTTTTTAACTTGGTGATTCTAGACTATGATAGACAGGGAAAGCGTATTAATTTATATTAATAATGTGGTCTATTTAGGGCATGATTTTCCCGTGGAGGTGAACCAGAAATGACGCGAAGCATAAGCAACATAGTGAAAGAAATAGAACCTTCGGCGACTCTTTCTTTAAAGGAGGAGGTAAATTCTCTAGAAAAGGAGTATGGTCTCAAAATCATAGATCTTACTGCTGGCCAGCCAGATACTGGCCCCACTGAAGATGTTTTGAAGGCGCTTTTGGATGGCGGCAGGCTGTATAAGTATGGGCCGGTGCAAGGTGACTCTGAGCTAAGAGAAATACTGTCGGGAGTAATAGACGAGGAAATTGGCGTGAGGTATAACCCCCAGGATATCGCAGTTACTGTGGGTGCGAAGGGAGGCATAGATATATTAATGAGGGTCTTGCTTAATCCTGGGGAGGCTGTAGGTATTATGACGCCATTCTGGGTTACTTATCCTGAATCTGTAAAAATAGCCCAAGGCATCCCCTGTTGTCTGGAACCAGATGAGAAATTGAGACCAGATGTGGAGACCTTGTGGAGAGAAGCAGAAGCCAAGAACATAAAAGTGCTGCTCTATAGCTCGCCATGTAATCCCTCAGGCGTTGTTTATATCAAGGAGGAGCTAGAGGAAATAGCCAAACTTGCAAAAGAGAAAGATATCTGGGTCATATGTGATGAAATCTACGGGAAATTTGTTTTCGATGGTAGGAAGCATGAAAGCATATTGTCAATCGAAGGTATGAGAGACAATGCTATATTGGTTGATGGCCCATCCAAGAGATTTGGTGTTCCTGGTTGGAGAGTGGGATATCTTGCTGGCCCTCCAGAAGTTGTTAAAGCATTTACAAAACTGCAGGGCCACATCAATTCTGGGGCTTCAAGGCCGGCTCAATATGCTATGCGCGTTGCTTACACTAGCGAGAAGGCCAAGGAAGCTACTGAAGACATGAGAGAAAGATACCAGAGAAATAGGGATGTTTTTGTAAAAGCCATGAATGATATCGATGGTATTAGTTGTATCAACCCGGAAGGCGCCTTTTATGCCTTTCCCAGTATTGAGGGATTTTATGGGTGCAAGTATGAATTTGGGGGCAAGGAATATAGCATAGGTGATTCTGTAGGTTTTCGAAATTTCTTACTGAGGAAGGCACAGGTGGCTGGAGTAGAAGGAACACCTTTCGGGATGAATGGCTACATTAGGTTTTCGTTGGCAACCAAGGAAGAAGATTGTGCGAACGCGTTAGCCAATATTGAACATGCTATAAGAGGGCTACACTAGTCTCTGCAATATTTGAAGTTTGTGTTCTTTTGCCAGCAGGCTGAATCACCATTAACTTGGCTTAGCTTTAAGTCAATCCACGTTCCCCTTTTGTATCCTTACTGGGATTCCCTTTTCTCTAAGGTAGCTTTTGGCCTCCGATATGGATATTAGCCTGAAATGAAAAATGGAAGCAGCTAGAACTGCTGATGCTTGGGCTATTGTTATGGCTTCGTAAAGGTGCTCCAACTTTCCGGCACCACCAGAGGCAATGACCGGAATGGTAACCGTTTCAGCTACGGCTTTGGTCATCTCTATATCGTAGCCATCTTTAGTGCCATCAGCGTCCTTGCTGGTAAGCAAAATCTCACCTGCGCCTAGTTTCTCCACTCTCTTTGCCCATGCAACAATGTCTATTCCCGTGGGCTCGCTGCCACCTTTGACCACTACCTCTAATCTGGGAAGGCCACTGCTAGATGGATTTTTCCGTCCATCAATGGCAATCACTAACCTGTCTTTGCCAAACTCTGCTGAGGCTTTCTTTATGAATTCAGGGTTTCTTACAGCAGCGGTATTTATGGAAACCTTATCTACGCCAAGATCGAGCAGGGTTTTCATATCTTCAATATTCCTAATCCCACCACCTGTGGCAAAGGGAATGGTAACCTTTTCTGCCACTTTTTTGACCCAGTCCAACCTTGTTCCTCTGTTCTCTACAGTGGCAGCGATATCAAGGAAAACAAGTTCATCGGCACCCTCGCGGCAATATGCCTCTGCTGCTTCTACTGGGTCTCGGGCATCGGTAAGGTCTTCGAACTTTATCCCTTTGACCACTCGGCCGCCTTTTACATCGAGGCAAGGTATGATTCTTATCTCTTCCATCTGCCTAAGTGTTCATAATTAGCGGTGTAGAGCGACTGCCTTCCCCTGTATAGGATATTGTGCTATTCTTTCTGCCGCTTATTCTATCAGAAAAGTCGTGCCCATTGGCATATGCTACGTGTTAGTAGCTCAGCGATGATAACTAGGATGAGGTAGAGGAATAGTGACTGTTGATGGATAGGTGTTTTTGCTATAATAAATTTGCTATTGAGGTGGAAAGAGAATGTTTATAGAGAGTCCAAGGTACACAGAGCGCTTCGGTTCGGTCAGAATAAATCATGTACAGAGGGTGGTGGCTTTGGATTCGGGTGTGAAGACTGATTTGCCTTCCCATGGTGCTGTGGGCGTAATTAAGATAGACGAAGAGACGCTCAGTCGCTTCGAGAATAAGATGGCCATCGTCATTCCGGTCAAAGATGAGAAGCTTAAGTTATTTGAGGGGGTGGTCAGTGGCATACCACATGATTGCCTGGTAATAGTAGTCTCCAATAGTAGCATTGGGAAGATTGATAGATTCAAGATGGAGGGGGATGCCCTACACCAGCTTTGCCGTTTTACCAATCGTGAGGCTTTGATTATTCATCAGAAAGACCCTGCTATTGCCGAAGCTGCTATGGAAGCTGGCTATAATGAGCTTTTGGGAGAGGATGAACTGGTGCGTGACGGTAAGAGTGAGGCTATGATAATAGGCATGCTCATGGCCAAGGTAGCAGAGAAAGAGTATGTCGGCTTCATTGATGCCGACAACTATTTCCCAGGGGCGGTGTTTGAGTATGTGAGAAACTATGCTGCCGGCTTCAGTCTGGCTCAATCCCCTTATAGCATGGTTAGGATACTATGGCACTATAAGCCCAAGATCTCCGGTGGGATGTACTTTAGGAAGTGGGGGAGGGTATCAGAGATTACCAACAGGCATCTAAATGCCCTTATCTCTGTTAAAACAGGGTTTGAAACCGATGTGGTAAAGACAGGCAACGCTGGCGAGCATGCCATGAGCATGAGCCTAGCGCAGGTTTTGCCTTATGCCTCGGGGTATGCCATAGAGCCGCAGGAGTTAGTATCTATCTTCGAAGGTTTTAGCGGTATCTTGCCCACGAGGGAGCGCAAGATAATGGAAGCAGGCATAGATATATTCCAGATCGAGACCAGGAACCCCCATCTGCATGAGGAGAAGGGTACTGAGCATATTCAGGAGATGCTATTATTGGCGCTGGGTAGCATTTATGGCTCACCTCTTGCTAATGATGAGGCAAAGCAGTCAATTCTGACAGAGTTAATTCAGCAAGGAGCCCTTAAAGAAAGTGAGGAACCTCCTCCTATTCATGTCAACCCTCCGCTCAAAAGCGTTGATATCGGCAAGTTCATAAGTGCCATAGGTGATACTTTTGATGAGTACCGCGTGTTGCATGGAGACTCTTAGTAGAGCTTCAGTTTATTGATTAAGAAAGTGCTCTATTTTGTCTCTCTCAGCCCTGTTAAGCAATCCCCTCTCATAGGCTAGTGCATCCAGAAAGAATTGCACGTTTTGAGGCACTTGCCAGAGTCCCCTTTCTATATACCGATAGCCGTATCGTGAGGAACTGCCCAATTTCTCAGTGGTAATTTTGTCGCTCGAGTAACCCATTTTTTGCACCTTATCTTCATCAAAGCCATTTTTCCTGGCTATGCCATCCAATACACCGTGGACGCCCGTGCCATGTTGAGCAGCAGTCTTGGTCCTGTTGGCGTATTCAGGGGGGATGCCCATCGCTTGAGCAAGCTCGCGATGCGGATGTTTTCCCAGATGGTCATTTCCAGAGGTCACTTTCAATTCGGGCGCTACACTCATGGCTAAATTTACTACTTCGGGATCGATATAGGGGAACATCATATCGATGCCATGGGCTCGAGCTATTTTATTCTCGCGGTCTAAGGTCTCTATGTCACCTCTAGTAAGGTCATCCCACATCCTCTTGGAAAGCTCTTGACGGCCCTCTTGGTTTAGGACCTCAGGGTACCAGGCGTAACCTCCCCATAGTTCATCAGGTCCCTGGCCGGAAAAAATGACTTCAATACCATCTTGACTGGCTGTATTCATTGCGGCATAGATGCCGATGCCAGCTTCAATCTGGACGAAGTCCCTTTCCTCAATTGTCTCGATGACTTTGGGGATATACCTCTCAACTTCAGCAACGCTCAATACCTTAATTCTATGCTCCATGCCTATTTCCTGTGAGAACTCCTGAGCAGTTCTTATGTCCTCAGACTCAGGGAAACCGGCAGTATAAGCAATCACTTCTATCCCGGCGCTGGGAGCCAGATCGTGCAATATTTTGGCTATTAAGCAGCTATCTATGCCACCTGATAGCAATACTGCCACCTTGTCCACGTTGCGTAGCCGCTTTTTCACTGCTGAGCATATTGCCTCTTGGTAGCAATCCACAGCCTCACTCATATCTCTTATCTTGACCTTTCCCTTCCTTATGGGCAAGGCTTCCTTTAGCTCAACTCCTTCTCGATCAAATATGGCTAGTGTTCCAGCCCGTATGGGCATGACCTGGTCCATACCTAACTGCCACAGTGCTTTTTTATTGGAGGCGAATGCTAGGAGCCCATTGGCCTCGCTGAAATAAAGTGGCTTTGTGCCTAGGGTATCCCTTGCCACCACCATTTGGTCGGTACTGCCAACTGCCAAGGCGTAGTCGCCGTCCACCACCTCTAGAGCTCCTCTTACCTTCTCTTCAAGGCTGCCGGGCAGTTCGCCCATTAAGTAAACCAGTGACTCAGCACTGGCTTGGTTTATCAGGCTATGCCTTTGCTCAAGCTTGGATGCTATTTCCTGGGCGTTATAGAGCTCTCCATCATATATCAATACCAAATTGCTGTCAGGGTCTATATGAGGTTGCTCAATGGGCTTTCTTTCAATAGGGAAAGACAGTTCAGCTAAAGCTTTGTTGTTATGAGCATCCTTAACTACGGAGCTAACTAGCGGTGGGAATCTGTGGTCTGCTGAATCAATCTTGGCAATAGCTTGTGGGCGGAGGTTTTCCAGCACAATGGCCAGACTATCTGCCGCATCACTGTCCTTGCTGGAGACTCCTGCTATTTCGCTCATGGTTTTGCCTCATGTCTGAATGGTATCACAAATCTACCGAATCAGCAAACGAGGCCCATAAGCAGATTGACGTGCACACTCAATGTGAAGTAAATTAGAGTAGCGATGAAAGCAGTTATCCTGGCTGGGGGGGAGGCAACCAGATTACGTCCACTTACATGCAATATAGCTAAGACAATGGTGCCTGTGTTGAACCATGCATTACTTGAGCATGTCTTTGGCTATCTTAGGAAGCATAACGTTACTGATGTGATTCTTGCTCTAGGTCGAGGGAGTGATCAAATCCAAAACCATTTCGGCGATGGCAGCGGCTTTGACATAAAGATAATCTATTCAGTAGAAGATTTCCCTATGGGGACAGCAGGAGCGGTGAAGAATGCTGAGAATTTTTTGGATAGCCCCTTCGTTGTTTTCAACGGGGATGTTTTCACTGATATTGACTTGACTGCGATGATGAACTTGCACCGAGAAAAGAAAGCCAGTGTCAGCATAGCCCTGACTCCGGTAGAGAATCCTACCATTTACGGAATAGTGGAGACCAATGAAGAGGGCAGAGTAAAGCGGTTTATAGAAAAGCCAAGCTGGGATAAGGTAACTACAAATATGATTAACGCCGGTATTTACATCTTGGAGCCCAGCATCTTGAGTTACGTCGCTCCTGGGGCCTTTTCCATGTTTGAGCGTGATGTCTTTCCTCCACTTCTGGAAAAGGGAGAGGTTATGTTCAGCTACTCTTCTGACGCCTACTGGATTGACATAGGTTCTCCAGAAAAGTACTTAAGGCTAAACCATGCTTTGCTCCACCGCCATATCGGCGATGCGGGCGTGAGATTTGAGGGTGAGAGTGCCGTTAATCCCGCAGCTCAAATTGAAGGACCGGTGATAATCGGCGAAGGCTCCGTTGTGGGCAAGAATTCTATGATAAAGGGACCGGCTGTGGTGGGAGCAGGATGCCGGGTGGAAGAACGTGCTTTCATAGAAGGATCGGTATTATGGCAAAACTGCAGGATTGGCAAAGAAGCCAGGCTTAGAAACTGTGTCGTTGCCTCTAATTGTCGCATTGAGGATGAAACTGAAGTACTGGATAACTGCGTTTTAGGGGATAGTGTCAGAATCGGGAAGGGCAATAAGCTGGCTAAAGGCATTAGGATATGGCCCGACAAAGCTATTGAGCCAAACGCCATTTCATTCTAATCTGACTTGAAGTGAAGCAAATAATATTCACTGACTTGGACGGCACCCTCCTTGACCCAGTGACTTATTCTTACGAGAAATCACTTGCTGGAATGAATAAGCTTAAGCAAAGAGGCATGCCTGTGGTATTCTGCTCGGCGAAGACCAGGACAGAGCAGGAACTATATCGGACTAACATGGGGGTTTTCCATCCTTTTATAACGGAAAACGGAGGAGCTATTTTTATACCGCAGAGTTATTTCCCTTTCCCGTTTGACTATCATAAGAAGGTAGGCAATTTGTTGGCCATTGAGCTGGGCAGTCCGTATAAGGAGATTAGGCGATTACTAAACGAGGTCAGAGCAAAAGGTGGTTTCCATTTTAGGGGCTTTGGTGATATGAGTGCGGGGGAGGTAGCTCAGCTGACCGGCCTAGGCATAGAATTGGCTAGGTTGGCTAAACAAAGAGAATACAGTGAGACGGTGAAGTTTGCTGTCTCGGGTGGTGAATTGGATAAAGCATTGGAAAAGATTAGAGGAGTTGGACTCAATTGGACTCATGGCGGACGGTTCTATGAGATCATAGGAGCTAATGACAAGGGCAAGGCTGTTAGTATCCTAGTCGATTTATATCGCCAGATGTGGGGAGAGATAGAGACTATCGGGGTCGGCGATAGCCTTAACGACCTGCCTATGCTCTCCGTTGTAGATCTACCTGTTTTGGTGCAAAAGAGAGATGGCAATTGGGAAAAGATAGACTTGCCTCGCTTGCGCCGAGTTCAAGGGGTTGGCCCTGAAGGCTGGAGCAGGGCAATCGGGGAGTTGATTGAAAGCTGCTTGATTCAGGAGCAA
>Ga0315545_1004428_pt1 | contig 11611 bp, 6 predicted proteins | sample SalMarSW160210MG_FD_203096 | JGI IMG/M metagenome (GOLD analysis project Ga0315545, IMG submission 203096) | Salt marsh sediment microbial communities from the Plum Island Ecosystem LTER, Massachusetts, United States - Salt Marsh Sediment SW1602-10 ...
AGATCACCCCATGGCAATTATACCACAAAAAGAGCTTTTTGGGTGGAAAGAAATTGAAGATTTAGGGGATTTAGAGCGGCTGGAATTGGTGCTCAAATACATGCCTGATGAGGGGTTGATGCGAGTACTTGAAGGGGAGCGGGATAAGGGGCGAGATGATTATCCGCTGCGGGCGGTATGGAACTCGGTGTTGGGGGGAGTGGTGTATGAGCATCGGTCTGTACAGAGTTTGAGGCGGGAGTTACAGCGTAACGGACAATTACGTGATCTATGTGGATTTGAGATTGAGAAAGGGGTAAAGGCGGTACCTGGGTCGTGGGTGTACAGCAGGTTTCTGAAGAATCTGATGAAACATGAAGAAGAGATAGAGAAGATGTTTCAAGAGTTGGTGGAGGGGATGAAGGAAGCATTACCTGATTTTGGGAGATATCTGGCGGTGGATGGGAAGGCGATCGAGACGCATGCGAATGGGAAGAAGAGGGAGGAGTGGGAAGAGAAGAAGGAGGCTGATGGGAGGGGGGATACGGATGCTGATTGGGGGAAGAAGGAGTATCGGGGAGTAAGAGAAGATGGGACAGCATGGGAGAAGGTGCGAAGCTGGTTTGGGTACAAGCTGGTAGCGGATGCGGTGTATGAGCTTCCGGTAAGTTATTGTGTAACGAAGGCATCGGGGGCGGAAATACCGAGGGCGCATGAGCTTTTTGAGAAGATCGGGGAGGAACATCCTGCGATACTGGAGCGCTGTACATATGGGCTTGGGGACCGAGGGTATGATGATGGGAAGTTTGTGAAGACACTGTGGGATGAGCATGGGATCAAGCCGGTGATAGACATACGCAACATGTGGAAGGATGGGGAGGAGACGAAGGCATTGGAGAACACATGGAACGTGGTGTACAACTACAGGGGTGAGGTATTTTGTGAAAATCCGAATGGGGACGAGCGTAGTGAGATGGCCTATGAGGGATTTGAGAAGGATCGGGGGACGTTGAAGTACCGCTGTCCTGCGAAGCATTATGGGTATGAATGTAAAGGGGAGCTGTATTGTCCAGTGGGCACGGCGGTGAGGATACCGCTTGCGGAGGACCGGAGGGTGTTTACTCCCTTGGCCCGATCGAGCTATAGGTGGAAGAGTATCTATAAGAAGCGCACATCGGTTGAGCGGGTGAACAGCAGGCTGGATGTATCGTTTGGGTTTGAGCAGCATTATATACGGGGATTGAAGAAGATGAAGTTTCGGTGTTCCCTTGCGTTATGTATCATGCTTGCGATGGCGTTGGGGAGGATCAGGGAGAAGAAAAAGCAGTACATGCGGAGTCTTGTGCAAGTTGCCTAAATATTCGGCTAAGAGGTGAGCGTTGTCGGGGGAGTAGAGAGGACAGGTAGGTGCGGTGGCATTGAAAAGGTGGAGGGAAACCCTGAGTTGCTGCGAGCACATGCCTTTTATAGCTGAGGCAATTGCCTGTAAGCATCCAGTGAGAGGTCTTTGAGAAGTTAGTTTCGAAATAGTAGGTAAAAACCGGGGGCACTTATCATCCTCATACCGTCTCAACCCTGACAGTGCAAATGCCTTAAAAAAAAGTTGCAATTAAGAAATAAAAATAGCAAAATAAAATGGCCAGAAAACAAATACTTACCATATATTCAGCTGTTTGCAACGAAATGATATATAAATGGAATAAAGATTATAACATGCAACAGAGCCTTATTCTACTCCATCTAATATTTATTTTAAATGGGGGTAAAGATGAAAAAATTAATAATAATAGTACTTGTACTGGCAATCTTTCTGGTGCTCCTAACTTTTTTTATCGTCCCGAAACAGGGCGGGTTAATATCCACTACCAAGCTACAAGAAGATGCGCTTAATAAAATAGACCCAAAATATGAAGAAGCCTTGCCCATTCAGGAAACCGGCATGGGGCGTTCCGGGCGCTCAATTATCATTGCACTGGTCATGCTTTCCCATGTTCTCTATGCAAATCTACACCTTGGCGGCTCATGGGTAGCAGCCATCACTGAATCAATATTTCTTAAAAACCAAAAGAAACGCTATCGAAGGCTGGCACGCTCAGTTACTCTGTTCAACGTAATACTTTTCAGCGCAGGCGCAACTTTTGCAGTTGCCGGAGTTCTTTTCTTCATCTCTCTGTACCCTGAATTTGCCAAGAACCTATTCCACATCTACTGGTGGCCTCTTCTGCTTGAAGCAATTGCTTTTGCACTGGAGATCTTCTTTCTCTACACCTACTGGTTCTCATGGGAAAAGATTCGAGCTAAACGGCACCAGTTTTTCGGCTATGGGTATGCAATAACCGTTTTCATACAGACATTGCTGATAAATATGGTTGCAGGCGGAATGTTAACCCCAGGCGGCGCCGGTATAAACTGGGGGCAGTCAGGACTCATGACTATTCCCATTAAGGATGCGCTCTCGTGGTGGTTTAACGGTACAGTCTTCCGTCTGCAGTTCCATCGCCAGGCTGCCAGCATCTCCTACTTCGGGTTCCTTCTGGCCATGCTCTCCATGTTCCACTATATTGACAGGAAAGATGAGGCATCTAAAAGATACTGGGACTGGGTAGGTTCATATGGAATAGCATGGGGATTGCTTGGTCTTGTTTTTCAACCAGTGTTCGGACTGATCTATATGATGGCTATCCGGGATAATCAGCAGGATGCATTCGAAATGATAATGCACGGACCTCGTGCCTGGGAGATGCTCATGATGGTTGGATTACTTTCATCTCTTTTCTTGATTTTAATTACCTATTTCATTGACAGGCGGGAGAGGATCCTCTCACAAAAAGAGAGCAAAGGACTTCACACTACATTCAAGATTTTTCTTGTTATAGCCGCCATAGCAGGTCTGATTCTGGTTCAACCTGCCTGGTTGGGAACTACCAGCATCAATGATCCCAAAGCCTGGATAAATCCTGCTGGTTCGATGGATTATAAATATGTTGCTCTGTTTACCCTTGTTTTAATAGGTGTCGCCATCCTGATGATCGACGCAATCATGTTGGGAGATGTCCGCGAAGCAGAATGGGGCAAACTTTCCAGGACCTCACGTATTTCGGGAATAATGGCTGGTATCATTGGTATGTGGATTGTTGTGGTGATGGGGTATGTGCGAGAATCCGCCCGATCACCTTGGTTAATATTCAAGACCATACCAGTACCAGGAGGGCAAAAGTATCCTACACCCATCCCGGTTTCAAGAATTTTCATCGTCTGGGCGATAATAACAATTGCAGCAGTGCTCGTTTTCTGGTTTACATCCAAGGTAACGGCTCACCACCCGGAGAAAGCCGAGAAGGTGTAGGGCAATTTGATGGGAAGAGAAGCTCGAATAAAAATATCGGACAATTCAATCGATATACAATTACCAGACAAGAAGTTAACCCTAAATCGTATTTCACTTCCTGAAAATTTTCTCCAGTGGCAATCTGCAGCGAGATTAAAATTATTTGACATCCTGAAAGAGCATGGAACTGAAACAGTGAAGATGCAACCTGCACATCTACCTGTGGTTGCTACATTAGGAGATGGGCCTTTTTCAATTAACCTTGCCTCCAGGGGGATTGGCCCTCTACCCAAGAATGAAATTCTAGAAAAGTTCACCAAGCTTTTTAATAAGACACGGAGTGAAATTGGTAATCATGGCTGGCAAGAAACCCTCTCACATAGGATGAAAGCTGCGAAACAGTTCTACAAAGATCCAAAAAACTTCGATACCAGTATGCTGGGCGGACTGGAGATTTTCGAGGGAAAAACAGCACACAATCTAGCGCACTACCCATTGGCTTCAATTCTGTATACAGGGGAAGCCCCCTCCTTTCACAGTTATCAGTTAAACGGTGTAGTAACATTCATTAATGAAAAGGACCCCTATTACCGCTTCCTGCTTGCCGCCCGGGAGCTGTTCGCCTTTGATACATTTCACGTTCGCCAGGTTCGTTACCCCTATGGCTATTTATTCCATATAGTAGAACTGGTAGACAAAACTCCATATCCAAGAAAGTACAGGAAAGGCTTCGAATAGGTGTCCCGGGGTCTTCATCCTTACAAGACGGTAGATTTGAGGAAACGAATCTTTAACGGAAAAAACCTAAACAGAAAGGTACAGGAAGCTTGTGTGCTTAAAAATAGGATTTTTAAACCTCCGCCAGTAAATGAACTCAAATATGGAGAAGAAGGGTAAATAATGCAAAAAGGCTCTTTGTCCGATGAAACACCCTTGTACAAACGTATCCTTGTAGCTATTGATGGTTCTGTCTGTTCAGACCAAGCGATGGAAGCAGCTCTGGCAATTTCACAGAGAGGGGAAAAGACCCGTCTTTTCGGCTGTCATGTATATGCTGCAAAGATGCACCGCACCCGTTTCGAGGATATGGAACATGGACTCCCTGAGAGATACCAGGATGAGAAAAAGCTCTTTTCTCTTCGTAACGCTCACGATGACCTCATCACAGAAGGTATGAAACTTATATCGGATTCCTACTTGGCACCGCTTTCCACAAAGGCCCAGCAAATGGGTCTTGTTTATAAGGATCTTATACCTGAAGGTCGTAATTATGTTGAACTCCTCCGGAGTATAAAAGAAAATCAAGCGGACCTTGTGGTGCTTGGGGCCTGGGGTCACGGCCACATCCCTGAAAGTAGCCTTGGGAGCTTGACCGAGCGGATACTCCTCTATGCTCCAGGATGTGATATACTTGTGATTAGGAAACCCTGGAGTTTCAAGGGATGTCCGATTATAACAGGGGTTGATGGAAGCGAAAATAGCTACGCTGCACTCAAACGAGCAGCCGAGGTTGCGAAGGCATTTGAGGCTCTGCTCGAGGCGGTGGCAGTTTACGATCCATTCTTTCATACAGGTGTCTTCCGTACCATTGAAGACTCCCTGCCCGAAAGCGAAAAAAAACGGTTCAATTTTCCTGCCCAGGAGAAACTTCACGATGAAATTATTGATCGTGGCCTTGAGGGGCTTTACCAGGAGGCACTTGAGCGTGGGGAATTACTTACACGCTCAATGGGAGTGGATGCAAATACAAAGCTCCTGAAAGGCAAGGTTTATTCTCAGCTTCATCACTATGCCGCGCTACGGGGAGCAGGGTTGCTTGTTATGGGGAGATGGGGGCTTCACCAGGAATCGGAGTCACTCATTGGTACAACCCCTTTAAATATAGCCAGGCTGGGTATCACGAATACGCTTGTCGTGTCACCATCTAAGATACCTCTTGAAGTACCGAAAATACATGAAGAGAATAGAAAACCGCTCATTTGGACAGATGATGCAGGAAAACTATTTGATCGTGTGCCTCCTTTCGTACGCAGCATGGCCCGCAAAGCGGTGGAAGATCACGTGAGGGAAAAAGGGTTTTCCGAAGTAACTATAGAATCTGTACAGGAGGTGGCTGGGCTCTTAGGGATGGGTGCTGCTAAGCGGGTGCAAAAAAAGACGGGGCTTCCGGAGGCACAGGTCGTCGTGCTTCGTAAAGTGAAAAGGTTGGCACCCGATTTTCACCGCCATATTCTCAAGGGGAAAATCGTGGGGCAGGAATTAAAAAAGGGGCAGAGGATTCTTGTCTATGAAGTTGTAGAGACCGTACCTTCAGGTTTGGTAAGGGTTACTGAAAAAACACAACTGGAGTTCCGATAGAGATGGGGGCCGCAAGGATCGTAAGCCTTGAAAATGTCAGTAAGTCCTACGGGAACAAAAGAGCACTGATAGATGTTAATTTGCAGATACGGAAAGGAGAGTCCTTTGTCCTTCTGGGTCCTAATGGCTCTGGCAAATCAACACTTCTAAGGATTTTAGCTGGCCTGCTCAGCCCGGATGATGGTAGAGTAGAACTCTTTGAAAAGAGCATTCTGAAAAACAGGAAGGAAGTCCAAAGCCGTATTGGTATCCTCTTTGATCACAATGCCCAATGGGAAAAGCTCACAGGATACCAAAGCTCCTGGTATTTCGCCCGCTCCTATGGCATTCACACCGATAAAGCTCGCGACAACTTGGATAGGCTCTTCTTATTATACGGTCTCTGGGAAAATCGGGATGAACTTATATCAACCTATTCATATGGAATGCGCAGGAAACTCGCACTGATCCAGGCAATGTCACACAATCCAAGACTCCTCATCCTGGATGAACCTTCCATGGGTTTAGATTATGAATCACGTCTTGCTCTCTATAGAATTTTAAAAGAGGAAAGCAGAAGAGACACCACTGTGGTTTTGGCAATCAACGATGTCAATGAGGCTGCCCTTTTGGCTCAACGGGTTGCAATCCTCAATAGAGGAAGAATTATTATAACAGGAAAACCTGAAGAGTTAAAGGCCTCCTTAGAGGCCCTAACCCTGATTGTTATCTGGTTGGGCTCTCCAATCCCGTTAACTCCACTTTATGAAATTGAGGGGGTTGAGCAGGTTGAAGTCTGTGAAGAAACAGAAGATAACATCATGCTTAAGATTCTTGCCCAGTCACAGCGGTCTATCCTGACGCGAATTGTCAGAGAAGTTGTAGGCCGGAGAGGAACTATCAAAGCATTGGAAGTGAAGGAGCCGGACCTGGGAGATGTTCTATTAAAGTTTACAAGTGATGAGGATATGTAATGTTACCCAGTCGTCTTTGGCAGATAGAAATTTTAGAAGATATAAAAAATAAAAAAGCCCTAATCTTAAAATTCCTGTTGCCACTTTTTTTCCTGAGCCCTTTGATGACAGCACGGCTCCCTGAAAATTTAAAGGCAGTGTTCTTTTCATTGGCTGTACTGTTTATTGGAACCTTCGGTTCAGCGGTAGGACTAGTACGGTTACGGGAAAGCAAAATGCTTGAAAGGCTTGCTATTCTCCCCAAATCCAGATCTATTTTGGTCTCCGATTACATACTTTCAAATGCAATCTTTGACATACTTCAGATGTTTGCCCCTCTTGCAGTAATCACTTTGCTCGGTGGTCCGCAACCATTAAGGGTACTTCTGGTTTTTATCTGTTACATCACAGCCATCCTTTCAGCCAATGCATTGGGAGTACTTGTATCCCTGATTACGAGTTCTTCAGGAGAGGTGCATCTCTATGCGATCCTTACTGTTCTCTTTATAGGGGGACTTTCAGGATTGTTCATACTGCCAACACATGGCTCACTGACGACTGCTTTTGCCATGCTGCCCTTCAGACAGCTGGCGGATTCCTTAATCTATGCATGGGGAGGAACATTTCCCCGGCTTTCACTCCTGGCCCCCTTTTCTGGAGGAGTTTTTTTCTCCATTCCTCTTTTACTATCCTCATACCTTTTCCGTTTTCATTAAGAAGAATACCCCAAACAGAAAACATACCAAAAACTATAAGAAACCACTTCAGTATTGTGTTATTTTGCTGTTTAGGATTAGCTCAAAAATCTATTGCAAAGACTCTCTTTTCGCCTTTTTACCGAGTCCCACCGGTGCACCATCCAGTTTGCTCACCATCGACTTTTCGGTGTCCTTTTTTATGTACGTGTTGCCGTGTGGAGCGAGCAATTAGTGGAATTGGAGCTTTAGGGGGAAGAATATTTACCCTCTTTCTTTCTTACACGATCAAAGTCCTCCTCTAAAAGGAGATGAAATTATGAAGCCACCCAATCTTTTATTTGCAGTGCTATTCATTTTCTTAATCAGCATCGTAGCGTCCGCGATGGCGCAGGATACACAACCCTATTATCTGCAAGATCGCGGGGAAGGGATTTCATCATCTATGTTTGGTACGTATATCCGTCATCGTGAACTGATAACGTATCTGTACTTTGAGTATTATCTCGATAACAATATGGAGTATAAACCTGCCGAGTTGGGTTATGGGCTTGATCAGGATTTTCGAGGGAAATACCGTGCTGCAGAAGGTCTCATCTTTATTGGCTATGGACTGACTGATTGGCTGGCTGTTGAGCTAGAGGCAGCCATTGATACAGCAACCCTTAGAAAATCGCCTGACGACCCTTCGAGCGTTCCCGACAAGATCGAAGAATCAGGTTTGGGAGACGTGGAGAGTCAGCTTCGGTGGCGTTGGCTGAAAGAAAACAGCCGGCGTCCTGAATTATTCAGTTACTTCGAAATCGTCTTTTCCTTTCAGAAAGATAAAGTACTGATCGGTACGCAGGAGTGGGAGCTCAAGCTCGGAACCGGAATAACTAAGGGATTTCATGTGGGAACGTTTGCCCTTCGGGCTGCGATTGAATACGCTACAGGAGAATCGAAAGTTCAATTGGGGGAATATGCTGTCGAATATGTGAAACGGCTTTCACCTCACTGGCGCGCCTATTTGGGAGTTGAGGGATCGCAGGATGAGGTTGAACTAATCACCGAAGCGCAATGGCATATTGTCACAGATTCTGTGGTCGTGAAGCTTAACAGTGCATTTGGAATGACCTCCAAGGCAACCGACTGGGCACCAGAAGTTGGCATTATGCTCTATTGGTAAGTTGAGTGATCGGTAATGTGCTCATTATTAAATATGTACGGAGTGTACCTGCCTCAGGAGGCTGGGCACACGACAGATCTGGCGGGAATTGCTACCAGCTCTGAGAGGCAACCTCTACGTTAGCGGAGACCGGCCGGGGTTAACACTCACTCGAGGAGCGCAACATACTGTAAAGTCTGTAACGGGACAATAACCGGTCATTTATACACGGGGTGTAAGATCTACGTAGATATTCTACATCAGTTGCTCGTTCGATATACGCTGACAGCGCCGCCGCTCTTTCCGCTGAGTAGCCAGAGATAATTCACTCCACCGCTCGAGATCGAGAGCCCGTGATAGATTCGCTGGTTGTTTGCTGGATCACCGAAACCGTCGGTTGACACAGGCTCGAAGTCCGCAATCGAGGATGGAGTAATGACGCCGGCGTTCGTTCGCCACAACTGGAAACCCTCGACACTGTTGTCGTACCCGATGTAGAGGCGGTCTCCGTTTACCACGAGCAGCGATGCAGCACTGTTGTTCGGGTTTCCCATGTCGCACACGCCGGATCCGTTGTTCGCAACCAGCGACCAGGAGATTCCGTCGTATACCCACAGCTGCGGACGGTTGGAAAAATCCTGAGTATTACGAACCACATAGAGATTACCGTTGAACTCGGCCATGGCTGGAAAGGCCTTGTCGTTGGGTATCAGCTTGTTACAGGCCGACAGCTCCATCGAAAACCGCGTTCCCCCCTTGTACCATTCGGCGTCGGACGTCGGGGTCACATCCTCCCAGTGGGAGGGATTGACATCGTACGGATCCGGGTTATCAACCGTGGACCGCACGATACCGCCATCTTCATCAATATTGTTTCTTCCCCCGTTTCCCAGAAAGAGCTTGTTCTGAAAGATGCCGAATGAATCTATGCCGACAGTTCCCGCCTTGTTTGACGGAGAACCACTCGCTCCTATCCGCGGAAAACCTTTGCCTTCCAAATTGAAATAATCGATGTCCTTCTGCGGTGCCTCCATGATGTTCACGATTTTATGAAAGTAGGGTTGGTTCCCTCCTGCATCGGGAAAACCGACATACAGGCTGTTGTTGAATACTGTTATTGCAGATACGCCCTTGGTATTTCCGCCGAGCTCGGGGCCGAGGTCCATGGGGCTGAAATCCAGGTTGGTCCCGCTGTCGGAGGTGTAGTAAATGTATGCAAGACTACCGCTCGATCTCGAAGGACCGATGAAGAGGTACTCCACACCATTGATCATCCCTCCAGCGATGTAGTCGATGCCGTCCTCACCGTCTGGTCCTGGATCAAGGGAGTTGGCGTAGGTGGAATTCACATGAAACCTGAAGGACACCAGCTCAGGGTCGGAACCGTCGGGCTTGATTCTGAATACCGCATTGTCGGCATCAGCGGGCCCTATGTAGATCCTCCCCCGGTACTTGGTGAGCATACTGAAGTTGTTCGTTCCTTCTCCCAGAGGATCAATCATGACGGGTCCGTCACCCAGGGTCTGCGGCACCATGCCTTCCCCTTCGAAGGATACCGTGTCATTCGGAGGCCCGGCGAGGGTGTTGAAGTTGAGATCCGTCACACTCTGATCCACGGTAATCGTGTAAATCGCCTCCGAGAACGTGCCGAGTATATCGAGCCTCACCCGTGAAGGATCCGGTTGTATGGAAGCGACTGAGACGAATACCGTGTTGCTGAGGTTGTCGCGAATCGAATAGTGACTGACTGTTTCTGCTGAGCCTGCATCCATGGGTTCAGAGAACTGCGCCTCCACTGTATCACTGTCAAGGCGGGTGGCCGACAAAACAGTTGGTTGTGTATTGTCAGTGATGCCAGTGCCGTAGAAATCCTCATAATTGGGCATGGAAACCGGATTCCCGTTGAGATCGGTTACCCCGTTGATGGTGAGCGTATAAATCGTACTGTCCATCTGGGAGCTGGTATCCAGGCGCACCCTTGTGTGATCAACCGCATCGCGCGTGGCCTGAATTATTGATAGAGCGATTATATCGTAGTTCGTTTCTGTTTCAGCGCTCGTAAGTTCCACTTCCTCAGAGAAGTAGACCGCGACTTCGGTGTTGCAGTAGGAGCTTACTGAAAGAATGTAGGGATCGACATCACCAGCGAATTGTGCGGAATCGGTCTCGATCGCTCCTGTTACGGTCAGAGTGTAGTTGATGTCTTCCTGCGCCGAGGTGGTCAGGTTTACGAGTGAATGATCAGCACCATCCCGCAGCGCACTCAACACCGTCAGCCCCGGTATGCTGTAGTTTCCCACAAGCTCCGCGTCGGGCAGCGGTACATCATTGCTGAAAAATATCCGTACCCCCGTGTTCGACGTCGCCTGCACCAGAGAGATCGATGTCCCCTCCCCCGCAAAACTCACCCGGTTGTCCGGCGGCCCCAGAAGCGGGTTGCCCGCAAGGTCCGTCACTACAGTGCTCACCTCCACATAGTACACACTCCCCGTGAACACCCCCCCTATATCCAGCCGTACCTTTGACGCATCCGCCTGCCGTACCGCAGCACTCACCGTCTCAGGCCCGCCCATGCCGTCCTCTATCAGATAGTTCGACTCATCCTCAGCAGAAGCCAGCTGCACCGGCTCGGAGAACAGCACCTCCACCGTATTGCTGTCCACCAGCAGCGCCGATACCACATCCGGCGGCGTCATGTCCACCGGATCCGTCCCCACAAAGCTCTTCGAGTTCGGGCTTGCCACCGGATTCCCCGTCAGATCCGTCACCCCGTTCACCGTCAGCGTGTAGGTCACCGCCCCGGACTGTGGCGCCGTCTGGAGTGTCACCTTTCTCCAGTCAGCCCCGTCTCTGGTCGCTGAGACCACTCCCAGGGCCGGTACGATGCTGTAGTTGCTCACATTCTCAGCCGAGCTCTCCTCCATCTCCTCAGAGAAGTGCACCACCACCTCCGTGTTGCCGAATGAACTTGCGCTGTGGACCGTTGGCACCGCGTCACCTTGAAAATTCAAGGTTTTACTATTTTTCAGATCGTAACCATTTTCATCCAGGACACTGTGGATGGTCAGACTGTACAGCACATTCTGTTGAGGAAAAGTCACGAGATCGACGAGAGCACTATCCGTCGTGCTCACCGCAGCGCTGATAATTGCGAGTCCTGGAATAGTATAAT
>Ga0315545_1004429_pt1 | contig 11610 bp, 12 predicted proteins | sample SalMarSW160210MG_FD_203096 | JGI IMG/M metagenome (GOLD analysis project Ga0315545, IMG submission 203096) | Salt marsh sediment microbial communities from the Plum Island Ecosystem LTER, Massachusetts, United States - Salt Marsh Sediment SW1602-10 ...
TCAAAAGCATTACCTTATGCTCCGGCTCAGCAGGCAGCGGCTGCTCTTGTGGACTTTTGTCTTTTTTTTGCTCGAGGGCTAATGTTAGCAGAACCACAAGTATACCGCCCAGTAGCGAGAAAATCGCTATGCGCAGCCACCAGGGTATGGCCGGGTCATTTTCAACCAGCACGTGCCAGGGTACGCCGGCAAAGACTGTAACGAACAGCCCCGCCACGAACGCCAACGAACCAATTTGTCGAACTGTTTTCATAAGGCCTCCCTATATCACAGAACCCAAATTCTCGAGAATTACCGATTTCTCTTCCACTTTATTTTGATGATTCCGCCTGAATCCTGAGCAATGTACATAAATCCATCATCATCAACTGTGATTCCTTCCTGATTGTCGCCCGGAAAGGCGTATGCGACGAGAACGTCTCCAGATTTAGTGCACTCAAATATTATGTTTGTTGCGTCACTTATTACAAACAAATGAGTTGTGGCCGAATCATAATAAAGACCTGAAAGGTCAATCACACCGGGAGAAAAATATCTGAGGATTTTGGCTTTGTGTTCTTTTTTGGTTTTGCTTTTTAGAGGCAACTCAACCTCAAACACGGCGGAAATGTCCTGCTTATTATCGAGGTTGAAGCTCTGATTGGCTACATAGAATGTACCTGTCTGCGGATGATTCGGGTCGGGCACGAATGTGATTGCTTCAATGCCTTGCCCGCCCGCCTTGAGAAGCGTACGTCCGTTAAACGCCCGTTCAATCTGAAACTCTCTGAGGACTTTGAAGTTTTCAGGGTCAAGCTCAATTATCTTTTCTTCGCCTTCTATTGCAATGTACAACAGTCCGGTTGACGGGTCATGCGTGATTCCTTCAAAATCCGCGTGTCGAATCGACTTTTGCTTAATCAAAGTACCATTCGTTTTAATTTCACAAATCTCGCCCTCGTCGCCGACGACGAAAAGTGATTTTCGCTTTGAATGAAAGCAAATCCCGGATGGCTCATTGAATTTTATCTTGTCGATGTTGCCGACCCATTCATAGGGGAAAATTATCGAGCGGGATTCGATATGACGATTTGTTGTCTTGGAAAAGCCGAAAAGTAAAATTGAGAAGACACACAGTAAAACTTTCACACGCTGGATAAGTTTTCTCTCTTTCATCTTGCCTCCATAGCATAGATTTTTGTTACAATAGAAAGCACAATGCTAATTAAAGCCTGCTTTCAGCGCTAGCGAAGTTTCGAAGAATCCAAAATTATAACAAACTATGCGGCTCATCGTCACTTAATTTAGGCATTCACATGCGGTGTTAGGTCAGGAGCTTCTATTTTACGTTCCACATTCCATCGTCGTTTGCAATTGCCCATTCCCCGTTTTTCTTCTCAATCTGAATCTCTTTAGAAGCTCCACCTTCAGGACCCAAGTAGTAGCTGACATAGTATTTATTCTCATTGATTTCTGTTACATCAATAACTGCGACCATTCGTTTTGTGGATTTCGTATAATGGCACAAATCCGGCCCTTGTTCTAAATTGTAATAATTTTCAACCTTAAGACTTAACTTGTTTGTTTGAATTATATTTTGGATTAGGCCCAGGTATTTATCATTCCTGGACGCGATTGAATTTATACTGTCTCTTTCAACTTTCTTTAGAAGAAACGTATAAGCTATTTTCATCTTTTCTTCTGCCGGCACGGTTGTTTTCTTCCACGGTGTTAGCTCCTTAGCAAGATACAACATAGTTCCATCTTGAAAGGTAAGTGTAGCGAGGCCGCCCGGCCTGACCATCCACCTGACGGCAGTACTATCTTTCAATGTGATTGTTCCTGTTCTGTCCCCGAGCGCGACGTGGCTGTAGCCGTGCTGCCAGTGGTCCTGTGAGACCCGATGCCATTTATGCAGGACCTCTTCGAGGTCTTTCCTTTCGACCTTGAAGTCCTTGAAATGAGCTGCTGCGGATAGTGAATCCCGACCGCCGCTTTCAGTTGGCAGGTCGGGACTGAACTGTGCGATATCGCCCGGCCCCGGGTATACGCTACTGACGGTAATTGTGATTATATTGGAATTTAGTTTTTCATACTTACAGCCAAACTCGTACGTTCCTTCCTGCCGGAAAATATAGGGTTCGAATCCGCTTTGCTCGTTATAATACCAAATCCCGTCTGCCCTCAGCTCTATTGTCTCTTTGGCCTTCAACTTCCTCGGCGGCATCCGTCGCGGGTCACGGCCGGTCGGCATAGCAATGCGCATAAGTACTGCCGTCCCGTCCGGCTGTGCAAGCGTACACTCAATAACGGTGTTCGTGGGGCCAATCAGGTCAACGTCTGCGTTAGTGTTGTTGCGGATTTTCACACCGGGTGGAAGCAGCTTCTGTCCAACGGCAAACTCGGTTTGTGCCAGGGAGCAATAAAGCTGAAGTTCTTCCTCCTCGGATTGCACATTGGGGGTTTCCGGCCTTCCACAGCCGGCCATGGCTGCAATAAGTATCACTGAGAGTATCGTTTTCATTCCTGCCCCTATTAAAATCATCTCTTAATGATACTCTTTTCGACAATTAACAATTTACTTCGTGCTATTATTCGGTTCGGCTGGTTATTTCAACCAGATGAAATCCAAACTGCGTCTGGATTGGGCCGTGAACTTTTCCGACGTCCGCACTGAAGACAACGTCATCGAATTCCTTGACCATCTGGCCGGGTAAGAATTCACCGAGTTCTCCCCCATTCCGTCCGGAAGGGCATTTTGAGTGTTCGGCGGCCAATTCAGCAAAATCGGCCCCGTCTTCAATTTGCTTTTTGATGTCTTCGCATTTCTCTTGTGTTTCAACCAAAATGTGGCGTGCTGCTGCTTTAGTCATAATTACCTCCAATTGATTAATATTAACAGGCCTTTCAGGGCCGGTGCCCTACGATTGTAATTCTATTCTCAATTGGTGCCATTATGGCCGGGATTCAAAAAAAAGCAAATAAGTTTAATCGCCGGCCGCAGCCTGAGCTTTATGGAGGTGACAAGCGGGAATTACCCTCCGGTTGGCGGACGTTAATCGAGCCCTCATAGTGCAAGAGTCTGAACAGCGGAAATTACTATTTTTTCGGATACCCGACTGTTTGTGCGAGGGTGATTTTCTGGTTCGGGCGCAGTTTCATCACCCTGGCCAGGGCCGGCTTATCTACGTACGCCCGCACCACGGTCGCCAATCCCTCGGAAGCACAGAAAAGGTAAACATTCTGGCTGATAAAGCCGGTGTTGGCGGCTGAGAAAAAGGCCTTGTCTTTGGCCGTGCCCTTGCCCATCCTTGAGTAGTCCGCAACATAGATAAGGTTCACGGGCGCGTCCTTGACAAACGGCTGCCCACCCGTCATTGCGCGAACATCCTCTGCCAGAACGGGTTGTAGTATATTTGCCTTGGCATCATAAAGGTAAAGGCCCTCTGCGAGGGCAACGTAAACATCGATTTCCTGCAGATTCATCGCAGATGGTGCCGTGCGTTTTCCGTCAGGGCGATTGATTCCCCATGCCGCCCATAGCATATTCGAGAGGACCTGCAAAGACAGGCTTTCTGCGCTGAATTCGCGCGAAGACTTTCTGGCCTTCAGTGCCTGCATCAGGGGTTTACCGCCATCCGTTTGCGGCTTTAAAAGCTCGATTGGTTTGAGTTCCTTCATAAGGTTTCCCTTTTGTTTAAGTTCTGCAGATTGCTCGGAAGATTCAGCAGGTTGAATAATCAGAATGGTCAATACCATTCGAAGGACTGTAAACAATATTGTGTTCATCATAATTCTCCCTAAAATTTGATAATCACTGAAATCGTTATTTGTGGATTTTAAGCCCACCTTACGATTTTATCGTTTTTTCAGTGAACAGCCAGCTATTTTTTTGCCTTGGGAACTTTCCTAACGGCGTAATTCGCCTGGATGGCCTGCTCACTCTAATCTCCGAACCAGCCACCAGCTTCGTTTCCGGCGATTGGCATAGTCTAAATAGATTTCAAACACACGGCCTTCGGCATCTCGCACCGCATAGTAGCGGCGGTGTCGGCGATTGTACCATTTGCGACTGCGAGGCGGAAGCGTGCCGAATCCGATGTCCACCCATTCCCTGAGAACTTCCACAACGTCATGATGCCCGCTGCGCCAGGTGAAGCGGGTAGGCCGTGGTGATGTCAGGGCTTTCTCTACTTCAATGCGCTCACCGATGAATTCTTCCATCGTAAACAACCCTTGATGAAGAAACGATAAAGTGGGGTAAATCCCATCCTATCTATACTATAGCATTGGCAGAGATACTTTCAACCAACCGTCCCAAAAACGAAGAAATTCCACTCAGAATAAGATGATTTTCCGCAGATACATAAAGAGTAGGGCGGAAGTAGCAAAGTTGGCGGACTATTGGGCCGAAGTATTTAGCGACGGCGGGTGGGGACTGTCCAGGCGTTCGCTGTTAGCGAAGCCGTGAAGGCCCCATAACGTAACTTCAAAAGAAAAGAGAACATAAAGCCTATAAAATGCAAAAGGCCAAGACGCAAAAAGAACAAATAGACGTGCTGCTTCTTGCAGAAAACAAAGAAAGCTGCGCTCAAATATTATCCTTATTAGCCGACAAGGAAATGACTTTTTCTGTCCTGCCTTTAGAACGGTTCTGGGAGCTGGAAGACGGGCTCGAGCTTATCGGAACCGTCGTGCTCGATGCGGCAGGTGTCCCGGCCGGTCTTCAGTCGGAAAGTGAGCGAATAATCGAGACCCTGGACTCTGCAAATATTGCCGTGATTTTACTGAATAACTGGGTCAGCCTTGACGTCGATAAGTTCGACTTGCTAACGCAGCTTCAGCCAGCTTCGATTGAAGAGCTTTGGGGCAGAATAAGTGCAAATATTACCTATCGAAAGAGAATACAACGGCAGGGTTCGGTTGCGGTCGCGGGTCGGACAAAGGCCGAGATTGAAAATTCAATGGACACGGAAGATATGCGCCAACAGCTTGAGATGGCCGGCAGGGTCCAGCGTGATTTTCTGCCCACACACTTGCCTGACAGCGATAAACTTCGATGGGAAACATTGTTTGTGCCTGCACAGTGTGTATCAGGAGATATCTATGATATAACCCGGCTGGATGAGCAGCATATAGGCTTTTACATCGCCGATGCCGCGGGCCATTCGATGCCGGCAGCCCTTTTGACAATGTTCCTGAAGCATGCGCTCGTGATGAGAAAGACGGTTGGCAATCATTACCGTATATTTTCTCCGTCGCGGGTGCTCAAAAATCTAAATGTCGGCATCGCGGAGCAGCAGCTTTCCGGCTGCATGTTTGCCACGTGCTGTTATTGTCTGCTGAATACTCAGAGCCTGCGGCTTACCTTCGCTCGTGCAGGACATCCTTATCCGGTTCTAATCAGAGAAGGCAAAGAGCCGGTACAGCTCAAATCACGCGGCTCGCTTCTCGGCATCTTCCCTGAGACACAGTTTTTGCAGAGGACAATACAGCTTCAGCATGGAGATAAGCTGTTTTTATATTCTGATGGCGCCGAGGAAGTCATCGGCAGTGTGGATGACCAGGGCCGTTATAGCTTCAGCAAAGAGTTTGGCCGTATAAAAGACCGACCCCTGCAGCAAATGATGGAAAGGTTCGGAAAGCTCGTAACAAATTGCCTTCCTCGATTAAATGAGTCCGATGATGTTACCGCCATTGGGCTGGAAATACTATAGCAGTCTCGTACTCAGGATTCCTCCCTTCCCGGAAACCACTTGCTCGCTGTGTGTATCTGTGTGTAAAGACTCAGGATTTAGGATTGACGCAGTTGCCGGGGACAGGTAGATTGTACGCGGATATAATCAGCTTCAGCAGCAAGGATTTGTAAGGACAACGTAAGTAATGGGTCAATTTGCATGTAAGCACGTTAAAAAGGCGGGCAAGATAAATACGCGGTACGTGTGGTTGTTTTGCGTCGGCTTTGCTTTTGCCGTGCTATGTTTTTTAGCAACTAATGCGGCGATGGAGCCTTTCTCGAGTTCTGAGTTTTGTGGAAAGTGCCACGAAATGAAAACTCTGTACGAAGGCTGGAAACAGTCCGGCCATTACGTCAATGTCAGCGGCACCGTTACTGAGTGCATTGACTGTCACCTGCCGCCAAAGGACGAATTTTTCCGTCACCTGAGCGCTAAGGCTTACATAGGCCTGAGAGATTTAGTTAAACACTATCTTGGCCGGCCGTATGACGAGGAGAAGATGCGCCAAAAGGTTTTGGAAAATATACCGGACTCTATATGCTTAAGATGTCACAGCAATTTATTAGGCAAACCCAGCACGCCCGCCGTTGCCATTCTGCACGCGCCATCCACGGAACCTAATGCGCCTACCTGCGTTGAATGCCATAACGATATGCACCCACGTCCCGATTCATCGGGAGAAGAGGCTTCCGGTGAAGGGCAGACCGAGGCGGCCGCTGAGCAATAAAAAACACTGCCGGCGAATGTGTGATAGCTTGGTTTGTAAAATTCCTCCAAAAACGGCCCCTACCTGCCTGAACTATCCAATCCGTAACAGCAGATAAAAAACATTGCAAAAGGCCAATCGATGGTTACACTTATTGGCGATTTTCGAGTTAATTTACGCAAAAGCCAGGGTGACAAGCAATGCCGGAAAAAAAAGAAACCAATCTGCGAAAGATAAAAGAGCTGATTGAGCTGATGAAGCTAAATGACCTCGTCGAGCTCGAAATTATTGACGGGGACAGCAAGATTCACCTGAAGCGTCCGCAGGCTCAGCCGCCCAGTGTAGCAGCTTTGCCGTTGGTTGCCCCTGTGGTGCAACAGACGGCAAAAGCCCCCCCCGCACAGCCCGTTGAGGTGAGTGCAACTGCCGGCCAGGAAGAGCTGGTGGAGATTAAATCCCCTATTGTTGGAACTTTTTATGCGACCCCCAGTCCCGATTCCGAGCCTTATGTAGAGGTCGGCTCAGAAGTCGAGCCTGAGACGGTTGTTTGTATAATCGAGGCGATGAAGGTGATGAATGAAATAAAGGCACAGCTTACCGGAACGATAACTAAAATAATGGTGGCCAATGGACAGGCGGTGGAATATGGGGAGGTACTTTTCAAGGTTAAACCGCACTAAATTTCCAGCGAAATAGCGTTTCTTGTTTTTCTGTTTTTTTTTGGCAGGTTGAATTTAGATGTTCTCCAAAATCCTGATTGCCAACCGCGGCGAGATAGCCTTGAGGGTTATTCGGGCCTGTCATGAACTGGGCGTCGAAGCGGCCGTTGTCTATTCGGAGGCGGATAAAGATGTGCCATACCTTCAGCTTGCCGACGAGGCAATCTGTATAGGTCCGGCGGCCCCGGTGGACAGTTACCTTAGTATCCCCCGCATTATCAGCGCCGCAGAGATAACAGACGTTGAGGCGATTCACCCCGGCTACGGCTTTCTTGCTGAGAACGCTCACTTCGCCGAGATATGCCAGGAATGCGGCATCACTTTCATCGGACCGACGGTCGAGGCAATGCAGCTTTTGGGTAACAAGGTCGAGGCAAGAAGACTGGCGCAGAAGGCGCGGGTGCCTGTGGTGCCCGGCTCCGACGGAGTCATCGAAAATGAATCAGAGGCCCTTAAACTCGCCAACAAGCTCGGATATCCGGTTATGATAAAAGCCGCCGCCGGCGGCGGGGGACGCGGAATGCGGATTGTACACAACGATATGAGCCTCCGTTCAGCGTTTAGCGCGGCCCGTTTGGAAGCCGAAGCTGCGTTCAAAAACGGGGATGTCTATCTTGAAAAATGTATCGTTGAACCGAGACACGTTGAAGTTCAGGTGCTCGCAGACAAGACGGGCAACACGCTTCACTTTTATGAAAGGGACTGCTCGATTCAGCGAAGACACCAGAAGCTGATTGAAGAGTCGCCCTGTCCCGTCCTGGACGAACATACAAGGGAGGAGCTGTGTAAGGCCGCTTTGCGTCTGGTCAAGCAGGCCAAATATGTCAATGCAGGGACGGTGGAATTCCTGCTGGACAGGGATAAGAATTTCTACTTCATTGAGGCAAACGCGCGAATTCAGGTCGAGCACCCGGTGACTGAGTTGGTGACGGGGTACGATTTAATTAAGCTGCAGCTTCAGGTCGCAAGCGGACAAACAATCGGGCTGCGACAAAGAGATATCAGACATAGGGGCGTGGCTATTGAATGCCGAATCAACGCTGAGGACCCGTCGCGCGATTTCGCACCTTGTCCGGGCAAGGTAGAGACATTTATCGTGCCGGGCGGGCCGGGCGTGAGGGTAGATACGCATATCAGCCAGGGCTGCAATATCCCGTCGAGCTATGACTCGATGATTGGTAAACTCATCGTACACCAGAAAACACGCGCCGAAGCCATAACCACGATGAAGCGGGCACTGAAGGAATTCAGAATCGAACCCATCAAGACAACCATACCGGTATGCCTGGATATCCTTTCGCACAACCTTTACATTAAAAACAAAGTCGATACCGGCTTTGTCGAAAAACACTTTTAGGCCTGAAAAATGGAGCCGGATATAATATCGGAAAATTTTCTGGGTTTGCAGGATAGGCTTGCTGAGTTGGATAGCGCCCGGTTCGTGGTCCTGCCGGTTTGTTATGACGATACGGCAAGCTTCCTTAAGGGAACTGCAGAAGCCCCTGCCGCTATAATAGCTGCTTCCGAACAGCTTGAGTTATTCGACGAGACTCTGTTCGAAGAATTTCATCACTGCGGAATCCACACCGCTGATGCCATCAAGCCAAACGGGGTGGCTCCGCAGCGAGTGCAGCAACAAATATACGAAACGGCAAAAAAGTTCGTACAGGCAGGGAAAACTGTCCTCGCCCTCGGCGGTGAGCATTCAATCACCATAGCACTGGTCAGGGCAACCGCCGAAAAATTCCCCGATATCTCGGTACTGCAAATCGACGCTCACGCCGATTTGCGGGACGAATACGAAGGCAGCAGGTTCAGCCATGCCTGCGTGATGCGGCGGATTTATGATATGAAAATACCGGCCGTCGGCGTGGGAATAAGGAGCTTCGATAAGGCCCAGCACGAGTTTATGGTTGAGAAGAAGCTGAAAATCTTTAGCCCCAGCGACATCGCTGAGAATAAAAAATGGATATCAGAGGTGCTCGCAGGCCTTTCTGATAATGTCTATCTTTCCCTCGATATTGATGGCCTTGACCCCGCCTTTGCGCCGGGTACGGGCACACCTGAGCCGGGGGGACTAACTTACGAGCAGGTAACTGAGCTGATTCTCGACGTCGGCAGGCGCAGAAAAATCATAGGCGCCGACATTGTCGAGGTGATTCCCGGCGTAGTCGGCGTTACGACAGAGTACTTAGCCGCCCGATTGGCCTACAAAATGATTGTGGCCGCGCAACTGAGAAAATAGCTGCGTTGTACCTCTCGTGACTCGTCACTCGTGGCCCGTGTCTCGAACCACAACACACGAGACACGCTTCACCAGATACGTCTTTCCCTAAAAACTACCGAACCAAAGATGAGTAGCAGGAACATGCCCACTTCAACTCCAGCAGGCTACTAATCCCTAAAAAATTTCTTTATAGGGCAACACAAATTTTTTATCTGTTGACTGCCACCCCATTTTAATTTTTTTGTTTAAAATCTCACTCCACCAAAGAGCACTTGCTTCTATAGAATAATTGTCCTGCCCTCCTTTTTTAATTCCTACTATTTGTGCAGATCGTCCTACTCCCCAGAATATTGTGAAAGAAAAACTGTTTTTATTTACTATGACATCTTTTACTGAACCCTCCACTGTACTGAAGTGTTGAGCTTTTAATACAACTCTTTTTTCGTCATGAATTGGTTTGATATAGACATGGTTCCATGCTACATAAGGTTCATAAGTGTTACCCAAAATTTCTAAGGTAACTATCATCTTGTCTTCAGATAATTGTCCATCATCCATTATTTCCATTTTGAAATTCTCACGTATGCCAACTATTGGACCGTTTTTTGTGCTTTCTGCTGTTACCAGTACCGAAAGAACTGTCAAACAAAGCAAAGAGGCAGAAATAATCGATACGTACTTTTTCATTTTTTCCCTTCCGAAAACTTCTTTGAATTTGACCTGACAGAATTGTATCCCTTCTAAGCTCTCGAGCAAGGAGAAACAAGGCAAATCTTTGCCTTTTAGTCCATCAAGGCTTACAATACAGGCTGAAAATTCAGATTTGAGATGGCCTATTGAGCAATTTGTTAATTTATAGAATGAAATGAAATATGGGGTCTATACCGAAAGAAATCAAATTGATGAAGCAAATCGCCGACGGGGTCGAGGAAGCCATATATAAAGCCATATATGAGCCAAAAGATGTGTGTGAGGAGGAACTTTTGCCATGGGCTTGTTATTTAAGCGCTGTCAAGTCGTTAAGGGGAATTGATAAAGTTTTAGATTTTTTACGTTATCATAAACCTGAGTTAGCAGAGCCGGTGGAGAAAGCCTATCAAGAACTTTTGACACTTGCTACTGCGAGCGACCAAGAATGTATGTTGCAATCACTTGAGGTCCCTAAATCTGCAGAATCCACATTGAAAGTCTGTGAAGACTATCTAAAACGTGCTAAAGCTCAAAGTGTTGTTGATGTGGCTAAAATTGAACTTCTCCAGCATACAGAAACTCAATCAAAGGCTTTAGCCAATAAGCTACGCCATATAGCGCAAATCGCCAGAAAAGAAAGAAAACACCGCCAACTTAGGAGAATTTGTTTATTTATTACCGTTCTTGCAGCGCTGCTTACGGTTCTTTATTACCTGGGATGGCTTGAGCCAATCAAGGCTTTCATTCGTAGGGTACTGGCACACAAGTAAAGGGATTGTTTCGTCAGACCTTAACGGTGGGCTGAAGCCCACCCTACATGATGGATTCCCGCCTGCGCGGGAATGACAATTCATTTTTCCAGCTCGATTAAATCTTCGTAACTTTCGCGTCTTCTGATGACGGAGAATCTATCGCCGTCGACGAGCACTTCGGCGGCTCGGCCGCGAGCATTGTAGTTGCTGGCCATACTGAAGCTGTAAGCACCGGCGGTGAAAATAGAAAGTAAGTCGCCTCGCTCGACCGGGGGCAAGGCCCGGTCCTTGGCGAAAAAGTCCGCGGCCTCACAAATCGGCCCGACCACATCAACAACCTCGGTACCGGCCAATTGCAAATCCTTATCCCGCCGCGGCGGCACGAATCTTTTATCAACTCTCGCCGGCCAGATAAAGTGAAAAGCATTATACAGCGGCGGACGAATCAAATCATTCATACCAGCGTCGACAATGACAAATTTCTTTTCGCCGCCCTTTTTTAGATACAAAACCCGTGTCAGCAGTATCGCTGAGTTCGCGGCAATACTTGCACCCGGCTCAAGGATAAGCTTCAGGTCTTGATTCTGCAGCAAAGGTACAATCGCGGCGGCATAATCGGCAGCGCTCGGTGCCGTTCCCGTTACATAGTCGGCTCCGTATCCGCCGCCAAGATTCAGGGCCTCAATAGTAAAGCCCTTCTGCCGCAGTTGTTCAATCAACCGAACTGCCTTTTCAACAGCTTCAACGTAAGGCTCAACGATCTTACCTGCAGAGCCTAAATGAACGTGGATAGCGCAAA
>Ga0315545_1004431_pt1 | contig 11605 bp, 11 predicted proteins | sample SalMarSW160210MG_FD_203096 | JGI IMG/M metagenome (GOLD analysis project Ga0315545, IMG submission 203096) | Salt marsh sediment microbial communities from the Plum Island Ecosystem LTER, Massachusetts, United States - Salt Marsh Sediment SW1602-10 ...
GGATTTAGAAAAACTTGAAAAAGAAGACAAATTCTTCTTCATAGAATATACCCCTGAAAAAATGAAAACAATGCTTGAAGAAGGTGGTGGGATTATTGAGAGCCTTATCCTCAGAAGAAAAATAAAAAAAGTAGTAATAGACTGTCTGAATTCTTTTGAACTTTTATTTGAAGACGACTTAAAAAAAAGAGAAGCCGTCCTTTCCTTGTTCACTCTTTTAAGAAAGTGGAAATGCACAACTCTCCTGCTTTATGAAATGAAATCTTCAGGATTTAAAGAAGATTCTTCCAAATTTGTGGAATTTGAAACTGACTCTGTAATCCTTCTTCATTTTGCCAGAAAAGGAAAAAAAAGAGAAAGGAATCTTGAAGTTTTAAAAATGAGAGGAACGGCCCATTCCACATCAGTAAATTCTTTTATAATTAAAAAAGGGATTGTCTTAAAATAATCCCCCCATAAAACTTGAGATAACTTTCTTTGCAAGAAAAAATACTGCCAGACTTATTATAAGTATAAAAGGAAGGTATTTCAACCCTTGTTTTTCCTCTCCTTTATTTATCAGCCCGAGTATTAGCGACGCCAAAATGTCTATAATTATTATGAACACTAATGAAAAATAATTCACAAAATTAGTTGAGATATTTATTTTTGATAATGTAAACGGTAGATTCGCTGTTGAAGTTACAGGAAGTTCTGAAAATATCGCCGTCATAAGTTCCACAAGCACTGTAGAAAGCGAAAAAAGAGCCGGAGCAGAAAATGAAACAGCGACAAAGATAAAAATAACATACATCGTTACATTGGACGATGCTTTCTTTTCCAAAAGTTCTCTCTGCCTAATGCTTGTTGATGTTTCTTCCAACAAAACAGCCAAATCACCTCCGGATCTTATCCCTGAAATCAGCAGAAGGATTACTTTATTAATTTTTTCAGAGCCGATTCTTTTTGACATATTAATAAATGCCTGCTCTATGTCTTTTCCCGTTGCTATATCCTTTCCAGTGTTCAAAATTTCTTCGTCCAGTGGGGAAAACTCCGGGCGCGAACTCAAAAGCATAGCCCTATCTACAGTCATTCCTGCCTTAAGATTACTCGACATCAACTGCAAGAAATCCGGAAAAACATTTTCCAACTTTTTTATTCTAGCTGATTTCTCGAGGGATTTTCTGAAATAAAAATAAAGAAAGATTATTAAAAGCGTTAAGACAAGTCCGGAGAGCGAAGCCAGAATGCTTTTGTATTTAAGAAAAATCAGCAGGCTTACAACTAAGGCAGATACAAATGACAGCATGGCAACTCTTTTCTGCATTGCTTTTTCGTATTTTGTCTTTTCTTTTTTCATCACACCAAACTGGGCCTCTTTGATTTAATTAAACCTATGAACATTACCTGTATCAAAACATCAAAAATCAGAAGGCTAATGAACATTAAAATTATCATATTATTAGGGATATTTAAAAGCGAAGAAATTATAGTAAGAAAAGAAACTGACAGCGACGGGATAATTATTGAAATTAGCATATAAAAAACAATCAGCGGATTGAGTTTGTTTCCGTAAGTTTGTATTTGAATCAACTGCTCTTCATTGAGAGAGTGTATACTATCCTTTACAATTGTGGATATATCACTTCCGGAATTCATTCCGTTGCTGATTTGCCATAAGGTTCTCCTGAAAAAAATTGAAGGATTCTTTCTTCCCAAATCATTCAAAACTTCTACCTCCGGTTCTCCAGCATTTATCTTCCTCACTGCCTTCTTGAATTCCAAACTTAAAACACCGTAATTTGCAGAGGAAACATTTGCCATTATGTCAAAAAGAGGTATCCCTGAATTAAGTTGTATCACTATATCCTGCAGGGCTGGAATTAAATTTTTTTCAATGTCTCTGTTTTTCCTTGAAAGATAAATTTTCGGATAAATCATCTGGCTGAAAAAAACAAATATCCCGAATATAAAAGCTATCCCTATTCCAAAAAGATAAAAATAATTGACTTCTAACAGGAGGAGAATTATAGACGAAATTAAATACAAAAAAACAAAAACCACAAAAAAACTTCTTATGCAAATTCCAAGATATTCCTCTCTCGTTGCATTTGCTTCAGAAGATTCAAGATATTCGCCGAGTTTAGTCTTTTTCTTATATCTAATTCTTGAAGAAAAAAATCTGGACCTGTTTTTTAATTTATCAATTCTAGAAAATGTGAAAGGTATGTGAAATTCCATTTTATTTTTTAACAATCTCTTCAATATTATTCGCTGAAATTTTCTTCATTAGTTTTTCCTTATCAGAATAATAAAAGTTTATTACTTTCCCAAAATTATTCAAATCGCGGACACTGTTTTTTATCAACCATTGAAGAATTTTTTTCTTCGTCTCTAAATCCTCATTTATTTCTTTCTGCGACATTCCTGTAATCCTTGATATGTCCTCAAAAAATCTTGAAGTCTCGCTGTGCTTTACAATTTTGTCTTCTTCTGGAATCCATCTGTAAATAATTCTTGAAGTAGTTTCTCCTCTGCCTGATTCAAATTCAGAAATTTGTAGGACTCTTCTTATTCCTCTTCTTCTGTCCCTGAACATTACTACATTCAAATTAACTGCTTTCAGAAGATTATGTGGAACATCTAGAGGGGGGTTTGTTAATCTTGATATTGTTTCTGCCGAGGAATCTGCATGCACTGTAGCATAAACACTATGTCCTGTATGCATCGCTTCAAACAAAACCATTGCTTCTTCTTTTCTTCGCATTTCCCCAAGAATTATTCTATCTGGTCTCATTCTTAAACAATTAACAAGCAAGTCCAGCATACTCACTTCTCCTTTTCCTTCAGGATTTGGAGTTCTTTTAACTAAAGGAGTCCAATAAAGGAAATCTGGAAGCATTAATTCTCTTGTATCCTCTACACTAATTATCCTGTGGTTCGGCGGAATAAAAGGCATGCAAGCATTTAAGAAAGAAGTTTTACCTGACGCTGTTCCTCCTGATATTAGAATATTCATTTCATATTCAATCGCGAGCCACATTAAAACAGCAGTTTCTATGTCGCATGTTTTGTTATTTATCAAATCAATTATTGTGTAAGGGTCTCTCGAGAATTTTCTTATCGTTATCGTATTCCCTTTCGTGCTTATCGGATAAAGAATCGAATTTACTCTATCCCCTGAAATAAGGTGTGCATCAAGAAGCGGAGTCAAAACAGTTATCTGTCTCCCAACTCTTCGTGCGATAATATTTGAGTAATTTGCTATTTCTTCCTCTCTAAGGATAGTCAAGTTTGTAATCAGCCAGCCATATTTCCTGTGATAAATTCTTATTGGCTCTTTTGATGTTGGTATAACTATTTCTTCAAGGTTAGGATCATTTATCAAAAATTCTATGTCCCCCAATCCCAGCATGTCCTGCATCAATCTCCCAATCAAAAATTCTTTTATGTTCTCTTTTATTGTTGGAACTTTCGATTTCAAGAGAGAACTTGCTGAATCCATAAATCTTTTTTTAATTCCTTTGAACGCATTAGGGTCTGTGATTTCTTTCATTCCTATTAAAGTAGTTGTCACGAGCTCATTTCTGACTTCTGTAAGAAGACTTTTCGTCGCTATTGAAACTTCAGGGACATTCAACTTGTAAATGACTCTCAAATTTTCCTTAGAAATCGTTACATTAACTTTTGCCTTATCAACTTCTATCTCATAAGAATCCAAAACTCCTTTTTTATTAATTATATTCTCTTCTATTTTATTTGGCTCTTCTTTAATTTTGTCAGATTTTTTTTTATCCTCTCTTTTCTTATCTTTTTTCATTCTCACCTCTTATTTATTTTATCCTTACTTTCTTCCGATAGAGATTTATCCATACTTTCATTTTTGCTCTGTTTTATTTGAATTACCGACTCCCCAAAACCAGGATAATCAATTGTAGCCAGCTCGCCAGATTCAAGTATCTTGCACCATTCCATCGCAGTTTCTTTTTTTATTTTAAAATATTTTAATATCTCCGAAACCCTAATCCTTTTTTTTCTTTTTAAAATCTCATAAAGCACATCAAGGTCTGTCTGATGAGGACCCACTTTTGTTGCAAAAGAATCTATTTTCTCATCGGGGATTCTTGCTTTATAACCATAAAAAAAGGTGTAAGATAATATTATAATTATAAAAACAAACTGAACACCAAGAAATATTTTAGAGGAGATAGACAAATCAAAAACCCTTGAAACTGCTGACTTGATAGAATTTCCCGTAAAACCTCCTCTAAAATATTCAAGATTCATATTTTTGTAAAATAAATACGCAAGATTAAGAAAAAATATAATCACTGAAATTATCACTGCTTTTGAAAACAAGCTTTTGCCCTCTTTTGCCATATTAATATACCCCCTATAATTTTATAAATCTATTGTAGGGTAATCTTTATTAATATATCCCTTTTTTAGATATTATGGAAAGAATGAAAAAAAAGGGGCAGATTAGTATAGAATATATAATCCTGGTTGGATTTATCACTTTCATTATAATAGGGACTTTAGGTATTGCTTTTTTTTATAGTGGGAGCATAAAAGACAGAATCAAGGCAATTCAGATTAACAATTTCGCAAACAAGATTATTTCAACTGCGGAATCTGTATATTATTACGGCGAGCCGTCCAAGGCGACAATTTCCCTTTATTTGCCCGAAGGAGTGAAGGAAATAGAATTTTATGAGAGAAATCTTTTAGTGACTATCCAAACATCGTCTGGGCTGGAAAAAATCGCGTTTTCAAGCAAGGTTGCTCTTGAAGGAACCATAAGCATCTTTTTCGGGATTAAGAATATAGAACTTTCAGCGCAGGGAGACAAAATAATTATAAGACAGGTTTAAAATGAAAAATAAAAGAGCCCAAAGTAGTGTAGAGTTTGCTGTTTTAGTAGGATTTATTTTACTTTTTATGATAATATTTCTCTTTGTTCTGAACAAAGAGATGTCCTATAATGTCCTTCAAAGAAGAGATATGATAATTAGTAATATACTTACTTTAGTTCAAGACGAAATAAATCTCGCTTTAAAATCCAGAGACGGCTACTTGAGAGAATTTCAGATTCCCTACAAAATTGACAATTTGAATTACAATATAAACATAATTGAAGGAAGCGTCTATGTAATCACTGAAAATAGAAAAAATTCGGGATTGCTCCCAGTCGCTCCAGTGACAGGCCAGCCGATTAAAGGAGCCAATATAATAAAAAAACAAAATGGAGTCGTTTATCTTAATGAATAAAAAAGCACAAGCAGGGGGTATTGACCTTATGATAGCAATGATTATATTTTCAATAGGTATAATTGTCTTTCTCATCTATTCTGTAAATTACTCTAAAAACCTGAAAGAAAACTACGAAACTCTTGCTTACGAAGGGAAAATCGTTTCCAATATAATTTTATCAGAAGGTTATCCTACTGAATGGAACTCCGAAAATGTTGTAAGAATTGGAATACTAACTGAAAACAAGATAGACCAGAGAAAGCTTGAAGAATTTTACAATTTGGTTCAGACAAATTATACGAGGACTAAGAGATTGTTAAATACCAGATATGATTATTATTTTTTAGTTAATAGAAAGATAATTATCGGCTCTGAAGAAATTGAAGGTTTTGGAAAGCCAGATGTAGATTTTAGGAATATAAATTCAAAAAATTTAGTCAAAATAACCCGAGCTTCAATTTACAAAAATAAAATTGTGACAGTTTATGTCTATGTTTGGGAATGATGAACTCAAAAAAAAGCGTTTTCTTCAGCATTGACGCCTTAATAGCTCTGATTATAATATTTATGACAATTATTGTTGCTTTCCCGTTGATTAACCACTACGAGCACGAAGATTTCATAGAAAGTGATATTCTTGTAATATTCTCATCGCTGAAAATAGGTGAAGTGGACAACGGCTTTGTGAAAGGATTGATAGCCGAAGGGAAGATTTCAAACTTAAATAATTCTATTATAGAATCAATCGGCGAACTTTATATAAAAGATATTGAACTGGCAAAAGTGACTGCGCAGTCACTGATTGAAGAGTTAGATATAAATGGTAACATAGGAATATGGTACGACGATGACCTTCTTGCATCAGTGAATTCCACAAGTTTTGAATCTGCAAAAAATGTTAGAGTTGAAAGGCAGATTATAAGTGGAATAAAAAAAGGAGAAGATATAAAAGGTTTTGTCGCAAAAGCGTGGCTGAAAAAAATTTCTGAGAAAAAAAACTCTTTGTTTCTGAAAGGAGACTTCGTTTGTGGAGGCTGGAAAACTTACTCTTGGGGTAATTACTGTTCAGTTCTTGCCAATAAAATTTATTATGATTTTGAACTCCCGCCGGATGCTGAAATAGTCGATTCATCATGGCTTCTTGAGGGCTCTTGGGTTAATCAATACGCACAGGCATTTGTCAACGACAATAAAATATACGACGGAACAATCAGTTATTACAGAATTTTCAACATTACTTCTTATTTGAACCCTGGAAAAAATTTTCTCTACTTTTACAGCACTCAGGGTGGCGACGATGGGGCGTCTCATATAGTAGTTGATTACAAAATTCCTGAAATGCAAACTTTTAAGCACATAAAAAAATTTCCGTTTAATGTCATTGAGACAAAATCCGTGCTTCATTACGAAAAGTCAATATTCGTGCCGGCGGAAATTTCCACGATTAATGTTTCAGTAAATTCTTCTGTTGATGTTACACTTTCATTCAAAAAAGGAAACCAAAGGGTTGTTATAGGGAAAAAATACTCTTCTGAGAATTTTGTTCATTTTTCAGATTCAGAAATAAAAAACTCTCTAAATTTAATAGGAATAAATTACCACGACCTTAATGACGAATATTTCTTCTTTGTGCTGGACATCGGGAAAGATATTACCGGTCAGAATGTCGTCTTGGGGAGAAACTCTTATGTTGAAATTGATTCTGCGGAAATAAAAATTCCTTATGGGACTATTGATATAAATCAAGAAATTCCTATCGCCAGTGTTTCAAATAACTTACAAAACACATTTTATAGAAGTCTCGTCTGGGAATTTTTTCTTCCTGTCAATGCAGTTCCAATTTTAGCAGACTGGCAGTTGGGATGGCTTTCAACATCAGGAAGCGAGACAAGCCAAAAGGCTGGCGCGAACTTGATTGTATTATATAACTCCCCGCCAGATACTTACATAAAATCCTTCAGCAGATTCGGGTACACTCCTAAAAAAATAGCAGGAGTTTTCAGTGAAGGAAAAAATAATTTCACTTTAAATTTCGGAGAGGGCTACGGGGTCTCAAACGAAGCTTCATATGGCTATCTAATTTATTTCATAAAAAGTTATGTAAATTACGGAAACCCAAAAGAAAAAGCGCAGGGTGGAACAAGGCTTCTTGAATTTGAGGACAATTCAACAAAGCAATTAAATCTTGGGGACTCAAGTGATCCATGGGATCCGGAAAAAGATGCGCTTGACGATGCTGTTGAAAGATTAATAAAACAGCTTGACTCAAATAACAATACCAAAATTGATTTGATTCTCGATGAAAACGAACTTGACGTCGACGCAATGGACATATCAGGAGTTCCTTTTATCTGGTCAACGGAGGTTCAGATAAGAAGATGGAGATGATTTCAAACAAAAAAGGAATTTTCTTTACTATCATAGCAATAACTTTGCTGTCATTTTTTTTAATTAGCTTCAGTTTTTATTTTATTATTCAAGACAGAAGCGCAATAAACAGAAGGATAACTACTCTAAATAATTTTGTTTTCTCTCTGGAAGAAGACATCTCTCGCCAGGGTTATATATCTGGTTATAGGGCTATACTCTCTCTTGAAGATTACATAACTTCAACAGGATCTTTTCTCGAAGACGCTGAGGACTCAATAAGAGAAACCATTCTAAATGGAACAATAAAAAATGAAACTCTTAATCTAATGGAAGGCTATAAATTGCCAGAACTGAACTCGCGAATATCTGAATTCGGAAACAAAATGAATTTGATTGTGAATTACTCTCTAAAAAATATTTCCGTTACTCAGGATGACCCGTGGAACATCAATATAGAAATGGAAATCCAAATTTTTGTCAAGGACAAAAGTGACCTCGCGTCTTGGAATAAAACAGAAAGAATTTCTTCCGTAATAGAAATAATAAACTTTGAAGACCCTTTTTATATAATCAATACTAACGGGCTTATAGTGAATAAAATAATACAGACTCCTTATGAGCCTTTTGTTTCTGAAAAAAATATTTCAAATCTTTTATTGCATGTAAATAATTCTTATTATATTGCATCCCCTCTCGCTCCGAGTTTTCTGGATAGGCTAGAAGGAAAAACTGGCGCGAATGCCAATGGGATAGAATCGTTGGTTTACCTGCCTGATTTAAGTTCTCAAGGATTGATTATACATGAAAAATCAGTCGTAGATTACATTTATTTTTCGAATAGTGAGGAGGAGCCTTATCTCATTGAAGGGATGCCATCATGGTTCAGATTGGACGAACCTCATCTGGATATTTACGGAGCAAGAGATTTAATATGACACAAAACCCTGAATGAATCCTCCGATATCAACTTTTTCAGAATTATCAATAATATATGATATTAAAACTTCCTCGTTGAAAAAATTTTCTCTGTTGTTGCACGGAAAAACAAAATCCTTTTCCTCATTGTTTTCTATCATCTTAAAAATCTCTAAACCACATTTTTCAATTCTTATTACTACCCCAATCTTTTTCCCAATTTCGTTTTTTATTTTTATTGAAACTTCATTTGGACTTATGTAGTTCACACTACAAATTATATCAGGGAGATTTCCGGGACGGATAAGAATACACTCTGATTCTCTTTCAGGACTTTCGTTCAATGGTGACTCTCTTTCTCCATCATTTCCATTTCTAATCCCTTCTACTCCTAAAGATTCTGTTTCTTCAATCTCACTTCCTCCATTGGTCTGATTATTGTCATCAGAAGATTTTTCCTCATCACCAAAACTTGTTTTTCCGGATTCAAACTTGCTTCCGACGGGAAAATTATTTTTTAAATCCAAAAATGAATCTCTAAAAAAGAACAAAGTTAGAGATAGAACCAGAAGAATCAAGAATATGATAATTAAAACAAATTTTTTCATTTTTATAATTGCCTTAAAAAGTATTTAAATTTTTCTTTACATAGTTACATGACTCAAAAACAACAGGCTTATAAATCTCAGCAGAGGTAAGTAATACAAATAATAAAATGAAAATTAAAAAGAAGGGTAATCCTAAATCAAAAATTTGTTTTTTCGGCAACTTCCCTCCGAGAGAGTGCGGTATAGCTACCTTTACTGAAGACCTTATTAACTCAATGAATAAAAGATTTAATCCAAAACTTAAGTCTGAAGTTATTGCAATAAATGATGAAGAAGGAATTTATAATTATAATAAAAAAGTGATTTTTCAAGTGAATAGGGAGGACATAGGGGATTTTATTAATATAGCTAAGGAAATAAACAAATCTGAAGATATCAAACTTGTGTGTATACAGCATGAGTTTGGAATTTTTGGAGGGGAATATGGGAGTTATCTTATTCCTTTTTTAGAAACAATTAAGAAACCTGTTGTAATTACTTTTCACAGTATTCTGCCCAAGCCAGATGAATTAAAGAAAAAAATCGTTAAATTTATTGCGTCAAAAGTTTCCGCGATTATAGTAATGGCAAATAGTGCGATAAAAATACTAAATAAAGATTATGATATTGAAAGAGAAAAAATACATGTGGTTCATCATGGCATTCCAAATGTCAGATTTAGCAGTCAGGAAAAATTTAAGGAAAAATTAAACCTCCATAAAAAAATTGTTTTGTCTACTTTTGGTTTATTGAGCCGAGGAAAAGGAGTTGAGTATATGATAGAAGCAATGCCAGCGTTGGTAAAAAAATATCCTAATCTTATTTATCTTATAATTGGTGAGACACACCCAGTAGTTAGGGAAGAAGAAGGTGAATCTTACAGAAAAGAGCTTATGCAAAAGATAAAAAATCTTGGTCTTAAGAAGAATGTTAAATTTTATAATAAATACCTTAGTCTCAAAGAAATAATTTATTATCTCTTGGCTTCAGACATTTATGTTTGTGCTAATCTGGAGAAAAACCAAATAGTAAGTGGGACATTATCTTATGCTATGGGATGCGGCAGATGTGTTGTTTCTACACCAAGCACTTATGCAAAAGAAATCTTATCAAATGGTAGAGGAATTTTAGTTAAATTAAAGAATTCAGAATCTTATGCAAAGGAGATTGACAAAATTCTTTCTAATAAAAATTTGAGATTAGAAATTGAAAAAAGTGCATATTCCTATACTAGAAAGATGACATGGTTAAATGTCTCTGCTAAATATCTGAATATTTTTAACAGCATCATAAAATTAAGAGAAGATATAACTGAGGAATATCCTGCAATAAAACTAAGCCACATACAGAAATCAACGACAGATTTCGGAATTCTTCAGTTTTCAAAATTTTCAACTCCGGATTATGAATCAGGATACACATTAGATGATAATGCAAGAGCATTAATAACAACAGTTTTACATTATAAACTTTTTAATGATTCCTTATCTTTTAATCTTTCAAAAGTTTATCTCAACTTTATTGAAAGAATGCAAATGGAAAATGGAAAGTTCAATGATTTTTTACAAAATAAAGAAATAAAGACGAGTGAAGATGCTTTCGGTAGAACATTATGGGCTTTAGGATTTTTAATAGATAACTCAAAAGATTCAGAGATGGTCTGCAAAGCGAGAAAAATTTTTGATAAATCTTCTGAAATAATTAATGTTTTAAATTCCCCAAGAGCATTTGCCTTTTCAATAATCGGATTATGTTATTATTACAATAAATTCCAGAATCAAAAATATTTTGATAAGATTAAAAAATTAGCAGATTCTCTATCTGACTTATATGACCATAATTCTTCTAAAGATTGGCAATGGATTGAGAGTTATTTAACTTATGCTAATTCTAAAATTCCTGAGTCACTATTTTTTGCGTATAAGGTTATCCGGGATGAAAGATACCTTAATATCGCGAAGGATACTCTTAACTTCCTGACAGAAGTTCTCTTTAAAAATGAATGCCTTTTTCTTATTGGACAAAACGGATGGTTCAATCGGAACGGAGAAAGAGCTTACTTTGACCAGCAACCTATTGACGCTTCTTATCTTGTGCAGACCTATCTTATTGCTTATGAAATAACAAAAGAAGAAGAATATTACAAAAGGGCAGTTCTTAGTTTCAATTGGTTTTTAGGAAGAAATCATTTAAAACAAATAATGTATGACGAGAACACAGGAGGATGTTACGACGGACTATCAGAAAATTCTATAAATTTAAATCAGGGAACAGAATCAACATTGTCTTATCTTATAGCAAGATTATCCTTAGAAGAGAAAAGATTAAATAGAAAAAAGAAATAAATTTTTAATGCTTTCAAAGTCCTTTAATGAACCAAAAAATAAACAACGAAAAGTTTTTAAACAACAATTTCATATAAAATAAAAGAAGAAGATGGTAAATATTAAAATAGAAAAAAAAGGTTTATGGTTTTTAGCAGGAGTTATGGTTCTTTT
>Ga0315545_1004432_pt1 | contig 11601 bp, 11 predicted proteins | sample SalMarSW160210MG_FD_203096 | JGI IMG/M metagenome (GOLD analysis project Ga0315545, IMG submission 203096) | Salt marsh sediment microbial communities from the Plum Island Ecosystem LTER, Massachusetts, United States - Salt Marsh Sediment SW1602-10 ...
GCAGCTATCGGCGTCCAGCCACGCATCGAGCTTGTGTCTGATAGCAGAATTGAGACAAACCGCGGCATAGTCATCGACCGCCATATGACTACATCCAACCCTGATGTCTATGCCTGTGGAGACGTAGCCGAGGCCTACGATTTCGTCTACGGTGAGAATCGGCTGGCCCCTATCTGGCCCAATGCCTATGTTGGAGGCAGGATTGCCGGATTCAATATGGCTGGCGTTGCAACCGAATATCAGGGCGGGACAGCAATGAATTCCATGAGGTACTTCGGGATGAATATTGTCTCGGCTGGAATGGTACGCCCACCCGATGACAGCTACGAAGTGATCAGCTCCGAGCACGACGACGTCTACAAGAAGGTGGTCTTGAAAAACGGGGTTATAGTAGGCATGGTCTTTAGTGGTGACATCGAGAAGTCAGGCATCATCTACAATTTGATGAAGGACAGGGTAAACGTCGACAGCTTCAAGCAAGCTTTGGTTGGTGATGATTTCGGCCTAGCTTCTCTCCCTGAGGAAATCTGGCGAGCAAGGTTGGCCATACCAGCCTCATTACTAGCTTCCTCAGTGACCTCCATTGAACAACCTGAGGAGGCTCTCATAGGAGAGTGATATTCTCATCTCAGGAGGGACAGTATGAGAGATATAAGAAGGATAAATAATCCCCACAATGATGATAAAGTAATTGACGCCTGTTCCATATTTGGGGCCATAGATACTTCAGGCAGGAGATTCTCCGGGGAAGGTATTGTCAGAGCAATCGCCAACATGCATGACCGCGGCAATGGCCTGGGTGGCGGATTTGCTATCTACGGCCTATACCCTGAATATGCTGACCTCTATGCCTTCCACGTCATGTACCTCAGCCAGAAAGGACAGCAAGAAACAGAGGCATTTCTTAAGGAAAATTTTGACCTGGTTTACCAGGAGGAGGTGCCAACCCGACCGACGCCAAGGATTGCGAACCCCCCAGTGGTATGGCGCTACTTTCTTGAGATAGGTCGGCACCAGCCCAAGAAGCAATCTGAGGATGACTACATCGTGGAACGGGTAATGACCATAAATACCGAGTTGTGCGATAGCTTTGTCTTTTCCAGCGGTAAGAATATGGCTGTATTCAAAGGTGCAGGCTACCCTGAGGAGATAGCTGAGTACTTCTGTCTGGAACAGTACAAAGGTTACCTTTGGACAGCACATGGGAGGTTCCCCACCAATACGCCTGGATGGTGGGGTGGGGCTCACCCATTCTGTATTCTAGACTGGACGGTGATTCATAACGGTGAGATTTCATCCTACGGAATAAATCGCCGCTACCTAGAACAGTTCGGCTATCATTGCACGATGCAGACCGATACTGAAGTAGTGGCCTATGCCGTTGACTTGCTCATGCGCAGGCACAATCTGCCACTGGAGATAGTGGCCAAGGTACTGGCACCACCTTTCTGGAGCGATATCGAACGCATGCCGCCAAGCGAGCAGAAGCTAATGCGAACTCTGCGTCAGGTATATGCAAGCCTACTCTTAAACGGGCCATTCGCGGTAATTGTTGCCCATCACGGCGAAATGATCGGATTGACCGACCGCATTAGATTACGACCACTAACCGTGGGAGAAAAGGACGACATGTTATATCTTTCGTCTGAGGAGTCTGCTATCCGCCTGATATGTCCTGAACTGGACAGGGCGTGGATTCCTATGGGCGGCGAACCGGTTGTAGGAAGGCTGAAGACGGTATCGCAGCAGCAACCGATAGCTACCAAGGAAACAGTAACAGCCGTGGAGGCGGTGTGAAATGCTGACGAAAAGAATTATCCCCTGCCTTGATGTGAAGGATGGCCGGGTCGTAAAAGGAAAAAGCTTTGTCGAGTTACGCGACGCTGGTGACCCGGTGAAGCTAGCCAGTTTCTACTATAAAGAGGGTGCTGATGAACTGGTATTTTTAGACATAATGGCCACCCCTGAAGGACGTGACACCATGGTTGATGTTGTGGAACGTATCTCAGAGAAAGTGTTCATACCACTCACTGTGGGTGGCGGGCTGCGCAACATTAGTGATATGCGGCGCATGCTGCTGGCTGGGGCGGATAAGGTCTCAATAAACACGGCAGCTGTGCTCAACCCCAAGTTGATTAGAGAAAGCGCTGACAAATTCGGCAGCCAATGCGTTGTGGTTGCGATAGATGCCAAACGAGTGGATGGAGACAGCCAACCTAAGTGGGAAGTTTACACCCATAGTGGCCAGAAGCCTGTCGCGCTTGATGCTCTCGACTGGGCAATGCAGGCAGTAGCACTCGGGGCTGGCGAATTGTTGCTTACCAGCATGGATGCTGATGGACACCGGGCGGGATATGACACCGAACTTACCCGCACCATTTCCGAGGCGGTAAGCGTGCCGGTCATCGCCAGTGGTGGCGCCGGCACTCCAGAAGACCTGTATCAGGCAGTGGTCCTAGGCAAGGCAGATGCGGTTCTGGCAGCCAGCATCTTCCACTACGGGACCTACTCCATCGGCGAGATAAAGGAATACCTGGCAAAACAGGGAATACCGATACGGATCTAGAGGAGAAGAGACAGTGAAGACCTATATAGCACCAAAATTCTTGGTAAAACGAGACCCTGAGCGGTGTATCCAGTGTCAGGTCTGTGTCAACCAGTGCACGTTCGACGCTCATTACTATGATGCTGAAGACGACGAAGTGAGAAGCCGTGACGAAAACTGTGTTGGCTGCCATCGCTGCGTGCTTTTTTGCCCTACCCAGGCATTGACTATTAGCCGAAACCCACTGGACTATCGGGAGAACTATAACTGGCGTCCAGAGGTTATCGAAGACATCCTCAAGCAGGCAGAAACTGGTGGGGTGCTCCTTACCGGGATGGGCGATGATAAGGGGCAGCGCATTTACTGGGACCGCTTGGTGCTTAACGCTAGTCAGGTAACCAACCCATCCATTGACCCGCTCCGTGAGCCGATGGAGCTTACCACCTACCTGGGGCGCAAACCTGACCAAGTTGAATTGGAACCAAATTCTTTCAACTTGAAGACAGAACTGGCTCCCCAGGTAAAGCTAGAATTGCCAGTCATGTTTGCTGCCATGTCCTATGGCGCTGTGAGCCTTAACGTGCATGAGTCCCTCGCCAGGGCAGCTACTGAAATGGGTACCTTGTGGAACACCGGTGAAGGCGGGCTTCACCCTAAACTATACAGGTATGGAAACAATACCATCGCCCAGGTAGCTTCCGGACGTTTTGGCGTTCATGCCGAGTACCTGGATGTGGCCAGAGTAATCGAGATTAAGATTGGCCAGGGAGCCAAACCCGGAATTGGTGGACATCTTCCAGGAGAGAAGGTAAGTGCCGAAGTATCGTTGACGCGGATGATTCCCCAGGGCACTGATGCCTTATCGCCGGCACCGCAGCATGATATCTACTCCATTGAGGACCTGGCGCAGCTTATATATGCACTGAAAGAGGCAACGAACTATACCAAGCCGGTATCGGTTAAGATTGCTGCAGTGCACAACTCAGCCGCTATTGCCAGCGGTATGGTAAGGGGCGGTGCCGATATTATCGTCCTTGACGGACTCAGGGGTGCTACCGGTGCTGCTCCCAAGATTATTCGCGACAATGTCGGCATTCCGATTGAGATGGCTCTGGCCTCGGTGGATAGCCGATTGAGGCAGGAAGGTATACGCAACCAAGCCTCCATCGTGGTCTCTGGTGGAATAAGAAACAGCGGTGATGTGGCTAAGGCGATTGCTCTAGGTGCAGATGCCGTGTATATCGGTACGGCGGCACTAGTCGCCCTGGGCTGCCATGTTTGCCAGCAGTGTCATACCGGGAAGTGTGCTTGGGGTATATGTACCACTGACCTCCGTTTGACCAAGAGGGTGAATCCAGATATCGGTACCCGCAGGCTGGCCAACCTGCTTCGTGGCTGGAGCATTGAGCTGAAGGATATACTGGGCGGGCTTGGCGTCAACGCTCTTGAGAGCCTGCGTGGCAATCGGCTGCACTTAAGAGGTATCGGATTAACCGATACTGAACTCGAAATCCTGGGAGTAAGAATGGCAGGAAGTTAAAAATGGCAAATAGAGAGGATACTGTAATTGATATAGACGCCAGCGGGGTTTACTATCGGGACCTTAATACCACCCTGAGAGAGGCAGTGTCTGATAGTGCCCGAAGGATTGAACTCCATAATGTTCACGGGCAAAGGTATATCGGCACCGACCTAGATGAGCCAGTGGAGCTTGAGATATTTGGCACTCCGGGCAACGACTTGGGAGCGTTTATGGATGGACCAAGGATTATTGTACATGGTAATGCTCAAGATGGCTGCGGCAATACCATGAATGAGGGAGAGATAGTTATTCACGGACATGCTGGGGACATAATTGGTTTATCAGCCAGAGGTGGCAAAATCTTCGTCCGCGAAGACGTCGGTTATCGGGCAGGCATCCATATGAAAGAGTACCAGGGCAAGAAGCCAGTGCTCGTTATCGGCGGCACTGCACAGGACTTTCTTGGCGAGTATATGGCTGGGGGCATCTTGATTCTCTTGGGCCTGAATCTCGGTGAAGGAGAGCATCACAAAGCTAGATTTATTGGTACTGGAATGCATGGCGGCATCATCTACTTGAGGGGAAGCATCGAGGATTACCAACTGGGTAAGGAAGTTGGCATCGCTGAACTGCAAGAGAAGGACTATGAGATTATTCGCCAGTTGGTTGCCGAGTTTGCTGCCCACTTTGGCTACGAGACTGAAGAGATTTTGAACTATAACTTTGTCAAACTTTTTCCTCGCTGGCTACGACCCTATGGAAGGCTCTATGCATATTGATTGATTGATTGGAGATAGGCAATGCCAAACCTGCTAATAATAGCTCAAGAAAGCAAGGAACTAACAGGGCTGAGTTCGGGACTTATCCTGAACGGCTTTGTTTGCTCTATTATTCCTCACGGCAACGGGTTTGTGAAGGAGATTACTGCCCACCGTCCAAATCTGGTCATAGTGGAAATGGATGGTTGTTCAGCTAATGCTGAAATACAGGAATTAATGCAGAGTATGAAACATGAAGGCTCTCTACCGATTATTGCTCTAGTCGCCAGGGAGACGCTCAACAGCATTGACGGCCATCTTGATGCAGATGATTTTCTCACCAGCCCTTACGATGCCAAAGAACTGGTCTTAAGGGCAAAACGGCTTCTCTACAAAACCAAAATCATGGACAGCGGTGAGCTAATCAAATGTGATGGCCTGGTAATAGACCTGGCGAAGTGCGAGGTGACTATAGAAGGCAAGATTGTTGAGCTGACCTTCAAAGAGTATCAACTGCTCAAGTTTCTGGCAGGCAACAAAGGCCGTGTGTATACTCGTGAAGAATTGCTCAATAAGGTCTGGGGCTATGACTACTACGGCGGTGACAGAACGGTGGATGTCCATGTAAGGAGACTCAGAAGCAAGATTGAGAATTCAAAACATAGCTTCATCGAGACGGTGCGAAACATAGGCTACAGGTTCATAAAGGGGGTATAGGTCGATGTGTGGCATTGTCGCCATGTTCGGTCATAATGCCCAGCTTGGGATACCACACTTGGATACCATGCTAAACCGGTTGTGTCATAGAGGACCGGATGACCACGGTACCTATATAGACAATAGTATTGTTTTGGGGCATACCAGGCTTTCTATAGTGGATGTAGCCGGTGGCAGGCAGCCAATATTCTCCGAAGACGGGGGGAAATGTATCATCTGCAACGGCGAAGTTTACAACCACCTCGAACTGCGGGACAGCCTTTGCCACCAGCATCACTTCAGCACTAATTCAGATACAGAGGCAATCCTTCATATGTTTGAAGAAGAAGGACAGGACACTGTGGCCAAACTGGATGGTATGTTTGCCTTTGTAATTTATGACGGTGAACACATTCTAGTTGCCAGAGACCCTTTAGGAATAAAGCCCCTCTATTATGGTCAGGAGAATGGCTGCCTTTTCTTTGCCTCCGAGATTAAAGCTTTGCAAGGAATTGCGGGTAATATTCAGGAATTCCCTGCTGGCTATTACTACTCCTCCAGTAATGGACTGACTCAATACTACCACCTGCCGGTAATCCCGGAGTGGCAGAGCAATGTCGAGGAGATAAGCCAGAATCTGCACGACAAGCTATACCGTGCCGTGGAGAAACGCTGGATGTCTGATGTCCCAGTAGGTTGCTTCCTCAGCGGCGGCATCGATAGCAGTCTTATCTGTGCCATATCAAAGCGCAACTTCGACCACCTGGATACGTTCTCCGTTGGTCTGGAGGCGGAATCACAGGATCTGATATATGCCAGGAAGGTCGCTCAATTTCTGGGTACAAACCACCACGAATGCGTCTATACCATAAGTGATGTCCTCAAGGCGTTACCTGATGTTATCTATCACCTCGAATCCTTTGACCCGGCGCTGGTGAGGAGTGCTATCCCCTGTTACTTTGTTTCTCGACTAGCCAGAGAATATGTAAAGGTCATCCTCACTGGGGAAGGGTCAGATGAGGTATTTGCTGGGTATCATTACTTTAAGCGGTTTAATGACAAGCAGGATGTCCACCGAGAATCCGTCAGGATTCTTACCGGGCTGCACAATATGAACTTGCAGAGGGTTGACCGGGCCACCATGGCCCACTCGATAGAAGGGAGGGTACCTTTTCTTGATATCAATTTCGTCGAATATGCCATGTCCATCAACCCGAGACTAAAACTAGCAGGAAAGAATAAACGAATCGAGAAGTGGCTGTTAAGGCAAGCTTTCACCGGTTACCTTCCTGACGAGATCATCTGGAGACCAAAGATGGAATTTGCCGCTGGTTGCGGCTCTGAGGAGTTGATAACTCACATGGTCGAGGATGAAATCTCAGATGCTGAACTAGAACGGGAAAAGCAACGGCTTCAGGACATTAACATTTCCTCTAAGGAAGAGCTTTACTATTTTCGGATATTCCATGATTTCTTCGGTTCTGGCGTTAATGTTGCCGCTATCGGCAGATGGAAAGGCGGCTTTTCCAGAGAAGGCTCAGACCTATAGCCTGGTTAGTACATCGCCCCTTCGTAACACAGATTTAACATACCTGAAATATTCTGGAAACAATGGCGGGCTAGACTGAAAGGAAAAAGCAAGGAGGTCATATCGCTGTCTATTAGTTCTGGTGACACCGCCTGGCTCTTGGTCTCATCGGCATTAGTGATGCTTATGACGCCAGGCGTTGCTCTATTCTATGGTGGCATGGTGAGGCGTAAAAACTTGCTTTCCACAATCATGATGAGCTTTGCCGCTCTGGGTCTAATTGGGATACTGTGGGTACTTTACGGTTACAGCTTGAGCTTTGGTTCTGACAACAGTGGCTTTATAGGGGGGCTCAATTTCGTTGGTCTGATGGGCGTGGGGCAAGAGCCATCGTCAATCTACGCCAGCACGGTACCTCACCTGGCTTTTATGGTGTTTCAGGGTATGTTCGCTATTATCACCGTAGCCCTGATTACAGGCGCCGTGGTCGAGCGCATCAAATTTGGTGCCCTGCTTATCTTTTCGGCTCTATGGATGACCGTGGTCTACTGTCCTGTAGCTCACTGGGTTTGGGGTGACGGCGGCTGGCTAGCTAACCTTGGCATTCTTGACTTTGCCGGCGGTGCTGTCGTCCATATCAATGCTGGTGTCTCAGCCTTAGCTCTGGTTATGCTATTAGGCCGGCGCCGAGGCTTCCCGGAACAGCCCATGGAACCTAACAATATCCCCCTGGTAGTACTTGGCGCTGGTCTACTCTGGTTTGGTTGGTTTGGCTTTAATGCCGGCAGTTCTCTGGCCTCCGATGGTCTGGCCGCCAGTGCCTTTGTCACCACCAATACTGCGGCCGCAGCAGCTGCTTTCACTTGGATGGTGATTAGCTGGTTTTACCGCCGCCCTAGTGTTCTCGGTACCGTAACCGGGGCTATTGCTGGGCTGGCTACTATAACCCCGGCCGCCGGTTTTGTAACGCCGTTGGCGGGTATCCCCATAGGTATCGTAGCAGCTATTGTCTGCTACTATATCATGCTGTTGTTAAAGACAAAACTCGGCTTCGACGACTCTCTAGATGTGTTCGCAATACACGGCGTAGGGGGTATCTTGGGAATGCTGGCAACTGGCATTTTCGCCACTATGGCTGTCAATTCCGCCGGGGCTGACGGTTTGCTTGCAGGTAACGAAATGCAGTTCCTGAAGCAACTGGCCGGTGTTCTTGCGGTTGGTGCTTTTGCATTCGTAGCTACTTGGATTCTGGGCAAACTGGTTGATGTTACCATTGGGTTGAGAGTGGGACAAATGGAAGAAACGGTCGGGCTGGATCTTTCACAGCATGGCGAAAGGGCTTACGGAGGTCTGTTGCGATGAAGAAGATAGAGGCTATCATTCGAGAAGAAAGGCTGGAGGCCGTCAAGAAGGCTCTTGAAGAAAACAGCTATTTCGGTATGACCGTTAGTGAAGTAAGTGGCAGAGGCAGACAAAAGGGAATTCCACTTCAATGGCGGGTTGGAGAATACCGTGTAGATTTACTGCCCAAACTCAAGATTGAGCTCGTGTTGCTCGACGAAGATGTGCCCACGGCAGTAAACGCCATTGTCCGGAATGCCAGGACAGGTGAGATAGGCGATGGCAAGATTTTTATCCTGCCAGTGGAGAACGTAGTGCGTGTCAGGACCGGCGATAGAGATGAAAACGCAATCTAGACAGTTTGCGGAGATAAATATGCTGTAAGAAATTAACAATGAACGGTAAAACGCTATTTAAACTACTAATATAAGAGGAGGTGACAATGATTAATAAAAGTAGAGAAGAAGCTAAGGATTATGTCTTAAAGATGGCAAAGGAGCACGATGTTAAGTTTATCAGGCTGTGGTTTACCGATATATTGGGTATGCTCAAGAGTTTTGCCATCACTGTGGAGGAGCTAGAAGGAGCGCTAGAAGAAGGAATGGGTTTTGATGGTTCATCAATAGAAGGATTCGCCCGCATCGATGAGAGCGATATGGTGGCTCTGCCTGACCCTAACACCTTCCGGCTGCTTCCCTGGCAACCCCGGGAACACCGTGCGGTAGCCCGAATGTTCTGCGATATCCTGAGACCTGGTGGTGAACCTTTTGAAGGTGACCCGAGATATGTCCTGAAGAGAAACTTAAAAAGAACCGCCGACATGGGCTATACCTTCTATGTGGGGCCAGAATTGGAATATTTCTATTTCCGAGACTCTGAGGGAACCGAGCCGCTAGATCAGGGAGGCTACTTCGACATGACTCCGCGTGATGCTGCTACCGATATGAGGAAGGAAACAGTGCTGGCATTGGAGGAACTGGGTATTGGCGTTGAATATTCCCACCATGAGGTTGCTACCAGTCAGCATGAAATAGACATGAGATATACCGATGCCCTGACCATGGCCGACAGCGTGATGACATATCGCTTAGTGGTCAAAGAAGTAGCCTTGAAGTACGGCGTCTATGCTACTTTTATGCCCAAACCAGTTTTCGGTATAAACGGCAGTGGTATGCACGTACACCAGTCACTGTTCAAAGGAGAGAGGAACGCCTTCTTCGACAAGAATGACGAATATCATCTCTCCCAGATAGCCAGGTACTATATAGCCGGCCTACTCAAACATGCTCTTGAACTTACCGCTGTTACCAATCAGTGGATTAACTCCTATAAACGTCTGGTTCCCGGCTACGAGGCACCAGTATATCTCTCTTGGGCACGGCGTAACCGCTCTGACTTAGTCCGAGTCCCAGAGTACCGGCCCGGAAGGGAAAAGGCGACCCGGATTGAATTCAGGTCTCCTGACCCTGCCTGCAATCCTTACTTGGCTTTCAGCGTAATGTTGGCCGCCGGGCTGGAAGGTATCGAAAAGGAATATGAGGTGCCCAAGCCAATCGAAGAAAACGTATATCAGATGACTGCGGACGAAAGGCAGAAAAGAGGAATAGACACCTTACCTGCCAGCCTATTGGAAGCCATACTGCTAACTGAGAAAAGCGAGTTGGTGCGAAAGACTCTAGGTGAACATGTTTTCTCAGCTTTCATCCAGAACAAGAAAATAGAATGGGATCACTACCGCACCCAAGTTACTGACTATGAACTGGAGAGATACTTGCCTATTCTGTAGAGTCTAAACAATCTTTATTTGGTAAAGAAAGGAAGAAGGCCCCAGTGGATGAAGATATTCAACTGAGCAAGACTCTTGGATTTCTACGTGTCGGCGCAGCACTCCCGGTGCTCCGTGTGGCTGACGTTAATTTTAACGTCGCAGCCATTATCGATACCATGAAAAAGCAAGAGAGCAGGATGTGCACATACCAACCTTCCCGGAGATGGCTATAAACGACTATTCCCTTGGCGATCTGGCTCAGCCCCTTGTGCTTTTGTTAAAAGCGCAAGGAGCCTAAACGAGACACTAAATGAAAGCACCAGAAACACCATTGCCGTGATAGTACAGATGCCGTTGGTCGTTGAGCAGAGGATTTTCAACTTTGCGGAGGTATTGAATTCAGGCCACATTCTCGGAGTCACACTCAAGACACTTCTGCCTACCTACAAAGAGTTCTATGAAGCCCGCTGGTTTTCACCTAGCTGGGACCGGTGCTCCAATACCATCGAATTGGAGGGCAACAAGTCCCCCATGGCACAGACATCATCTTCAGACTACAAGTAATTGACTCAGGCATCGTCGGGGTTGAGATTTGTGAAGACCTGTGGGTTCCGCTGTCGCCGCATGAGTTCCAGGCACTGGCTGGAGCAACAGCGCTGATTACCCTTTCAGCGAGCAACGAGATACTGAGCCAGGCAGACTGGCGCAGGGTAATAATATCTTCCGAGTCAGGCAGATGTATCGCAGCCTGCTATTACATATCATCTGGTATTGGAGAGCCGTCAAACGATGTGGTGTATAGTGGGCATGCCCTCTTAGCAGAAAACGGGGTAATCTTACAGGAATCGGAGCGACTGACACCGGATTCTCAGCTTGCAATTTCAGACATTAATATCCAACAGCTGGCGCATGATCGCCGCGTACTGACCAGTTTTCGTGACATGGCTGCCCAAGTGAAAGCATATCGAGTCATTGAGACAGAGGTCAGTGACCCTCACCCCGAGAGGTTAGAGCGAATGATTGACCCTCATCCCTTTGTACCAATGGAGCCAGCTAGAAGGGTAGAGAGGTGCCGCAAAATCTTTTCCATGCAAGTAGCAGCACTTGCCCAGAAACTAGTTGGGGCCAAAAGGAGCCAGCCGGTACTGGGAGTATCTGCAGAGCTACCCCGCAGATATAGAACAAGCGCATCATCTTCAGGTGAAATCCAACCATTTCGTGTTTTCGATTAAATGAGTGTAGGTAGAACTGACCATTGCTTTCTGGGAGCTTATCAGCCATGTTGATTGAGGGAGCTAGTAGAACTTCAGTTGCTATGCGGAGGCTGAGATACATGGGTAACACTCGGGGTATGATTAGTAATGATATTAACCTGCTGTGAGGAGTTACCAAGATGAGAAAATCAGCCAGCTTCTATTTCTTTAAGACCAAACCCATTATTTT
>Ga0315545_1004434_pt1 | contig 11595 bp, 13 predicted proteins | sample SalMarSW160210MG_FD_203096 | JGI IMG/M metagenome (GOLD analysis project Ga0315545, IMG submission 203096) | Salt marsh sediment microbial communities from the Plum Island Ecosystem LTER, Massachusetts, United States - Salt Marsh Sediment SW1602-10 ...
AAAAGCTAAACCAAGCAGGCCTATTACTACAAAGATAAGCCCTCCTAAAGATTCTGCAAGATTAGATGCGATCCGGCTAATCCTTCTTTCCCGACAGCCCAGATAAATTAAAAGAAAGCCGGAGGCGATAATCGCTCCTCCCTGAAAACCTCCTCCGGGGGTGAGGTGTCCGTGAATAAAGACATAGGTGCCGAAAACGAGGATAAGAGGAAACAAAAGCCTGCATCCGGTTGAGAGGATCAGGCTGGCTGGCTCTATTTTTCTTATTTTTTCTTTTCTGCTGGTTGTTAACACAGCCCCCAAGCCGATTGCAGCAATGAATAAAACCGTAACTTCGCCTAAAGTATCGAAGCCGCGATAACTTACCACAACTGAGGTAACTATATTGGTAGCTCCAGTTTCTTTTACGCCTTCGTTAATATAATGCCTGCCTACCTTTGTCTTAAGGGTGCCGAAGGGAATCTTTGCCAGTGATTGGCTAATTCCCAAAGCCACTATTATTAATAAAAGGACGCTGACTATCCTTCTCACTGCTCGTACCTTTCTGTTCTTCTGATAGCGATAATAAAAATGGCTGCAGTCAGTGCCGCACCGATGGCTGCCTCGGCCATCGCTACATCAGGGGCCTGAAGCAAGTAGAAAAGTATCGCAGCAATCAAACTGACCAATGCTGCGGCAATTACCGCACTAATTAAGTCTCTAAAAATAGAGGCGGCAATTGCTGCTATAAGCATCAAAAGTATTAAAAAGAAAACAAATATCATGGTGTCTCCTCGTCTTGTTCCAACTCATCGCTAAGGGGTTTACACTCCTCAAACTCCTTAGTTTTATCTACCACAGTTCTATCACAAAGAGGGACACCACTCTTACAAGATGCTTTACCCAAGGCATGGTTAGAGATGGGGTTGGTGATAAGGATAAACAGGGCAATAACTAACGTTTTCGACAACCAGTCGGGCTGGGTTATCCCAACGCCAATGATGGTCAGGAAAGCTCCCAGCGTCGTACATTTTGTTCCTGCCTGCAGGCGATTGTATACATCGGGTAATCTGAATACACCCAAACTTCCTAAAAAGAGAAATATTATCCCGATTGTCGTAATGACAGTCCCTATAATCTGCACTTAAATCCCCTTTTCCAAGTACCTCGCAATAGCCACTGAACCAATGAAGGTTAGAACCGCATAAACCAAAGCGACATCCAGATAAACATATCTTTCAAAAATAGAGGCCAAAAGGACAAGCAAAGCGGTGGTTATCGTAGCTGTAGTATCCACTGCTACCGCCCGGTCCGGGGCTGTGGGGCCTTTGAGCATACGCAAAAGACACAAGACGACACCAGCCGTTATGATTGCAAGAAAAACAATGTCACTGATATTAAACGCCATAATTTATTGCCTTATTTGCATATATGAATATAACGATTAAAGAGCCTAAAAAAATTTATTTCCTTCTAATTATTTCCACGATTTTTCTTACTCGCTCATCAATTACTCTGTAGCATGTCTTGGTACCTTCCCTCCTGCCCTTAATAATACCTGCATTTTTCAATACCTTAAGATGCTGCGAAATCGTAGACTGAGGCAGTCCCAGTACCTTCTGAATCTTGGCAACGTTACATTCATCCTTGATAAGACCGACCACGATCTTTAACCTCGCTGGATGAGCCAGTGCCTTTAGTGTTTCGCTGACTTTTTCGTAGTTTACTGCCACTGTAGAACCACAATCTTCTGTTTCTTGATTATCAATGACAATTCCAACTGCCTTCTTTGTTTATGCAAATATCACCCTTAAATATTTCTCAAATCTTTGACCTATTAGACTCGTTGCCTCATCAATATCTTCGGCCTTTACATTTATCCAGTGGATAAGCAGCTTATCGCCAATAACATCCAGCGTGAATGTGCCTGGAGTCAAGGTAATAGAGTTGGCTAAAATCATCTTTGCAATGTCAGATTTAAGGCGAGTCTTTATAACCACAATACCCGGCTTTATAGGCATTTTGGGGTGGATGACCCGATAGGCAACGTCAAAATTCGCCTTTATTATCTCCCAGAAAAGTACAATTATGTACATCAAGAAGAATAAAACCATTTTTACATTTACAGGTGGGAAACCTAACCTGGAGTACATGTGGGCTCCAAAGAGAGAAATAATTAGGCAAACCACACCTCCGCAAATAAACTCCGGCCGGTCTAATTTTGAGCTAAAAGCCAACCATAAAATGAAGGTGACTACTAAAAGCCAAACAAATCCCTTTACCTTTTCTCCCACTGAAGGGGCTCTTTGTGACATTCATAAGTCCTTATTGTACCGTATGAACAAACTTACTTTCACAAGTGTATATAAATTTCTCATACCCTGCTCATCTTGCCCATAGAATTTATACGATGCTGAATAAGAAGACAAGCAAATTTTCTCAGTATATATTTTTGTCCCTGTCAACCAGCTTATCCAAAAGGGTAAAACATTTGGTCTCAGGTTACAATCCCACGAATCGTTTTATCTCCTTGCCGTTGTTGATAATCAAAACTGTTGGTATTGCTCTCAGATCGTATTGTTCTGCTATCGTGGGTGCTCCGTCAATATTTACCTCCCAAGCGGTAACTTTACAAGCGTGCATATCAATAAGTGACTGTATAGTTAGAGTTACAAGCCTGCGGGGAGACAGAGGTAAGAAAATAACCCCACATTATTCAACTTTTAGTATTTCTTTTATCCCTTTTTTTAGTGCTTTCTTTGGTAAGGCACCTACTGCCATTTGCGGTTTATCATTTAGCGGTACAAAAAGGATGCTGGGGATGCTCCGAATGCCGAAAACAGCAGCTAATTCCTGCTGAGCTTGTGTGTCTACTCTGTAAATATTGAGCTTGCCTTGGTATTCTTGAGCAAGTTCTTGTAAAATAGGTTCTACCATTTTGCATGGCCTACACCAATCTGCGTAAAAGTCGATGATGCAGGGCAGTTCGCCTTCATACTTCCATTCTTTATTTTGTTCATAGTTAAAAACTTTTTGTAAAAAGCTCTCTTTCGTTAACGATTCCACAAGAGGTCTCCTGCCTTTTTTAAGCACCTCGGCATTCGAATTCGGTTCGTTGTTAACACGGACAACATTTGAACTCTGGGGATTTTCTTGCGATCTTGACCAAAATACTGATGTCAATAAAGCCCCGAGCACCGCTCCGTAGATTGCGCCGCGGTATGGATTTGCCGTCAGCGGACAGACACCGGAGGAACACTTGCCAAAATATCCCAAACATGCACCAATTAGTCCACCAATCAAAACACCTAATAAAAGTCTGACAATCATAACTTAATTCACTCCTTATAGCTTTCGCAGAGACTGCTGGATAATCTCTGCTCAATTACGTTGCTATATTTATTTGATAATAGAATAACTAAATTGGCTCGATGATGCAAATCCTTCCAGCAAAATTTCCTGTCCAGGTGAATTCAGCCCGTTAGATAAGTCCATATCTAACGGGGCTTATAACAATGGTTGCGAAAGTAATTTTTTCCGCTACAAGTAATTTATAGCAAGTAGAATGCAATCTAAAAACAAGATGTTATTCTGGACTCGATAAATGAAGGCGTTTTAGAGTAAGCTCGTCTGCGAGGACATTTAAATGCTGATACCATAACAAATAGAGGGCACAAAGTTCTTTCCACGGTCATGCTATCCTGTTAACTGCCCCGCCCCTGTTTTCAATACTGAAATACGGGCACCCAAACTATCCTATACCTATTCGATTAGCCCCCAAGCCTGCTTGGGGGGCAGATTCTGATGTTTTAAGCTTGCGTTATTGACCGGATGCGTAGGATACGAGTTTGTTTAAGTCGATCTGGTCCAGAGACTTTTTAATGGTGTCCATGGACATGTTTATGCCATCGATTTCGACTATGAAACGATCAGCCACATGTACATGGAACGCACCACGCTTATCCTGCTTATCAAACTCCTCCATAGCTTTATGACCTTTGTAGGTTGTAGTGCGTTCATAGCCGGTATCTGTCTCGCGTTCGAATTCAGCCCTTGCCCAAGCAGCCATACCCATTCTAATAGGTCCGCTGACACTACCCATGTCCGTTATTCTGATGCTGAGATATTTAGCGGCAGCCCTCTCCGCCGAAGCGGCTGCGAAGGCCGGATCACCCTGTCCCTGATACTTGGCTTCTGCCCTTGCAATATCCATCCCCATCACTTTTGTCCGCCCACCAGAAGAATCGCTTTTCTTTATACCCTGCACGCTGTCAGGCAAGAGCTCCTTAAGCCTGTGAAAGTCAATAGGCTCGACGACCTTGCCCTCATTCATCTTGGCCAGAGCTTGTTGGGCCTGCTCGGTTTTGGCATCTAGGCCACCAGCAGCCAATTGTTCCTGTGTAGCTTGGCCGCCAGTCGGCATAGCTTGTTGTGCCGGCATTTCAGAAACTTTTGATTGCGGAGTTGAGCCTGACTCAGTGGGGGCTTTTGCCTGCTGGCCGCCTTGTTGCTCTGTCTGTTCTTCTTCCCGGCTCCCGCACCCAGCACTCAAGAACATGATGAAAAACACAACTATGGTGATTGCACTTATAAACTTGCTTGACATAAGTAACTCCCTTCTAAAAAAAACCTGCCGATCCAAAGGCCGTTAGAAACCGCGATTAATAATCACGATCTGCCATAGTCAGGTACATTTTGAACAGCTCAGAGAGAAATGTCAATCACTATATATACTATCTTTGGTGTCTTTTCTCTACTGGAATTTGCACATAGTGGGTGAGATAGCAGTTCGCCAAGAAATTACTTTTTGTTCACCGACATCCGTAATTCAATCTGGTAAAATCATTTTCTTTCTAAAGAAATGCTGGTGACATCGACCGTAGAGGCCTGAGATTTATCATTTTATGGACTTCGTTAGCAATTTGACTACGGCATCATCCTGGCATAGTACAAATAAGAAAGCCGTGGGCTGACCAACGCCCACGGCCAACAGATTGTTACATGCGCAGCCCCCCAAATGCTACAATCTGATTTATCCAGGTTAATGGCGGATACTTATTATATTACTCAAACTGACCGTTTTTATTGTCATGCTGAGCCGACCTCGCTCCGCCGAAACGGCTACGCAAAGGCGAGAAGGCGAAGCATCCGGCTTTAGCAAAAGAAAATCCATATTTTCTCTGGCCAGATTCTTCGCTTCACTTCGTGGAGTTTACCCTTGAGCGAAGCGAAGGGCTCAGAATGACAAGGCGATATATGTCTTTGCAAATTAATACGCCTGAGGCGTATAAAAGAATTATCAATAACAATGTTAGTAAATAGGTCAGTTTGAGTATATTAGTTGCGTATCTTCAATACTCAACTATCGCCTTGAAGCTCTTTTTCTTCGAGCTTTTGCTTCAAGTACTTACCCATACGCCATGCTGCATCCTTACTAAAATCAACGCACTGGTGCATTCCTTTGTTAAAAGACTGCACAACTTCATCTGATTTGAGCGATGAATAAACGCATCCCTTTCTCACTGGCTGGTTAATCCGACGCTCGGGTTCAGGAGCCAAGAAGTATATTGCAGTAGCAAAACCAGCAAAATACACGATGATTAATGATATGAGTTTAATTCTCCAGCCCTTCACTAAGACTCTCCCCCTTCTCCGAGGTTAGTGTTTTTTTACCGGCCATTCCCCCCAGCCAACTATTGCACGTCTCTATCAAAAATTTACGATAAAAAACCGCAGATGCCAAATTCAGATTTGAGTTTTTGTCCGTAATTTTTTGTCTTTGGTTATTTCCTGGATAATATGGTACAATTTCATTCCAAAGACAGAGGAAAGGTAAGTCTCTGGAAATAAACTGGGGCAATGGATACAAAAAAGAAAATAGAATACTGGCTGGATATCGCTAATTACGATTTGTCCAGTGCAAAAGCGATGCTGGAGTCAAAAAGGTTTCTGTATGTCGGCTTTCTTTGCCATCAGGTAGTGGAGAAATGTTTGAAAGCCTACTTCTGGCATACTCAAAAAAAAGAGCCGCCTTACAGTCATAATCTCCTTTTTCTTTCGGAAAAATCAAAATTTGACCGGCTCGCCGATGAGGATCACTTTTCGCTCTTCAACGAACTTATGCCGCTTAATATACAGGCCCGCTATCCTGAAGACAGAGAGCTTTTATTGAAGGCGCTTACCGAAAGTAAATGCAAAAAGCTATACCTGAAAACAAAGAGATTCTACGCATGGATAAAAAAATTATCGAAATAGCCAAGCTTTACACCCAAAAAGTAAGAAGCTATATGCCTGTAAGTATGGTGATACTTTACGGCTCACATGCCAGAGGAACCGCTGGAAAAAATAGTGACATAGATATCGCTGTGGTCGTGGATAAATTTCATGGTGATTATCTCAAGACAAGTTCTGAATTATTTAATCTTGTTCGCACTATAAATAAGCGAATCGAACCCGTGCTCTTGTGCCGTGAGAACGACAAAAGCGGGTTTCTGGACAGCGTGCTGAAACACGGCAAGATTATCTACAAGTCGAAAAATTAACTCCTTTTTTTGTAACCGTTCACAGCAAAAAATGTGGTTTTTGGCTCCTTATGGCGGTTTTGCAATTGATGAAGGCCATTTTGAGCCGTGATACGGCTGCAAATGGGCGATAATAGCCTGTAGTCGCCGTTTCTACACCGTGAACGGTTACTTTTTTTTAACACGGATTAACATAGACGCCATCCCGAGCGTAGCCGAGGGATTTACACTTGGAAATGGCAAAAAATTTGATTTTTCAAGGTAGATTGTGTATTCTATTATCAGACTTAGCTGAGCATCCAGGACTGAAGCGTAGAGCGTACAGCTAGGAGGAAAAGAACTGAATGCTCAGAAATTAAAATGAGCAAAGAGGTTTGATTTATTTAGGAGGGCAAGAAATGTGCAAATCAGTAATTAGTTTCTTGATATATCTTATTATTTTTTTTGCTTTTACTGCGGTCTCTTCTGCCCAATATTCCGGTGGCAGCGGCACAGAGCAAGATCCGTACAGAATTGCAACGGCACAAGATTTGATTGCTCTTGGAGCCGATGCAAACAATTACTCGTCACACTTTGTCATGACTGATGACATAGACTTTTCGGGCCGCACTTTTCACGACGCCCTCATTGCTCCTTATATTTATAATCGATTTTCGGGGCAATTTCAGGGTACGCCCTTTATGGGCACATTTAACGGCGATGGTCACAAAATTACTAGCCTGAGAATATATACTAACGCTCCATCCCAAATTCAAAATATTTGTCTCGGCCTATTCGGATGTATCGAGGCAAGCGGTCAAGTCATTAACCTAAACATGGATAATGTCGGAGTCTCGGGCGACTATTCAGGATTCTTTGGTGGTCTGGCAGGAATAAACTATGGTACAATTATAAACTGCCATATTGTGGGTGCTAGCGCTATACAAGCCAGGTATGATTCCAAGATGATCGGTGGGATGATAGGAAGAAACGTCGGAACTATCACAAACAGTCACGCCACGAGCGACATAATTGGCGGCCGCGGCGATGATTCATATGTGCCTGGGGGTTTGGGGGGATTGGTAGGAAGGAATGTCGGCACTATTGCCTACTGCTACGCTACGGGTCACGTTAGTGCCGGCAGTAAATCGAAAGGGCTTGGTGGGCTGGTAGGAAACAACTTGGGTGGTACTGTCACTAATTGCTACGCTATAGGTAACGTAACTGGCCTTGATGATTCATATGGGCTCGGGGGGTTAGCTGGATATAATGACGGCTTTATTACAAACTGCTACGCTATGGGCGATGTAACTAGCGGAAAAGTTTCAACTTGGCCTTGGGCCGGTGGGTTGGCAGTAGCTTATGGACTCGGCGGTCTGATAGGAGACAACTTAGGCACTGTTATTGACTGCTACGCTACGGGTCTTGTGGCTGCCTCGATTAACTCAAACCGGCTCGGCGGGCTTGTAGGGAGGGGAGTTGGTGTGATTAACTCATACTGGGACATTCAAACCAGCGGATATTCGCGCAGTGGTGGAGGCTGTGGAAAAACAAGTGCAGAACTGAGGGATCCTAATACCTTTGTTGGATGGAATTGCAGTGGAGAAATCGCATGGACTATCGACTCAGGCAGCAACTACCCAAGACTTGCCTGGGAAAACAAGCCCGGCATTCCTATACCTTATCGAAAACTGTCAGATTTCCTCGCTGGTTCCGGCACGGCCGACGAACCATACCAGATTTCCTCAGCCGACCAGCTTGACAAGGTAGGTAGATTCCCTTCTGAGTGGGACAAACACTTTATCTTAATGGAAGATATCGACTTATCCGGTTATTCCGGGGACAGCTTTCATGTAATTGGCACAACAGAGAACGAAAGCTTTACCGGTGTATTCAACGGCAACAGACACGCCATCAAAAATTTCATCTATGATGGAGGATCAATTTCAGGGGTGGGAGTTTTTGGATATACGGCCGGCCTCGTCAAAAACTTGGGATTACAGAATGTGATTATTAATTGCGGGTACTATTCCGGGTGCCTGGGGGGACTGGCTGGGTATAACGATGGCATTATTTCAAACTGTTACACCACAGGAATTGTAAGCGGCTCAATTGAATCGGTATCGATCGGAGGGCTCGTAGGATTCAACAACAGGGATATTGCCAAATGCTACTCTACAGTCAATGTAAACAGCGGCGACGATTCATACTATATCGGGGGTCTGGTTGGAAACAACAAGTCCTGTATCGGCGACTGCTACGCTACAGGAAATGTAACTGCAGGTAAGAACTCAGAGCTAATCGGTGGTTTGGTAGGACTAGATCACTACGGCTATATCGCCAGCTGCTACGCGACAGGAAAGGTAACAGGTGGGGAGAACTCAGAGCAACTCGGCGGCCTGGTAGGAGGATGTCCAGGATTTATGTGCCCTGGTTCCTTATTAACACCCTCGTTTTGGGATGTCCAGACTTCGGGCCAATGGGAAAGTGCCAACGGAATACGCAAAACCACTGTGGAAATGAAGACAAGTAGTACTTTTATCGATGCCGGTTGGGACTTTGTCGGCGAGACGGAAAATGGAACCGAGAATATTTGGTCAATTTGCGAAGGAACGAATTATCCACGCCTAATATGGCAAATTCCCACAGCTGATTGGCTTTGTCCTGATGGTGTAGGATTGGAAGATTTTAGCTACCTGGCCCAGTTCTGGATGATTCCAGAAGTTGGTAATACACCAGCCGAATTTGATAAAGATAACATCGTCGGAGTTAGTGACCTAATGATTTTCTGCGAACAGTGGCTTAATGGAAGATAATTCATAAAAGCTCATCCAAAATTCCTTTTAAATTTTTACAGACAATCGCAATCTCATCCTTACTGAGCTTGTTATAGAAAGGCAAAGCAATTGTCCTCTGTGACACTGACGCGGTGATTGGGAAATCTCCCTGGCCATAACCAAACTGCTCTGCAATAAAAGGCTGCAAATGCACAGGTGGAAAATAGTTGCCAACCTCAATGCCTCGGCTAACCATCGCCTCCAGCACACGGTTGCGCTGCTCCAGAGTAAAACCATCTGCAAGACGAACGACAAAAACAAACCAGCTCATCTCACAACCATCCGGTTCAAAAGGTACTATCAGCCTCTCGTCGTCTGCAAGCATTTCCTGATACCACCTCGCCACCTGTCGTCGGTGAGCCTTGATTTCGTCGATCCGGCTAAGCTGTACAATCCCAAGAGCACAATTTATATCACTAAGCCGAAAATTATAGCCGAGCCGTTCATGTCCTAACCAGCCACCTTCCTTGCTTCTGCCTTGATTGCGAAGTGAAACGCATATATCAGCCAGCGCTTCATCGTCCGTAAGAATCATACCTCCCTCACCTGTTGTCACCTGTTTATTTGGATAAAATCCGAAGACGCTCATTGTACCGAACGTCCCCACCATTTTCCCATTCAACGAGGAGCCAAGCCCTTCGCAACTGTCCTCAATCACCGCAAAATTATGCTTGTTAGCCATTTCACAAACTCTATCAATACCAGCAGGATTGCCAAAAACCTCTACCGGCAAAATGGCCTTTGTCCTATCAGTAACTTTGCTTTCGATCTGACTGTGATCGATGTTCAAACTCACTGGGTCTATGTCGACAAAAACCGGCTTGGCACCTGCCATCATAATCGGTGTCGCAGAGGCAATGAAGGTAAACGGTGTAGTAATAACCTCATCACCTGGCCCAATGCCCAAAGCACGCATACACAGAAACAATCCGCTTGTCCCACTGTTAACAGCGACAGCCCGTTTTCTGCCGATGTACTTTGTGAACGTCTCTTCAAATTTTCCAACCTTTGGACCAAGGGAGAGGTTGGGACCCTGAAGTACCGCACAAACTGCTTCAATTTCTCTGTCCGTAATGTCAGGACGTGATAAATATATCCGTATCGAATCTCTATTCATCATTCTCTCGATTACCTGCAAACTTGCCCCCCCATAGATTTGTAGCATTTTACCGTTTGTAGCTGATAAATAGAAGCCATTTTCCGTGACAGCCCACACGAACTAATCCCGAAGCATCTACGTAGTTTTATTAAACATATTTCTGGAAGAAACCTTCGATTATAGGACCCTAAAGCTCAAAAATTGCTATTTATTAAGCGTAAAAGCCCCATAGCAACTTCTCTTTAAATGCGCCCCTCGCTAACGCCGAATTACAATACGGTAAAAATACGCGACAACGAGGGTAAAAAGATGGCAAAAGGCAAAAACGTGCTGACGACAGGCGACGTTGCACGAATCTGTAACGTCGCTCCCCGAACAGTCTCAAAATGGTTTGATAGTGGCCAGCTTAAGGGATATCGCATACCAGGAAGTAAGGATCGTCGAATCCCATTAGGTGAGTTGATCCGCTTCATGAAGATGCATAACATACCCGCTAACGCACTTCCAGTGGGAAAGATCAGAATCTTACTCGTCGATACAGACAAAAAATCGGCCTCAGAACTCACCAATGCCCTGAGATCAAAAAATGACTATGACGTGCAAATCGTACAAAACAACTTTGAAACTGGTGCCACTATACAAAGTTTTGCCCCACACGTAATCCTGATCAATATGTTCGCCGATGGTGTTGACGCAACAGCAATCTGTAAGGGCATCCGGAATAACGAAGATATGCAGGCAATTAAAATCATAGCCTTAACGAACAATCTGAGCAGTTCTGAAGCTACTACTTTATTGCAAAAAGGTTTCGATGCTTACATATCTGACTCTTCTAATACCAACGAAGTAATTAAGACAATCGAAGAGTCAATTGCAATAATTTATTAGAAACCATCCATTGGTCATAGCCGCAAACCAATGCAAAAGGCCGGTCTGGAAAAGACCGGCCTTTTTTCTCCCTGCTATCATTGTCTATCACACGACGTACATCCGTTAACACAGTCTGCAAATAAAAAACTCGTTACCATCCCAATTTGTCGAGTAGACATAATATGTAGTAGCCACTATTTAATCTGACAAACAGGCTCCTTCTGTCTGTAAGGTATTGTTTAGCATTTTCTCTCGAGCCAACGGCATTGAATCTAAGAATGTTTGCATCGGCGTTTTTCCAAAACAATAT
>Ga0315545_1004438_pt1 | contig 11591 bp, 10 predicted proteins | sample SalMarSW160210MG_FD_203096 | JGI IMG/M metagenome (GOLD analysis project Ga0315545, IMG submission 203096) | Salt marsh sediment microbial communities from the Plum Island Ecosystem LTER, Massachusetts, United States - Salt Marsh Sediment SW1602-10 ...
CGTCGAACCCGACTGACGTCCAGCTGGCTCGGCGCGCACGGATCGATGGCACCGCGATCGTGAGTCCGAGCAACCCATAGGCGAGGGCACCTGCGCCGAGCGTTCCCCTGATGCCTACGACCGTGATCTGACGGGCGATGGACAGGCCGATGACGAGCAGGCCGACGACGACTCCGACCGCCCCGCGGATGAGAGTCAGATCGCGTATCCGGCCGCGATCGAGACGTCGAAAGCCGAGATACCACTGGCGGACTCCATCCACGACCAGGGCGGCCCCGACGATCAGCCCAAGGACGAACTCAGCCCGCTCGCCGTCGACGAGCAGGTAAGCGCCTCCGAACGCCAGCAGGATGCCCTCCAGGATCAGTACCCGCCAATCGGCGTCCCGCCACGGCGCAATGCGATCCGCCGTCCGGTTCACGAGCCCAGTCATCGGAGTCCCTCCGGCATCAAGAGAACCCAGTCGCACCAGTCAGGCTGCAGAGCGCTTGTATCGTGCTCTCGGCAGGCTGGGAAGGCAACCGTCTCGGTGCGCCAGCCCGACACACGGCGAACCGGCCGGGTGGGCGGTTCGGGTACGATGAAGGCGGCGATGAGGCCCGCCTGCCGTTGATCCGGCGGCCCGCGGCTCGGTTCCGCTGACGGCTTCTACCGACTCGTGAGAACGCGACGAGGAGAAGCATGGGCGCCCCGCGAATGAGCAAGCCTGCCGGTCCGACCGTCCGAGTAGAGGTCGAGGAGGCGCTCGGGCCCGGCCTGGACTACCGAGAGGACCTCGGCCGTGGAGGCGTGGTCGTCAGCGGTTCTCGTAACGGCACGCTCTGGCTCGGGGTCGATCGCGCCTTCCTCGTGGACTCCGACGATGGACGCGGGCGGGCGCTTCCGGTGCTCCTGGCCCTACCGTCGTCGAGTTTCGTCGGCGCCAGGATCGATGCCGAGCTGGCCGGTGGATACGCGGAGCCGTCGGGCTCGGTGCTCGTCGCCCGGCTGCCGGGTGCCCAGCTGCCGGTCGATCCTGTTCTGCGCGCCGCTGGGGGCGTCGGCCCCGAAGCGCGGTGGCTCGATGCGCGCCAGGCGACGGCACGGGCCGGGGCGGCGAGGCGCGGCTTCCGCGAGAGGCGCAGCCGAGGCCGCATCACCGGTGGGCGGGCCTGGCTGCCTCCGGAGGGAGCTCCGGAAGGCGCGCTCCAGGGTATCTACAGCCATGCTGAGCGGTCGCTCGATCGCCTGCCGCCTCGCTTCTTGCGCGGGTTGGAGGGCATGCTCGATCTGGACGAGAGGTTGCACTACTCGATCGAGCGGCCGTGGCTCTCGGAACCGAGCCTGCTCGAGCGCGCCCGCCGCCGCGATCGGAGATCGGGCTTGCTGCTGCTCACCGACCGTGAGGTCCTCTGGCTGGTCGATCACGCAAACCCCGATTCGTACCTCTCCGATTGGGGAGTCGACGCGGAGATGCTGCCTGTCGAGCAGCTGACGGGCGTTCGCGTCCAGGATGGAGCGGATGCGCTGCACCTGGCGTTCGACACGCCGGCGGGGAGCCATCGGGTCACCCTTCCTATCGAACTCGAAAGCGACGTCCGCGTCTTCGAGGCCCTCGCGACGCGCTTCCTGCCCGATCGCAACGGCGATCGCCTGCGCCGGACGTACGAGCTGAAGCCCGTGGAGTTCGAGGAGGAGACGGCCGACCGGTTCCACCAGCTGGCGGAAGCGCGCGCTCTGGAGGCGGAAGCGCGGCGAGACGCCCGCGAACTGCTGGCGTTCCTGTACAGCCCTCGCAGGGAGGGGCAGCGTCAGCGTCTGGGGCTCTGGCTGAGTCCATCGGAGGTCGGGCTGCTCGGCCCGCGCAGCGAGCGGCTCGCAACAGGGGACCTCACGAGCGCTGGCATTTCGCTCTCGCCGCTGACGGCGCGGATCAGGCTCCGCGCGGGCAGTCGCGCCCTGAGCTTCCCGTACCCGGGTCCTCTGGCAGTCCACGGCGTCGCATTCTTCCGGCTCCTGAGGCGCGCCTGGGCGAATGCCGCGGCAAGGTGAAACCGGAGGGAATGGTGGACCTCGCCAGACAGAAGGCGAACCGCCCGGGTGGGATGGTGCGCTGCTCGCTGGCCCTGCCATGTCGCCGTTGACGTCGAGCGCTGGTGGTCACTAGACTGAACAGACGAGCTATTTGCGGAGGGTGGAGGGCGGCGCGTGGCGGACTTCGAACGGGCATCCGAGATTGATGCGAAGCCGCTGACGGCGATCCAGGTGCGAACCTTCGACGACGACTCCCGTCGCTTCGCCGGGATGGCCTCCGGCGGCCCGCCTGGCTACGACTCGCCCGAGTGGCAGGTGGCGATGATGCGCAAGGCCATCTACTACAAGATCACAGAGGCCGGCGAGATCATCGGCGGCATGATCGTTCTGCCGCGCCCGCACGGGGAGTACAACCTGGGCCGCATCTACGTGGCGCCAGAATGGCAAGGGAAGGGCATCGGACGCACGGCGATCGAGTTCCTGCATCGGTCGTTCAGCGACGCAAGGCTGTGGACGCTCGAGACGCCGGCCTGGGCTGTTCGCAACTTCCATCTGTACGAAGCACTTGGCTATCGAAAGGTGGGCCAACGCACAAGTGAGGGATTGACCGAGTATCTGTATGAACGGCGCACGCCGCCCGCCAGATAGGCAGAAGCTCCGGTGATCTGGTCGAGTCCAGCCCGCCGAGGGCCGGAGTCAGGGGACGCGCAGAACGCGCAGGGGGTCCCGGGTTGCGGCCACGGCGGCCGGCAGCGCCGACGAACAGACGAGCGCGATGACGGTCAGTACGCCAACGGAGACGGGGAATCGCATGTCGGGCCAGTAGCCGAGTGTCGACGCGAGGTAGGCCGTGCCCGCCGCCGTCCCGAGGGCGGCGCCGATGAGCGAGGGCCATAGCGTCGTCAGCACCACCAGGATAGTGAGCTGGCGTTGCGATGCCCCCAGAGCCCGGCGACGGCCGAAATCGCGCCGGCTGGCGACGGTTCCGGTGAACACCACGATGCAGGCCAAGGCGGTCGCTGCGGCGAGGATGACGACGACCAGCTGACGGTCGCGTCGCGCCACCTCGTCGCGAACCGCCTCCCTGGCATCGAGGAGACTCTGACTGCGCTCCACGGTCGCGCTCCCGCTAGTGCCGAGTCCTGCCATCGCCTTGAGGTTCGCGGTGATCGCGTCAACCCACCCGGCGTCGCTCGCCGCGACGATGATCCGGTCGAGGAGCAGGCTGTCATCGACGCTCGGAATGAGGACGAAGGAGTTGAGATCGGTGAGCGGGCTGTCGGCCTCAAACCACCCGACGACCGGCGTCGCCCCAGGGTCCAGAAGCGAGTAGGCGCCAGCCAGACCGACCCTGGCAGCGCTGGCCTCCGACACGTAGGCCCCCACGCCACTCTGCGCGGCGGCGCCGAAGCGAACCGGGGCCCTGACAGCTCGGTACTCGCGGGCCGGGGTTGGGCTTCCGCCGGTGCCCCGGGTTCGGACGTCGAAGACGGGTCCGAGGCCCACGACCCACTGCACGCCGCTCATCCGGGCGATCCGATCAACTGCCGCTGCGGGGATCACGGTGCCGGGTTCGGTGCCGACGAGAGTCATGACGGTCGCTCCGGTATCGTCGATCCGGCCCATGATCGCGGCCTGAGACACGACGCTGCTGCCGGCGGTCCCCAATACGAGCGCCGGCACGGCCATGGCCAGGATGAGAACGAGGCCAGACACGACCCGCGTCGTGGAGGCGATCCGGGCGGACTCTGGCGCAAGCCGCCACCACCAGCGGTTCACAGCCTGTAGACCCGATCGCATCGAGCGGCCAGCGCCTCGTCGTGGGTCACGATGACGACGGCCGAGCCCGCGCGAGCTTGCTCAAGGAGGGTCGCTTCGACCACGGCGGCGTTGGCTCTGTCCAGGTTGCCGGTCGGCTCGTCGGCCAGGACGATGGCCGGGTTGCCGAGCAGCGCTCGGCAGAGAGCGACCCGCTGTTGTTGCCCGCCCGAAAGGTCGTTTGCCCGTCGTTTGCCCTCGACGCCCACGTCGAGCTTGTCGAGGAGGAGCCTGGCACGATCTGTCGCGGCCCTGCGTGATTCGCCGCGATAGATCGAACCCTCCACGACGTTGTCGAGGATCGAGCGCCGGGGATCCAGGATGGCGTCCTGAAAGACGAAGCCGATCAGGCTGGACCGCAAGTCCGAGCGTGCTCCGTCGCCCATGTGGTCAACGCTGGCACCGCCAAGGCGCAGGCCGCCGGACCAGGGCTTGACCAGCGTTCCGAGGACGTACAGCAGCGTCGACTTGCCGCTCCCGGACGGTCCCACGATCGCAGCGATCTCGCCCGCGGCAACGGAGCCGCTCCAACCCTTAATCACCGGCTGGCCGCGACGGTAGCCGAACGTCAGGTCGGTCGCCTCGATCATGATGTTGGCGGCGACGGCAACCGGATGATCGAGCCCGCTTCGAGCCCCTCCACGACCGCGAAACCGTTCGCCTCGGCGACGACCGTGACGGGGCGGATCGACCCGTCGGCCATGGTCACCGCCGAGCCGCCGGACGGCTGCACCGCGAGGGCTGAGGTGGGCACGACCGGACCCGACGTTTCCGGAACGAGCACGATGAAGCCTCTTAGCGCCGTCTCGCCCTCCACGGACACAAGGCCGCAGTCGGTCCCGCACAGCGTCCCGCCTACCGTAGCGGTGTAGCTGCCGGGGATCCCGGTGATCGCCGGCTCGAAGGTTCCAAGCGTTCCGGTCCAGGTGCCGCCGTCAGGGGCGCCGATGGAGATGGTGTCCCCTGAACCAAGGCTCGCCCGCAGCGAGGCCGTGACAGTCACGGAGAAGTCGGGTGCAGAGCCGAGGACTCTCACGAGATCGCCTCCCTGCCCCACGAGATCGCCGACCTTGGGAACGAGCGCCATTCGTGCGGGGAGGCTGTCGATGAAGACCAGCGCGCCGGCATCGACTATGCCGCTCTGCGAGGCGCCTATCGACTTCTGCCAGAGCTTAGTGGCGGCCGTCGTGGACGCTCGGAAGCGCCCGTCGATGGCGCCTTTGTAGAGGCCTTGCGCCGCCAGGAGCTGCTGAAGCTGGGCCACGTCCGGCCCGTCGATCCCGGACGCCAGCGTCCGAAACATCGGGACTGATCCAGTGGCGACGACGACCGGCCTCAAATCGATGGTCGCGATGACTGTCCCGCTGGCTACCTCGTCGCCGTCTGCAAGAAGGACAGAGGTTAGCGTCCCGGAACGTCCCGCATGCAGGGTTCGGGTCGTCGACCAGGAGGCCGACACCGGGACGTCGACGCTGCTGCCAACAGTCCCGTTTTCGACCGTGTATGTGATCGGGTCGTGCGACTGAAGCGGCAGCGACGGTGGGACGACGGCGTTGGTGCCGGCCCAGTATCCAAGCCCCGCGACGGCGACCAGCACTGCCGCCGATAGCACGATCCCCGCGGCCCGACGAATAGGTGCGGTGGCTACCATCGCATCGTGAAGAACTCAAGGCTGCACTTCGCCTTGGCCTCGTCGTACTGACCCTGGGTCCAGTGGTCCACGTCTACACCATCGATCGGCATCCAGGGACCCTTCTTCGGGTTCGCGTAGTAGCTAGCCACGAAGACCTCGACCGACGGCGGAGGGTCAGGGCGGTATCCGAGACCGATCAGGCATTGGTACTCGCCGACCCAGCGGTCGTAGATCTCGCGTATCTCAGCTTGCGTCAGGGGCGGGGGCGTCGGCCGCAGGGCCTCGCACTCAGCCCGGGCCGCGTGGGCGACCTCGACGTCGATGCCCCTGGTGTCGAGATACCACAAGTACGCCGGGGACTCACCGGGCGAAACGGACGAAGTGCCCCTGATCTGGTAGCCAGCGTCCAGCATGCACTGGTCATACGCGGACAGATCGCCGGTTGGGATGAACACTTGGCCCGAGGAGGCCGGGGTCCCGCCGCAGGAGCCTGCGGCGCACGCCAACAGCACGGCCGCGGCACCCGCGAGCGATCGCCGTAACGTCAGGCGTCGAAACCTGACCCTGTCCTCCGGCGTGGGGAACGCTGGAGACTGCTCTAGCATCAACGACCCTCTCCCCGCGCCCAGCCTGGGCATCGAGCCCTCAGCCTAGGCGCATTGTCTTCGGAACGTCAACCGCGACGGTTCCGGGCAGCTTGCGACCACATGAGATGTCGGATGGGGCGCTGTGGACAATCCCAACTCCGATTGGGATGGGCTCTGCCTGAGACCCTTCAGGGTCTTTCCGCTCGCGTCTAGTTGCAGTAGGGATAGGTCTGGTCGAAGTCAAGCAGGTTGGATGACCAAGCGAGCCAGTCTCCCCCGCCGTACTCGCCGGGGTTGGTCTCCACGCGCCAGCTGCTGCTGTACCCGTAGTCGTACTCGTACCAGCTGGCCGGCGGGATGAAGGCGCCCGATCCCTCCTACCTGTGATGTAGGCCGAAAGGGTCGCGGGTCGATTGGGAGCCCTACCTACGCGCCATGGCCTATGGGTCGCTAGCGCGAGGCGTCACTGTGGCAGCCCTTGGGCGGTGAAGAACTCAAGGGTGCACTTCGCCTTGGCCTCATCGTACTGCCCCTGGGTCCAGTGGTCGGTGTCGATGCCGTCGATTGGCATCCACGGACTCTTGTGGTTGCCGGCGTTGTAGCTTGCGACAAAGACCTCGACCGACGGCGGGGGATCGGGATGGTATCCGAGACTAACGAGGCATTGATACTCGCCCACCCAGCGGTGGTAGATCTCACGTATCTCGGCGTCCGTGAGCATCCGGGGTGACGGCTGTAGGGCCTGGCATTCGTGGCTGCGCGCAAGGACCTCTTGGGGATCCTTGCCCCTCATGTCAATAGTCATGTCGTATCCAGGAGGCTCCCCGGGGGCAGTAGAGTGAACCGCGATGATCTGCCACCCCGCATCGACCATGCATCGGTAGAACGCGCTCAGATTGTCGGTGGGTATCGAGACCGCGCCCGAGGCGCTCGGACTACCACCGGCCGACGGGGCGCCCGCGCCCCCCCAGCTGCAGGCCGCGGCCGTACACAGTAGCAGCGTGGCTGCTGTGCCCGCGAGCGATCGCCGTAACGTCAGGCGTCGAAACCTGACCCGAGCCTCCGGTGTGGGGAACGCTGGAGACTGCTCTAGCATCCGCGACGCTCTTTCCGCGACCCTCTTCCCGCGCACAGCCTGGGCATCGAGCCCTCAGCCTAGGCGCATTCTCTCCGGAACGTCAACCGCGGACGGTCTCGGTGGACAGCCAAACCCCGATAGCGCGAGCCCCGCCCTGGAAGTGGTCTCCACGAGCGGGGCCCTTGTTTGAGACGCCCTCAAGTCTGGAGTCCTTCTGCGTCGAAGAACTCCAGGGTGCACTTCGCCTTGGCCTCGTCGTACTGACCCTGGGTCCAGTGGTCCACGTCTACACCGTCGATCGGCATCCAGGGGCCGGTCTTCCATGTGGCCAGGAACGCCTCGAACGACGGTGGAGGATCAGGCTGATATCCGAGACCCACCATGCAGTGGTACTCGTCGACCCAGCGGTCGTAGATCTCACGGATCTCGGCGTTGGTCAGTGGGCGAGATGACGGCCTCAGCCCGTCGCATTCCGCAAGGAGAGCCTTGATCTCGTCGGGGCTCTTGCCGTCGTTGTCCCGCGTGAACTCGTATCCCGGTCCGCCCGCACCTGGGCCGGCCGAGCGAATCGCGACCAGACGCCACCCGTTGGCGATCATGCACTGGGCGAATGCATCCAGATTGCCGGTTGGGATGGAGACCGCGCCCGGCGTGGTGGCGGCGCTGGTGGCCCACTCGCTTGGCGTGCCACCGCTGGCGTTGCAGGCGAACGCTGTGCATACCAGCGCAATCATGGCGCCACTCGCCAGCAGCCGCCGCGTGTTCGGTCGGCCATGCGCGGGCCCGGCCGCGTGCGTGTGCCGGGAAGCGACGTCAGGCGCGTCCACCATACAAGCATCCCCCTGGGGCAACGCATCGGACCATGTCGATGGCACGCCAGACTAGAGACTCCGTCGCCTGGCCGTCAAGGCGAGGTCACCTGGAGGATATGGTGGACCTCGCCCGACTGACGGCGAACCGGCCGGCCGGGACCGTTCGGCGTCTGCTCGTCCTGCGCAGCCTTCGCTAGGCCAGTGCTGCGGTAGCCTCCTGCGATGCGCTCACGAGCCCAGCGTGTCTTGCCCAGGGCGGGGAGACCGCGCGAACCCATCATGTGGCGAGCTCCAACTCAACCACGCGCGCTGCCACGTCCATGGCATGCTTGTCGTGCGAGGCAACCAACAGGCCACGGCCGCGATCGGCCAAACTGCGCAGGATCCCAATGACCTCGTCCGCTGTCCGTCGATCGAGGTTGGCGGTAGGCTCGTCCACGAGCAGGAGCGCTGGATCGCCGAAGAGGGCACGCGCTATAGCCACGCGCTGCTGCTCGCCGCCCGACAGGTGGGCGGGGAAGTGACGCGCGCGAGCGCCGACCCCCAGCTCCTCCAGCAACTGAGCCGTGCGCGGGCCGCCGCCCCGCCGCCCCAAAGGTACGCCCGCGACGGCGACGTTCTCTGCCGCGGTGAGCGTCTCGATGAGGGCCGAGTTCTGGAAGACGATCCCGATGGAACTCCCCCTCAGGCGGGCGAGCGCGTCCGGGTTCAGCCCTCCGATCTCGGTACCCGACCAACGTATGGAGCCCGCGGTTGGGCGCAGGAGGCCGGCGGCTATGTTGATGAGGGTCGTCTTGCCCGAGCCCGAGCGTCCAGCCACAACCACCAACTCACCTGCGGCCACATCCAGATCGATCCCATGCAGCACCGGCACCGGCAAGCCGTGATCTCGACCCGGGTAGGTCATGACGATCGAGCGCAGCTCAACCAAGGCGACACCGTCTGCGTCCAATCCCCGGCGCTCCCCCCTGATCAGCCTCTCGGGCGACATCAGCAGTCCCTCATTCTGATCCCAGCCAGGCTGCCCCAAGCTAGCGCGGTCAGGAAGGCGAGCATGCCGGCCAGCGCAGCCACGGCTGCGACCGGTGCAGTTGATCCTGCGATAGGACCCGAGGTAAGAGCAGCGATACAGAAAGCCAGGCTGGCACAGGGCAGAGCGATCAAGAGTCTGGTCCAGGCTAGGAGGCGTCCTATCTGGCGCGGGCGCCACCCGCACGCCGCGAGCACGCGCAGTTCCCTCCGCCTGGTTTCCAGATCGGCTTGCAGGGCGAGCAAGGCGAACCCAAGAGTCGATAGCCCGACGATTCCCAAGAGAGCAAGCTGGTAGACCTGCAGACGAGCTGAGACCGCTGAGCCCAGAGCCGTTGGCCCGACGGCAGCCCCGACTACGACGATAACTGCCGCGGCAGGTGCGATGGCCGCCGCCGCCGTAGCCAAGCCGACGATAATCACCAGTGAGCGCATGGGCCGGGCAACTAGCGATCTCAGGGCGTAGGCGCGTATGTTGGTAACTGTCATGTGTAGGCGGTGAGGCGGCGGAACGAAGTCGCCCGTGGCCAGCTCGCTGGCGCGAGGACGCACTGTCAGGGCGGCGGCGAGCCCGGCTAGCGTGAGCAGGGCACCGCCTCCAATCGCGACGACGAGCCCAGCATAACCATTGCCGAAGGGTATCCAGGCAAGTGCACCGGCTCCCATAACCGCCAGCCCCGCAGCCAGAGACTCGGCGACCTGCCAGCGAAGGACCTGCGCGCCATGCCAGCCCAGCGCGTACATCGTGGCAGCATCGCGCCTGCGAACGGACGCCTGGAGGACCTGCATCCCAATCGCGACAACCGCAGCCCCGAAGAGCGCCAGCAGCACCAAGGCAAGGTTCGTGTCACCAAGCACGCGCTCGACCCGCGGAGCCGCGCCCAGGGTGGTCCAGTGTTGCTCCACCCAACCCAGGTCCGCGGGCGGTGTGCCGCTCGTGTCGTAGGCCGGCACGTATACGTCCACTGTCTGGGGAGAAGACCCGGCCACGACCACGACGTCAAGTCCCATGGCTGCAATCTCGCCTGCAATCCTTTTGACCTCGGCGAGCGAGGCGGGCCCGTAGTCGGTGATGTCGGCTACGCGGACGCGAATGGCATCAATCGGAGTCTCGCCTCGTAGCAGCTCCGCTGCGTGGATGTCTACGATACCCATGGGAGGCATCTGGAGGAGGCCGGTTGGATTGAGCGTTGGGTTCATGGGCTTGCGCGTAACCGGTTGGCCGCTCGGGTTGGCGACAAGTGTGGTGTCGGGCGGGTCGTATGCGCCGTACGGAACGTAGTTGAGGGGGTCGTGTGGCAGGTCCAGTGAGGCCAGGTCGTATTCGGCGATGGGGGCCAATATGTACGGCGGGTCCAGGAGACCCTGCCCAACGAACCCCTGGGCGGCGGGTGCAACAACTGTCTCAAGCGACCGGTATGACTGCTCAGTGCCTGTCTGCGACTGTTGGGGGCCTCCCTGAGGCTCAGTGGGCGCCGAGGTCGCCCCCGGCCCGCCCGGAGGAACCGTGCCGAGCGGCGAAATCCAGAAGGCGACAGTAGCAGCGCCGTCAGGGGTGGCGGTGGCCGTGTAAGTGGGGCGGTCGGTAATGCTGGATGTGAACACCGAGGAGCCCTGAGCCATCCCGCTCTCGCCCACGCCTTCGGGCACGGTGGTCCCGGGCCAGGGCACCATGTAGCCCGTGACACGGAAGGCACGAATGCCGGATGCGTCAACGGTGCTGGTTCCTATCGGAGTCAGGATGGGACCGGCTGCCTCTTCAGCTCGGGCCAGCGCCAGCTCGGTGTTGGAAGTGTCGATAGCCACGCCGATCGGATGCCCAACCTGGCTGACGTTGATGGAGACCTTCACGTGCGAGTAGGCTGTGGAACTGACCAGGATGGGCAGCACGGGGCGTTCCTGCTCTGCTTCGTTCCCCTGCTTGAGAAAGCCGATCTGGTCTCGCTGGAGAGCGTAGTCCCTAAGCACGATGCTGGGATCGGCATTGCCGGCCGTAAGGTTGTCGCGATCCTGCAACTGGACGAGCGGATCGAAGAAGGCGCCTTGGTCGCCGAGGAGTGCTTTCTCAGCTGCTGGGTCGACCGCAAGGATCGGGCTCTGCACAGGCGGCAGGAAATGCGTGCTTGCCAGTTGGGCGATCGGATCGTATCCGGGAACACTGGACAGGCCAACGTTGCCGTAGTCACTGAGCGCGATTGGATGCCCGTCCGCCTTCACGCTCGACTGGAGCAGGACGCGGAACTGATCCTTGTAGACGAGGCGCTCGCTAAGGCCGTCGTTCACCGAGACTGTCATGCTTACTGAGTAGAGGGTCGTTTCAGCTGGAGACCGAGGGATCGTGATTGTGGGGCCCATGGTGGTAGTGGTCATGAGCCCAACCCAGGCAATGGGCGCTGCGATCTCGACACCCCTAATGGCCCGGATCCCTTCGAGTTGCGCTTGGCTCATCCCGCCCTTGGCAGCAAGCGAGACGAAGTTGGGTTCAACGAGGCCATTCGTGCGCTCCAGGTCGAGGGTGGCGCCCCTGGGGCGGACTAGGATGTCGTACGCACCACGCCAGTGGGCGTTGATCTCGATGTCCAAACGGACCTGCGCAGCGAGACCCACTTGCGACGCGGCGA
>Ga0315545_1004440_pt1 | contig 11587 bp, 7 predicted proteins | sample SalMarSW160210MG_FD_203096 | JGI IMG/M metagenome (GOLD analysis project Ga0315545, IMG submission 203096) | Salt marsh sediment microbial communities from the Plum Island Ecosystem LTER, Massachusetts, United States - Salt Marsh Sediment SW1602-10 ...
AAGGATGCCGCCTACTCGGTAGTCACCCGTATTGCCAATCGTGCCCATCAGCTAATGCTGTCTGTTCAAAAAAAAGAGCCTCTTCCTGAATCGAAGCTGACCGATTCCGTTGATCCGGTACTGGCCCGCCGGCTGGGAGGAAGATATATGAGCGGCGAGCGCAAAATCGATCTTATAGAACAAGACGGCCGGTTGTTCTTGATGGCGACAAATAATCTGCGCGAATTGAGGTCTTTTGGCGATAAGCTTATCGTCGATGATCCCCTGGACTATGGCATTGAGATCGAAGTGGAGGGTCAAAATCTCAAATTAGGTGATCTGACTTTTCAACGCGTAGAACCGCAAAAGCCTGAACCTGTGCCTGAGAGATGGAAGGGGCTGATCGGCGAGTATGGCTGGGATCACAACATCCTTTACATCCTGGAGAGGGAGGGAAAGCTCCAGGCGCTGATTGAGTGGTTCTTCTGCTATCCCCTGGAAGAGATATCTGAAAATGTTTTCGCCTTCCCCGATTATGGACTCTATCTGGGGGAAAAGCTCATATTCAGGCGTAATGAAAATGGTGTGGCTGAAGAAGTGAAAGCCGCCGGTGTGGTGTTCAAAGGTCGATCTGTCGGATCGCAAAAAAAACAACCATTCATCATCACTCCGCTCAAATCCGTTGCGGAACTGAGAGAGGCAGCGCTTGCAGTCGAACCACCAGGGGAGGAAGGAGACTTTCTCAAGCCTGAATTGGTGGATATATCGCTGCTTGATTCCAGCATAAGGATCGATCTCATCTATGCTTCAACCAACAACTTCCTGCAGGCAGCGGTCTATGAGAAGCCAAAAGCTTTCCTACAAAGGCCGGCAGCCGAAGCCCTGATGCGGGTGCATGAGAAGCTTAAAAAACAAGGCTATGGACTTATGATCACCGATGCCTACCAACCGTGGTATGTGACCAGAATGATCTGGGACGCAACACCTGAAGACAAAAAGCTTTTCGTGGCCGATCCAGCCGAAGGATTGCCTCAAAACCGGGGATGCGCTGTGGAGCTTACTCTGTATGAACTTGAGACAAATGAGCCGGTGGAGATGACAAGCAGAATAGATGAGACAACTGACCGCTCTAACGCCTATTACATGGGAGGAACGTCGCTTCAACGCTGGCACCGAGACCTCCTCCGTAACACTATGAAAGAGGAGGGATTTTCTGTCTGTCCGCTTGAGTGGTGGCACTTCGACTACAAGGGTTGGGAGAAATATCCCATACTGAACCTCACCTTTGGGGAGATACTCTCATCACAACAACAGCCATAGGATGTTGCACGTTCGTCAATCCGGAAAAGCCCATAGTTTGAGCCAGTCTTCAATCAAGTTTTCCTGCATGTTCAGCATCTGGAGGAGAACCGGTAAATTTCTGACATCACATCGCCGATGCAATAGTGTAATAGAGTAAATCTATATCCGAAGGTGTATGATTACTTGAAATGGCGAATCGAAAATGACCACCGGGAGGTGCTCCGGGATAGTTGATAAAGGGTGGATAGATTCCCTTTTCTATAAGAGTACGAAACAGTCTATTATTTTTTTCTTCATCATAAAATGTGATGGATATAATCGGAGCAGGCGATAGGGGGATATCGAATCCCAGTTTACGGAATTTCTCCTTTAGTTCAATCGATCGTTCCTGTAATTCTCTGATGATATTTTTTTTCGATTCCAAATGATCAATGGAGTGAATTGCTGCCGCAGCCAACGGAAGCGATAAACCCGTGCTTCCCACAAAAGCTGAACTTTTTTGATGGATTTCTTGAATCAAGTCAGTTTCTCCGGGAATAATTCCACCAAAAACTCCAAATCCCTTGCTTAATGTACCAGTTTGATACGCCAAATCTCTAGCAATTCCCTTCTCCTCCCAGCTTCCCTTACCAGTGGGGCCTACCACTGCCATACCATGCGCATCATCGATCAGCAGTTTTGCCTCATAGCCTTCCATGACCTGTACATATTCGTCAAGCGGGGGAATTTCTCCGCGAGCCGAGAACACACCGTCGGTCATGATCAATGGCTTAGAAGATCCTTTTAGGTGTTTTTTGAGCTTTTCATCTAGATCCTGGGTCTGAAGATGTTCAAAATAGACGATCTTCTTGTCAAACTGCATGGCTGCATCGACGATGCTGGAATGAGACACTTTGTCAAGAACAAAAACATCAAAATCTCTGGCAATCACCTGAAGCAGAATTATGTTGGCTAAATACCCGCTGGCAAAAACCACGGCAGATTCCGTATCAAAAAATTCAGCCACCTTTTTTTCTAACTTGATATAAAGCGGATGATTACCAGTGGTAGTCCGGGATCCTGTCGGACTTAAGCCGTACTCGAATGCAGCTTCAGAAAAGACTCGCAGAATCTCCGGGTTATTTGACATTCGATGATAGTCAATCCCACCAAAATAAAGGAGTTTTTTATTCTCGTAGATGACATAATTTCTCTCAACGAATTTCAATGGGGGGCCTAACATTATTTCACCTCCTCTAATCTCTCCACATAATCCGGATCAGGATAAGCCCCAATCCCGGCATCCTCGGGAACGTCGATTATCCCATTCTCAACACTCACTCCACCCGCAATCGGATTTTCTGCATGCTCGAAAAAGGAATCTAAATCAAAAAATTTAAAAATCTTATTGGATAATGCAAAGTGTGCCGCCGCAGTAATACCCAATTTCGTTTCCGACATGCATCCGATCATACAGGGACGCCCACCCGCCTCTGCAATATGGGCTATTTTTCGAGCATTGCAAAGGCCGCCTGATTTTGAAAATTTGATGTTGAAATACGGAGCCGCATCTTGTTGAATGATATTTAAAGCATCATATATGGAGGATAATGACTCATCCGCCATTACAGGGATGGGAGTATGATCGCTGACAAATTTCATTCCCTGTAAATCATAAGCACGACAGGGCTGTTCGCAAAACTCGATCATAAATTCTTCAAAAGCATTCAGACTCTTTACGGCTGAGACCCTGTCCCATCCTTGATTGGCATCTATGCGAAGAATTGGTTCGTCGCCGACAGCCTTGCGAATATTTTTCAACCTCCTGTGGTCATCTTCATAGTTAATTCCCAGCTTCACTTTAATCATCCGGAAACCCATTGATCTCACCGCCAATGCCTTATCTCCGGCTTCATCGGGATTACCGATTCCAATAGTCAGATCAGTCTCAATTCGGCGTTTTTCTCCACCTAAGAACCGGTATAATGGAAGCCCGGCAGCTTTAGCAGCAATGTCATAGAGCGCCATGTCAAAAGCACTTTTGATTGTTGTGTTATGTGGCAAAAAATAATCCATTTCATAAACTAAACCAGAAATTTCAAGTGGATTTTTCCCGAGTAAAATTTGCTTCAGTTCTTTGGCTGCGGCGAAATTTATGAGCTGGGTCTCTCCTACAATTGAACGTAATGATGAGGCTTCTCCCCATCCTTCGATACCCTCATTCGTTTTTATCTGGATGAGAACATTTTGAGCATTGCTTATGCTCATCGTGGCAATCTGGAAGATGTCTTTTAAAGGGATATCAAATTTAAAAATCCTGATGTCCTCAATCTTAAGATTTGAATAGGAAGTAGTTTTTTGCATTAAATTTTCCTCCTTCTATTTTTTCATACATACCTACCGCGTTATGCGCATTATTTAATGCTATGACAAAGATCTTTTCTTCAAGAAGCCCTGCAAAGCCCGAGGCATCTCCGTAAACTGTCCCATTATGCCAAAAATATCCCTGCTTGCCAAATGTTACCGATTGAGAATCCGATTTGATTTATTTCCTTTGTGGATCGCCATAAATCCCTTACAGTTTTCCATGCCATCTTCTTTCTGCACATTAATAAAAATTTTCCTTTAAAGGAATGCTTTTGTTTTTGACTTTTTATCAAGCAGAGTTTATTTTATTCCCATATTTTAAGGAAATGTTGGATTTTATGAGGCGAGAATTTCATTCATGAAAAAGATTCATTTTCTCTTGTTTTTATGCTTTCTAATCCATTGCAGTGGGGGAGAGATGAATAATCTGTCTGAAGGTGACCTGTATCAGTCTATTCCTGGGAGAATTCTTAACTGGAAAGCTTCTGGCGAAGATGCTGTATACGACCGGAAAACCCTCTTTGATTACATGAACGGAGGAGCTGAACTTTATCTGGCTTATGATTTCAAGAAGGTTTTCGTCAGAAGATTTTCAGGACCTGGTGAGAATGAGATCGTGCTGGATATTTATGACATGGATTCTTCAGAGGAAGCATTTGGGATTTTTTCCTTGGACCGTGAAGATGAGGAATCCGGTATCGGACAGGGATCAACATATGGATTCGGCTTGCTCAGATTCTGGAAAGGCCGCTATTTTGTCTCTATTAACGCTTTTGGCGACGAACAGGCTGCCCAGCCGGCGATCCTGGAGCTGGGAAAGGTAGTGGCTGCGCTGATAAAACAGGAAGGCACGCTGCCAGCGCTTCTGGGTTCTTTACCCGCAAAAAATCTCAAGAAAGAAAAAATTAGTTATTTTCACAGCAATATCAGTCTGAACAACCGCTTTTTTATAGCCAGTGAGAATATTCTTGATCTCAGCAGCCGAACCAGCTGCGTATTTGCAGAGTATGTGGTTGACAGCGAAAATACAGCATATCTTCTCCTGATTCAGTACGAAAATAATGCCAGTGCGCAAAGGGCCTATAAGTCATTCATCGGATCGTACATGCCAGAAGCGCAGGATTCGGGCTTTGCTCAAATGGAAAATGGAAAATGGACGATGGCAAAGGTTGAACAGAACAAAGTTGCAGTTGTATTTGAAGCACCGGATAAGGAGTGGGCTCATGCATTTCAATTGGAGATAAAATTCAATAAAAGGTGATTCACACATGAGAAAGATTATTACTCGCCGCGATTTTATGCAAAGGAGTACCTTTGCTCTTTTAGGAACTGCCTTGGGGTTTTCCATGCAGCCAGAAAAGAAATCCAGGGTGGTTTTAATCCGCCATAAGGATGCCGTAGATCAGAACTCAGTCATAAACGGAGATATAGTGCAGCAGATGCTGGATGAGGCAGTTTCTATGTTGCTGGGTGTGAAAGATGTGAAAGAGGCTTTCCAGAAGCTTGTCAAACCACATGAAGTTGTTGGAATAAAGAGCAATGTTTGGTCTTACCTTCCCACGCCTCGAGAGTTAGAAAGAGCCATAGAACAACGATTGTTGGATGTGGGTGTTAAGAAGGAAAATATCGATGTTGATGATCATACTGTGCGAACGAACCCGATTTTTCAGAGAGCGACCTCACTCATAAACGTCAGGCCCCTCAGGACCCATTACCTTGCAGGAATGAGCGGTTGTTTGAAAAATTACATCATGTTTGCAGAATCCCAGCCTGCTTATCACCCCAATAGCTGCGCAGATCTGGGGGCGTTGTTTAAGCTGCCAATGGTTAAAGGTAAAACCCGGTTGAATATCCTGTGCGCTCTGACTCCTCAATTCCATGGACGCGGGCCTCATCATTTCAGTCGAAGGTATGTGTGGAGTTACAAAGGTCTCTTTGTCGGTCAGGATCCGGTGGCGGTGGATGCAGTTGCGCTTAAACTGATAATGGCTAAACGCAGCCAAGTGCTGGGGAAGTCCAGGGCACTGCCCCCTGTTCCCAAACACATAGAGGTTGCCGATGTTAAGCATGGAATAGGAACGAGCGATCTCAACAAAATTGAACTGATCAAACTGGGCTGGAAAGAGGATATTTTAATCTAGACCGTTCAGGATAAGGGCATGGTTCTGATTAAAGTCAATCCTTGCGAGGTGCGACACACCGTAGTAGTCTCATACACAAAGGGAGTAATAACATGGTGTTTACAGTAAGAAGAGCGGTTTTAATAATTCTGGCCATTGTGCTCGGATATTCAGGCTGCGGCAATCTCTCCAAAAAGGAAGGCCTGGATTATGTTAGCAGCGTGCTGTGGACAAAAGCCTATGATATCGAAATAGAAGGCGATTATGCTTTCTGCTCATTCCTGAACGGGCTGAAGATTCTGGATGTTTCTGACAAGAAAAAGCCTGCCCTGGTTTCCCGGCTCTTTCTCGGTGGAGGCTTCGGGATTGCCCTGCAGGATAACCTCGCTTTCATCGCTGCCGGAGCTAACGGACTGCAGGTTGTGGATGTTTCAGAGCCAGAAGCACCTGTTGTCAAAGGCTCCTTTGACACTCCTGGAGAGTCCAGAGGCATAGCTGTAAGAGGAAATTTTGCCTTTGTAGTTGACGGCGAGGCAGGATTACAGGTTATAGACATCAGTAAACCTTCTTCTCCCGCCCTTGCCGGGGTTTATGATACTCCGGGAATGGCCGAAGGTCTCGCCCTGAGCGGGGATTATGTGTACGTGGCAGATGGCGAGGCAGGCTTGCAGGTCATAAACATCAGCAATCCCTCCGTGCCTTTACTTGTCGGCTCGTACGATACTTCCGGTACTGCGGAAAGAATCGCTCTATCCGGCGAATATGCTTATGTTGCGGATGGTTCTCCGGGCATGCAGGTCGTTGATATCAGCAATCCCTCTGAGCCCTCTCTGGTAGCCTCCTTTGTTACCGCTGGTTATGCGCATAGCGTAGCTGTGAGTGGGGATTGCGCATATATCGGGAACCTTTATGATGGGGCTTTCCAGATCATAGACATAAGCGATCCCAAAAAACCGGTTCAGGCTGCCTGGCGCAAATACACCATGTATAATGAAGCCTGGGAAGTGGCTGTAAGCGGGGACTATGCCTACATCATTGATTATTTTGCAGGTCTGCAGATTATGGATGTAAGCAACCCCTCTCAACCTATAGCTGAGGGGCTTTATTATACTCCCGGGTCTGTCCTTGGGGCTGCTGTTGTCGGGAGTTACCTGTATGCGGCAGGAGACCTTTCGGGTATGAACGTTTTTGATATTACTGATTTTTCTTCTCCCAGACATGTCGCTACAGCCGGACGCTTCCGCGGAGTCCACGGCATGACTGCCAGCGGGAATTATGCCTATATGACAGACAGGTGGACATTGAGGATATTCGATGCCAGTGATCCTTCTCAGATCAAACTGATACAATCTTTTCGCATGCCGGGTGTTGCCCGGGCAGTCGTTGTCAGCGGGAACTATGCCTATCTCACGGCTGATCATTCCGGATTTCATATCGTCGATATCTCCGATACATCTGATCTAAAGATAGTCGGTTCTCATGAGATGCCTGGTTTTGCCTACGGATTAGCTGTGAGAGAGGATTACGCCTACGTTGCCAACAGCGATACGGGTTTTCATGTCATTGATATCAGTGATCGCTCGTCTCCTCAGCTTGTCGGATCCTACAGAACGCCTGGCATGGCATATGGAGTTGCGGTGAGTGGAGACTATGCCTATGTGGCGGACGGGCCTTCAGGCCTCCAGGTTCTTGATATCAATGATCCATCGGCCCCAACGGTTGTCGGAAAACATGAAATGGAAGGCTTTGCTAACGGGGTCACTGTCTTCGGGAAATATGCCTATGTTTCGGTGGAGACAAAAGGTTTAAAGAAAATCGACATCAGCGATCCGGTTGCACCAAGAGTAGTCGCTTCCTTTGACACCCCTGGCGAAGCTGTTGGCGGTTTTGTCAGTGGTGAGTACATTATTGTCCCCGATTCCTTCTCCCTTCTGATATTAAAATAAGGCTTGTTTCCACCCGAACTCGAAAGGTAAGCCCTTCCGCGCCGATGTGCCAGCTTCTGGTACTGAACTGGAGAGTCAATTGATACAGGAAGCATCCCCATTTCCGTGATGCAATAACAGTCAGGTAAGCTGATCCGTCAGCCCGCGGATTTTCCCCAGCGAGGAAAATTCTCTTATTCCTCGGAGCATCGGTTCCTGTCCATCCTCGCCAAGACCCTCCCACCCGCCACTATGGGCTTCGGATGGACAGAAACCTTGCCCTCTCGCCTCCGGATGGCTTCCACCTCAGCTTACCTGACTGCTGTTGAAACTGTCACGGAAATAAGGATTGATACAGGATTTTTTTATTTTTGTGTAAAATAGATACAAGAATGAGGTGTCCTTACTGTGGTTCGGAGAACGTATCACCCGCCGAGCGCGAGTATACAACCGATTATCCCTTCTGGATAGTTCTGGTCGCCGTATTCTTCCTGATCGGCATCATGCTCCTGCTTTTCTTTTTCCTCCAGCTTCATCCCGTCATTCTGATACTCATTCTGGTGGCAGTACTCAGCAAACTGTTGGATACAAGAAGCCGGGCAAAACGAAAGACCCAGAAGGTTGAATACATCTGCCTGAGCTGCGAGCGGCGGTTCATACGGCGGAAATCCTCATCCGGAGAAGAGGGAGCATAACAAAAACAAAAAAAGACAGGTTTTACTCTGTTTCCCCCTTTTTGTAAAGTTCTAACCGTTTGCGGATCTCAGCGGCTAAGCCGGAGTTCTGAGCAGCTAAAGAAAGCTCCAATGCCTTTTTTGCTGTGCTTTCTGCCTGGGGAAACTGGCCTGTGGCTGCATAGGCCATGGCCAGGATGTTTAAGACTCTTGATTCCTTATATTTTGTCAATTCAGCGGCCTTGGTAGCCAAAAAAACTGCCTTTTCAGGGTCACGCTTATCTCGATCAGGATGTGTGGCCAAAATTCTAGCCAGTCCGATTAAGGCTGGTGGCCAGAATGGTTTCAAATCCAATGCTTTCTGGAAATGTCCAGAAGCCATATCCAGGTCGCCCTGTCTGAACAATGCATATCCCAGGTTGTTGTGTGCGAGATCGTAATCGGGTTTGAATTGAAGCGCGAGGCGATAATGTCTGATTGCCTCGGCAAGTTTGCCCTGTCTTCTAAGAGCATTCCCAAGATTATTGTGGGCATAGGCGTCATAGGGTTGGACACGAAGAGTCTGGTAGTAATGCCAGATCGCCTCATCAAGCTTGCCCTGAGATTGGAACAACGTTCCCAGATTGTAGTGGGCAGTGGAATAGTCAGGGTCAATTTCAATGGCTCGACGATAGTACTTCATCGCCTCTTCCAAACCTCCTTCCTCAGCAATTATCACTCCGAGATTATAATAAACATCAGCATAGTCAGGCTTTAGTCTGATTGCCTCTCTGTAGGCTTCCTTGGCTCTGTCTGTTTGACCTCGCTCTTCCAGGGCAACTCCAAGAAAGTAATAGAGTTCAGCGTCATAGTTAAGCTGTTCCTCATGAAATGGTCCGAAAGCACTGCTTGCCACAACCACTAGAAGAAAGACTGCGGATAGAGTGACGATTTTAGCCCATTCCTGTTTCTTCACAATCTGACATAAGGCCGCACAACCTCCAGAGGCCATTATACACATGGATGGCACAATGGGCATGCGATATCGCGATGCAACGAATATCAGTATGATGGAGGCAGGATAGAGAACCATTAATAACCATAATGGTCCAGGAATTTTGCGCCACCAATACACTGTTCCCACAACGGCGAGTGATAGCAGAATTCCGAAAGGAAATCCGAATCTCTTTGCTTTCCAGACTCCGATGCGCAACAACTTTGACCACTTCCTTAAAGAATAAATATTGATGTTACGGGGAATTTCACGCGAGCTGAAGAACTGAGCTGTTTTGTACAATAAACCTTTGGTGAAATTTACGGGTTCATTAACAGCATATGAGATTGCTTGGTCTCGGTAGAATTTCTCCTTTTCATAAATGCTGTTGATGCCGTATTTTTGGGGAAGTCCGATAAACTTTTCCCATCCGTGCCCCGGCCTCAAAGCGATCGTTTTTTTATAATCCGGATTGTTGCCGATGTAGAAGTTGATTCCACCAGAAAAAGGAAGGATCCGAATTTTACCTGTGGTGTAATATCCCAACAAGCCCACTGGAAGTGATACAGCCAAGAATCCAGCCGTGATCAGGATTGCCTTGGGGAGTAATCTTTTCAAAGTCTTCCGCCTGGAAGCTTGAATAATCAGCCATATGCAACATGCTATGAAAAACGGAAGGAACACAGGTCGTGTTATAATGCTCAGAGCACCCGAAAACCCTAACAGGAAACAATTCACGAATCCTGGCTTCTCTGCTGTGCTGAGAAATCCGAGCACCAGAACCACAGACCAGAAGGCCGCCCATCCAGTTGCGAGCAGTTCTCCTTCGAAAAAGATGAGCGGGAGGTAGAGGGCTGCAATAATTCCTGCCAGTAGTCCTATCCTTTTATTGAAGATTTTCCTTCCCAGCGAATACACCAGAACACATGTCAACCCTCCCAGGATCATCTGAAAAACCTTGATGGATAGGATCGAGCCTTTACTGAACAGGTAGATCAATGACAGGAATAAAGGATAAAAAGGAGGTTGCCAGAACAGATCGCGGGTCAGGTTGCCCTTGTCAACAATTTCCCTTGCAATCTGATCATAGGTGCGAGAATCGACAACAGGAACATGAAAAGTCGGATTGTCGCTACTGTCGATAAGATATAGCCCCCTGATGACAATCGCCAGCAAGAAAATCAGGATTATATACCGAATATTGCTCTGGTTGAGAGAGGGATTCTGAGTTTTCTCTTTATCTCTGCCTGAGAAAATACTCACCACCCCATGTTATCATAATTGTTGCCATATCGGAACTGACAAGATGGATTCTTCTATGCCGCTCAATCTTCATAATCCTGTTTAAGACGAAATCCCTATGATAAAAGGAGCGGTGCGGATTCATCCCTTGGATTATGGATCCAAGAAGAGGGATCTGCTTCGGCTCGAAGAGAGGAAATTACAGTTTTCGGAGCAGATAGGTGAGGTTTCCCACAACAACTACGATCAAGCTGCCGACCACGGTGTAAAGCGGCCAGGCGATGGTCAGTCCTTCCTCAGGAAGCAATATCTGTACAGGGCCTTTTACCAGAAAGAGCAGGGCGATCAATCCCGCAAAGAATCCCGCAACAGCGTCGATGCGCTGGAGTTTTCTGGAAAGGATCCCCAACATAAATGCTCCCAGCAATCCTCCATATGTGTAGGAGGCGATTCCCAAGCCGAGTTCTACCACAGCCGGCCTTTCTCCTGAGGATTTAAGCTGCAAGAGAGCAAAGCAAAAGGCTGAACCGGTGATGATGATTCCCCAGACTAGGGTGATTGTTCTGGATATCTTCAGGTCTTTCTCTGGAGAGTTGTTCTTTCCCCAGTAAGGCTTATATATGTCCATGGTGGTGGAGGAGGCCAGGGAATTGATAGAGGATGAGAGAGTACTCATGGCTGCGGCCAGGAGGGCCGCGACTATCAAGCCCGAAAGTCCGGGCGGAAGCTCCTCCACTATGAATTTAGCAAAGATTTCGTCTGTGGTGGCCAGGCCAAGCTTGGAAGGTTCCAGGCCGCTGTAAAAACCATAGAGCAGAATTCCTATAAAAAGAAACAGCGCAAACTGCAGAAACACCACGATGCCGCTGCCGATTATGGCTTTTTGGCTGGATCGGAGCTTTCTGGTGGTCAAGAGCCGCTGTACGATGAGTTGGTCGGTACCATGGGAAGCCACAGAAAAGGCCGCTCCGCCGATGAGTGCTGTGAAGAATGTGTAAGGCTGGGCAAGAAAATCTCTGAAGCTCA
>Ga0315545_1004441_pt1 | contig 11586 bp, 8 predicted proteins | sample SalMarSW160210MG_FD_203096 | JGI IMG/M metagenome (GOLD analysis project Ga0315545, IMG submission 203096) | Salt marsh sediment microbial communities from the Plum Island Ecosystem LTER, Massachusetts, United States - Salt Marsh Sediment SW1602-10 ...
ACTGTATTTCTATACGATATACGCTAACTACATACTATATGCTCGATACTAAATTTGTCCTCATATATTTTACTCTAAATAATCTCGTTAGTAAAGACAACAAAAATTTAAACTTAATATTTAAAACAGTATTTTAAAAATTTAGAAAAAATATTTTTTGTTTATATTTTTGTCTGATACTTAAATAACCTCTTCACCTTTTACATATAAGCCATCACGGCATATCTGGATGATATCAAAGTTATTTGCAAAATTGGAAATCCAGGCCTTTGCAACATATCGGGGATTTAAATTTCCCTGCTGCCCTATCCTTATTTCCAAGCTAAGCTTTAAAATCGAGCTTTTAAAATTCTGCACCTTTATATCTAAAATTGAAGGCTTTATATCAACCCTTTTGATCCCATTTTTAGTCTGCTTTTCTACGTTAATTTCGTCCAAATTTAAAAATCTTTTATTATTTTTTTCTATCTCTTGTTTCAGCTCTCTTAATTCATCTTCTTGATTTTTAGCTGTAGAATCTAATAGCTTTTCCTTTATCTTTAGGGTAATAACGTAAGAAGCTCTATCGATTACCTTTACTAAAGAATCTGCAGAGGAAGGGATTATTTTGGCCTGTAATATCTTCAATCCTTGAGGCAAAACCAGATTTAATCTTTCTGTTAACCCCTCGACTTTTATCTCCTCTTTTATCCTGATATCTAAATATTCAGAGGTGCTGCTGATACCCAGAGGTAAAGGGGGACCGAAAGATATTCTAAACCGAGGATTAAAACCGTTAGATATAACCACAGGGATATCGGCTCTTCTTATAGTACGGGTGAAAACCTGGGCCAGGTTTAAATGGGAAATATATTTAATCGGTCCGTCTTTACAATATTTTACTCTAACTAATTGTTCCAAATAAAAAACTCTCCTTTTATTTACATTTATCAATTATGAATTTGTATCTCTTCTTTGGTTAATTGGTTACCGGTTAGTGGCTAACTAACTAACTTAATCAATTGGCTAATTAGCCAATTGATTAACACACTCCACACCCCGTACAATCCTCAAAACGACAATCGGGAGTTGTTTCTCCTCTTAAAGCCTTCTCCTTCTCCTCAAGCAGATATTCCTTTTTAACTCCACAGGAGATATGGTCCCAGGGTAAAATCTCATCTTCCTCTCTCGCTCTGTTAGCATAGAATTCCATATTAAGTCCGCAATCATTAAAGGCCTGTTGCCAGGCTTCAAAATTAAACTGTTCTCTCCAGGCATCAAATTTACATCCCAGATAGTGAGCTTTTTCTAATACTTCACCTAACCTTCTATCTCCTCGGGTAAATACTGCTTCCAGATAACTATGGTCAATATCCGGGTAACTAAAAGAAATGTTCCTCCAATTTAATCTATTCTTCAAATATCTTACTTTTTCAGACAATATCTCCCTCTCTTCCTGGGGTTCCCATTGAAAAGGAGTATGGGGTTTGGGCACAAAAGCAGATACGCTAATATTTATATTTATCTTCCTTCCAGTTATTTCCCTTCCTATGTGATCAACTTTACTAACCAGCCTTATTATCCCTTCCACATCTTCTTCGGTTTCGGTGGGCAAACCGACCATAAAATAAAGTTTTATCTTCCTCCACCCTCCCTTAAAAGCTGCTTTTATCGAAGAATACAGGTCCTCTTCCAGAACATTTTTGTTTATCACATCCCTTAATCTTTGAGTTCCTACCTCCGGGGCAAGGGTAAGTCCGGTCTTCCTTACTCTTTGAACCTGCTGAGCTAAAGCGACAGAAAAAGAATCTATCCTTAAAGAAGGCAGAGAAACCCCCACGCCTTTTTCTTCAAATCGATCTACCAATTTAGTAATCAAGCTCTTTATTTCACTATAATCGCTCGAACTTAAAGAGGACAAGGATACCTCCTCGTATCCGGTATGGGCAAGAATTTCGTCAGTCAATCCAATTAAAGTATTGACTGATTTTTCCCTTACCGGGCGGTAAATCATCCCTGCCTGACAAAAGCGACATCCCCGGGTACACCCCCGAAAAATTTCCAGGATAATTCTATCGTGAACTACATCGATATTGGGAACAATGGGAAAAAGAGGATATGCTACTTTCTCAAAATCAGAAATAATCTGTTTTTTGATTACTGAATAATAGGTTTCTTTTTTAGGAGTAACCGATTTAACCCTTCCGTCTTTAAAATAAGTTATTTCATAGAAAGACGGAACATAAATCCCTTCTATCCGGGCTAATTCTTCTAAAAGTTTTGCTCGGCTCCGTTTTTTATCTTTCCATTTTTTATAAACTTCTATAATTTCGCCGATAATCTCTTCCCCTTCTCCGATCACAAATAAATCGATAAAATGGGATAAGGGTTCCGGGTTAAAAGCCCCTGGTCCGCCGGCAATAATCAGGGGGTCATCTTCTTTTCTCCCTTCCGACCTTAAAGGTATATGCCCAAGTTCGAGAAGATTTAGGATATTAGAATAACATAATTCATGTTGGATAGTAAATCCAACGATATCAAAAGAATTTAAAGGTCTATAGGTCTCTAAAGAAAAAACGGGTATCTGTCGTTCTCTCAGCAATTTTTCCATATCTATCGCAGGCGAAAAGACTCGCTCAGCCAGAGAATCGTCTCTCTTATTAATAATCTCATACAAAATTTTAAATCCTAAATAACTCATCCCAATCTCGTATAAATCAGGAAAGACCAATGCTATTTTAACTGTGGATATATCCTCTTCTTTTACTATTTCATTAAATTCTTTACCGGTATACCTCCCCGGTTTTTCTACCTTATCCAATAACTCTTCAAATAATATTTTTTTAATATCCAATCATTTTTCTCCTTGATTAATTAGTCAATTAGTCGGTCTACCAATCTACCGGTCAGTTAGTTAATATATTATATTCAAGTAATATGTAATGAGTAATTCGTAATAAGTTACAGGACAAGTTGCTAGTTACGAGCAAAGCAACCGTATCTCGTATCTCGTGAATCGTATCTCGCAAATAAATAGAATTCAGGAGCTAGGAGTCAGTATTCAAAATATTAGATAGCGTATAGTCGACAGGCGAGACGCCTGTCCTACTTTGAGTATTACAACATCGGGCTTCCACTTCCGAATTCTATTTCTTCCTTTCTTCACTATATACTATATACTAATTATCCTCTTCACTAACGACTAAAACAATTGGCTTTTTAGCCAATTGTTTTACCACCTTATCTTATGTAATTCCACATTTAGCAATATCCCTATCACTATTAAGTTAGATATCATAAAACTTCCCCCATAGCTTAAAAAAGGCAGGGGTAATCCTGTGGCTGGCAGCATCCCCATAGCCATTCCAATATTCACTACTATATGAAAAAATAAAAACGACACGGCACCAGTAGCAAGCAAACTTCCCAATAAATCTCTGGCCTCTAAAGCAATCTTTATTCCCCGCCATAAAATAATGGCATATAATCCTAATAATAAGATGGTTCCGACAAAGCCTAACTCTTCTCCGACTACAGAAAATATAAAATCAGTGTGTTGGGCAGGTAAAAAATTTAACTGACTTTGTAGACCGCTAAAAATTCCATTCCCTAAAAAACCTCCTGAACCGATGGCAATCCTCGACTGGATAACATTATAGCCGCCTCCTAAAGGATCCAGGTTAGGATTTAAAAATAAAATTAATCTATTTTTCTGATAATCTTTTAGAAAGATCCATAAAACTGGAACAGAAGATAAGCCCGCTAAAAAAGTGAAAACCAAAAATTTTATCTTAATCCCTACCACAAACAACATGATAATAAGAATAGCTAAATATACTAACGAAGTGCCTAAATCTGGCTGCATAAATACCAATAAAATTAACAACCCGGTGTAAGCGAAAGGAAGTAAATAATAGAAAAAATTATCAAATTTTAGTTTATTTTTAGACAAAAAATCCGCTAAAAACATTATTAAGGCGATTTTAGCAAACTCCGAGGGCTGAAAATCAAAAGGTCCAATAACCAGCCAGCGTCTTGCTCCATAAGTTAATCTACCAGAAATTATAACCATTATCAGTAAAACAATAGCCCCAAAATAGATCACTTTAGAATATCTTTCCAGGTTATGGTAATCGATAAAAATTATTATAGTTAAAAATAGGAATCCTAACAATATCCATAATGATTGCCGCTTTACGAAAAAATAGGGGTCGCTTCCCGCTGTAACTGCCAAACGTGTTGAACTGTATAATATTAAAAGTCCATAAAAACAGAGAAACACTACCGCAAAAAGAAGAGTAAAATCTAAATTTTCAGTTAATCTATCTAATTTTTCTTTCAACTTCTATCCTCCACCAGCAGTTCCTGGCACGAAAGTTTACCAAAAGTTAACCAAAGGTGCCAGGCACCTTTGGTTAACTTTTTAATTTTGAATATTAAAATATTTTTCCAACATAGCTCGGGCTATGGGGGCGGCTGTTTCTCCCCCTTCTCCTCCATTTTCCAGAAAAACGGTGATACAAACTTCCGGATTCTCATAAGGGGCGAACCCGATAAACCAGGCATGGGTCTCCCCCTGAGGATTTTGAGCTGTCCCGGTCTTCCCGGCTACTGCTAATTCTTGGATATTTGCCCTCCAACCTGTTCCTACTAATATGGTTTGTCTTAATCCCTCTTTAATAATTTTAAATGTATCTGAAGAAAAGTTTATTTTTTTATAAATTTCCGGCTTAATTTCTTCTACTGTGTTACCGTCGGCAGAAATTATCTTTTTTACCAAATGCAACTTGTAAACTTCCCCTTCTGCAGCAATAGTAGTAATAATATGATGCACCTGTAAAGGGGTTAGCAAAAGATATCCCTGACCGATAGAAAGATTTATAGTATCACCGGGGAACCAAATTTCTTTAACTTCTCTCTCCTTCCATTGGGGAGAAGGAATTATCCCTATAGCTTCTGCGGGTAGATCAATACCTGTTTTTTCTCCCAATCCAAATTTCTGCATATATTTATTAAATCTTTCAATCCCCAAGTCATTTCCTAATGTATAAAAATAGACATTGCAGGAATTAGCAATTGCATCAATAATACTTAAACTTCCATGTCCGGTCTCCTTCCAGCAAGTGAAGACCCGGTCAGCTAATTTAAAAGTGCCCGAGCAATAAATCTTTCTTTTTCTATCAGTAACTCCTTCTTCCAGAGCAGCTACCACTGTAACCACTTTAAATATCGAACCAGGAGGATAAAGACCCTGAACACTTCGGTTAGTCAAAGGGTAATTGGTATCAAAAGAAAGCCTTTGCCAATCAGAACTGGAAATTCCATTAGCAAATATATTGGGGCTAAAAGAAGGTCTGTTAACCAGAGCTAATATTTCCCCACTGTTAGGATCACTTACCACAATAGAACCTTTTTTATCAAAGAGTAAATTTTCTCCGCAAAGCTGTAAATCTCTATCGATAGTTAATACCAAATCTTTGCCCGGAACCGGTTTCTGATACAATAAAGTAGCTATCTCCTGACCCAAGGCATCAACTTCGACTTCCTTCCCTCCTTTTTCTCCTCTCAAAATATCATCATAATATTTCTCCAGTCCAGCCTTTCCTATGATGTCTCCTCCCTGAAATTTTGGATTGCCAAATCGCTGCAACTCTTCTTTATCTATTTCTCCCACATAACCTAAGCTATGAGCTGCAAAATCTTGGTAAAGATAATCTCTCCGAGGTTTAACCTCTAATACCACTCCCTTTAATTCATCTTTTCTCTCCTCAATCTCCACTATCTTATTTGTCTTACAATCATCCAGAATTTTTACCGGTCTAAAAGGGTTTTCCCGGTAATTTTTTACTGTCTGCGAAATTTCTTCCGGAGAAATACCTATTATTCTACCTAACCTTTCACTCAGTTTTTCTAAATCATCAACTTCTGCCGGGATTATAGAAACTACTACTGCCGGACGATTGGTAATTAATAATTCTTCCTGGCGATCATAAATCCTCCCCCGCGGGGCATCTTCTACCAGAGAACGGATGCAATTCCCTACCGCCCTTTCCTTAAATTCCTCACCTTTAATCATCTGCAAATACCATAAACTAATAACTAATACTGAAAAACAGATGACTATAAATATCAATAACCGATTTAGCCGTTGTTTCACATCTTCTGGAACGGTAGAAGATTCCCTCATAATTGCTCCTCAATTTTAATGGCAAAAGTTAACCAAAGGTGCCAGGCACCTTTGGTTAACTTTTTTATTTTTATTCTTTAATCATCTGGAAAAGTTTATTTATTGCTAAAAAAATAAAAGGTGATAGTAGGCTGCTATATAAAGCCTCGGGAAGGGCTATCTGTTTTAAGCTCCAGGCCAGGTTATATTCGATTCCAAAAGCACGGAATAGCAAAGATATTAAAATACTTTGCATAAATGATGAAAAAAAAGTTATTACTGGAATAATAAATAGTATATGTTCATGAAATATTTTTTCTTTTAAAATTCCACAGGTAAAACCTATCACTGTCTTTGCCAAAGCATTTATTCCTAAGAGGCTGGTAGAAAAGATATCCTGCAAAAGGCCGGAAGCAAATCCGGAGATAGCCCCTTCTTTTTCTCCTTTCAGCAAGGAAAAAACTACCACTACTATCATTATCAAATCAGGTTTTAATCCCAAAATGGTAACCAAATTAATAAGGGTAAGTTGAATTACTAAGGCAACTACAATTATTGCACCTTTAAGCAAAATTTTCATCAGCTATCTCCTTATTTAATTGATTAATTAGAAAAACGGATATTGATATAAAATAAAGGGTGAGCTTGTCTAAGATATATTGAGGGGAATTTAATTATTTCAACATTTAGGACTTTAGAAATAAGCAAATAGAACGATCGGTAATATTATAATTCTATTATCTATAGCAATTAAGAGCCATTAAGATAATGCATTAATACTAAGATACTAAATTAATTACTATTTTATACTTCTATTATTTTTGGGCTATCATTTACTTATTAAGCATTATCTATTATCGATTATTATTCTACTTCTTTTAGAGAATAAACTATTTTCCCTACAATTACCAACCAGATAAAGTAAAAAAGGGCAAAAACTCGGAAAGCCCTGTTTGGCTGTTTAATCGATCTATAAATCCATTCCATTCCGTGTCTTTGCATCCATAATGGTGCCCGCGGTATCCTGCCGGAAAGGACGTCGAAACTTCCGCCTACCCCTATACATACTGGTACATCTAATTTCTCTAAATTTTTATTAATCCACTTTTCTTGTTTGGGCACACCCATACCCACCAGCAATATATCCGGTCTATTTTCTTTGATCTCGGTAATAATCTCTTCTTCTTTTTTATTCCTAACGCTATTACCATTTTTAACATCTTCACAACTAAAATAACCATGATGAGTTCCAGCTATTTTTATTCCCGGATATTTCTTAGTTAAATTTAAGGCAGCCTCACTAGCCACCCCAGGATAAGAGCCTAATAAATATAAGGAATACCCCTTCTTGGCAGCCAATCGGCATATGTTATGTATTATGTCTATACCAGTTACCCTTTCAGGTAAAGAATAATTTAGAGTTGTGGCAGCCCATAAAATACCTACCCCATCAGGGGTAACCAAATCTGCAGATTTTAATATGGCGTGATACTCAGGGTCTTTTCTTGCTCGCAATACAGCCAAAGTATCTGGAGTAACAATCTGATGAGGTTTTTTAGATATAATAAATTCCTCTATTTTTTGAATAGTTTCTTGATTATCTACCTGGTCAATTCCCGCCTGAAAGAGTTTTATGCGGCTAGTTAGAATATCTCTTCCGATAATCAATTCCTCTGACCGAACCTTATTCTTCAGTAATTCAAAAACCACCCAGCCAAAAGCAGTCAGGGTTAACAGTAGATAGAAATTCTGGTATATAGAAATAATAAAAGCTGATAAACTTAAGTAGAGAGAGACCCCGATAATAGTTAAATTCGCTCCTTGAGCCGAAAATCCATAAGATTGCAGTTTCTGGCATAACCTGCTCCTGCTCCCGCTTTCTGAAAATAATGGAAATTTTTCTATTATACCCGGGATTGAGCTTTCCTGACGGGCATAATTAGCCACAATAGAATAAGAACTGTCTATAATCGGTACGCCTAAAATTAAAAGAGGAATCAATAAAGTTAAAGCTGCTGTACTCTTGGATACACCCACAATAGCAATCACTGCTAATATAAATCCAAAAGACATATAATAGGAAGAAAATTTCCCTCGGGGGACGTATTTGATAAAAATAAATGAAATCGCCGCCATAATCAAAGATAGCAATTCTGCCAAAATTAATCCCTGCCTCTGGATAAGGGAGACCACTAAAAAAGTTAGGGAAGCGATAAAGACAATATAGGGAGTGATGTCTCCCAGTTCATCTGCCTGGCCGATAGAATTAGCAATGCTTATCAGCCAGATTATGGTTAGGGGGATAGATAAATAGCTAAGATAAAGATACCCTCCCGATGAGGAGGAAGGAGCTCGCAAAAATTCTATTTTAACTCCAGAATAAATTATAATTAAAGAAATTAAAACTTGAAATATTAATTTAACCCCTGTGGGAATCTTTCTCTTTCTGTCTACCTTCCCCAAGATTACCATCAGCACACTACATATAATGATACCTGCAATTTTAAACACCATTCCGGTTTCTAACATATAAATTTATTTTCCTCTATTATTTCATTTATTTCTTTTTTATCCTTATTTTTGACTTATCTTTCTGTTCTTTCTGTTTTTAACCTTTTTTCTGCGTAATCCAATTACCTTAATACGACAAAAGCATCCTAAATTCCTTCTTTTTAGGATAAATTTCTAAAATTAAAATAATTAGTGAATATTCTCTTTAAACCAGCGAACTGTCTTTTCTAAACCCGCTGAAAAGTCAAACTGTGGCTGCCATCCTAAAACATCTTTAATTAAGTGGCAATCCAGAATATTCTTCCTTAAATCCCCTACCCTGGGAGGCCCATAATGCGCCGGATGAGGGAATTTTATAATCTCCTTTAAAAGACAAAATATTTCATTTACTGAAACTCCTCTTTCGATCCCCAGATTGAAGCCATTAAGTTCAATTTCAGGTTCAGGGTTAGTTTTAGTTTCAGCTTCAGCTTCTTTTTCTTTTTCTTTAGCTTTTTCTATTTCCCGAACAACCTTAGATAATTTTACCATATTTTGAAGGACGAGTAAATTAGCTTGGGCCACATCTTCCACATAAATATAATCTCTGATATATTCTCCGTCACCATTTATAGTAGGAATCTCGCCTTTTAGCATCTTTTCTATAAATATAGCAATAACACCGGCTTCACCATAAGGGTCCTGTCGGGGTCCATAGACATTTCCATATCTTAGTGCTACATATGGGATATGGTAATTTTTCTGATAAAAATCAAGATAATGCTCGATGGCAACCTTACTAATTCCATAAGGCGATTGAGGCTTGAAAGGGTAATCCTCACTGATGGGGAAATGCTCTGGTTCTCCATAAATAGTCCCACCACTGGAGGCAAAAACTATTCCCTTGACCTGGTAATTAACGCAGTATTGCAATAAATTCAAGGAACCAAGGATATTGGTTTGAGCATCAAATAAAGGGTCTCTTACAGAAAAAGAAACACTGATCTGGGCGGCTTCATGGCATAAATAATCAGGTTTTTCCTTCTTAAACACTTCAGCTAACCCTTTTTGGTCGGTGATATTTAGTTTATAAAATCGGGCATTTTTATTGATATTCTCCTCTCGGCCGGAAGATAAATCATCAACTATCACAACTTTATAATTATTTTTGATGAGCAAATCCACAATGTGTGAACCGATAAAGCCCGCCCCACCGGTAACTAAAACGGTGGTCTTTTTATTTTCACTTACTTGTTCTTTCCTCTTTTTTAACTTCATGTTTCTTTTCCTTTCTGCCAAAAAAAGTTAACCAAAGGTGCCAGGCACCTTTGGTTAACTTTTTACACTAGACTGCTAAAATAAGGGCGATTATGCTGCAGATGGCGCTTATTCCCCATAAGATAAACACCACATTCTTATGTGCTATCCCCCTGGTTAAAAGTCGATGGTGGAGATGCCCTTTATCAGCCTGGAATATAGGATAATGCCCCCGGTATCTCCTCCAGATAGCAAACAGGGTATCAACAATAGGTAGAGCCAGAATAATAATAGGAATTAAAATAAAAAAGGCATTCCCACTGTTTAATACCCACAAAGCCCCTATAGAGGCTAATATGAAACCGGCAAAAGTACTTCCGGAATCTCCCAGAAAGATTTTTGCCGGGTAAAAATTAAATCTTAAAAAAGCCAACATGCTCCCCACCAGGGCAATAGATATAAGACTGAGAGCCTCTAAATTTTGTCTTAAGTCTAAAATAAGAAAAGTTACTAAGGCAATAAGGGAAATTCCACAGGCCAGCCCGTCTAAACCGTCTATCAAATTGATAGAATTAGTTACTCCCACTATCCAGAAGATTAAAATAGGATAAAGAAGATAACCTAACAGATTAAAAATTTTTAATTGATTAACTATAAAACTATTTATTAAATCACTGTTATATATAATCACTATTAAGGCAGGAATCATTTGAATAATGAATTTATGCTTAGGAGAAAGGTCTACTATGTCATCTACCACCCCTAATAACAATATGATTACCCCGCCTATCAAGAGGGCTTTAATCTGTCCTTCTATCTGTACCACAAAGAGTAGACTCAGTAAAAATCCAAAAAAAATAACTATCCCTCCCAAATTGGGGATAGCTTCCTCGTGTATTTTACGATGACCGGGCATGTCCATCATATTTTGTTTTTTCCCTACCCGAGCCATATAGGGAGTTAAAATATAAGAAACTATAAAGGCAATTACACCAACTTCTAGATATTTCAAATAGATATTCTCCTGTTTATTAATTCATCAATTAGCTAATTGACCTATTCTCCAAATGGCCAATTAATCAATTTAATCAATTTAATCAATTCATTAATTCGCAAATTATTAATTTATTTGGCTAATTCTTTCTTTAGATCTTCTATGCAGGCTACTGGTGAAGGGTCAACCTGATTTAATATTGCTAAATAATAGCTCGCCAGATCGCCTAAAAAAATTAGTGAAAACATTCGAGCCATCTTCCCTTTACCTTTGGTAGGGCAAACCATAAACTCGGCTACTTTGCCTTGGATAATCTTGCGGGTAATTTCCCGTCTCTGCTCTACCCTCAAAAGCCCTTCTTTGTCTTGAAGATAAATAATTTTGACCTGTCGGTTTATGTTATTTTTTATTTCATAGCCCACTATTTCGTTATGGTCGAGTTCAGGAAATATATTCCAAAAACAGGGCCATTTACTATTTTCGTTTATCTGGGTCTTCCAGCGCATCGCCACTGCCTCTAATAATCCTTCAGAACCGTAAACCAAGGGCAGATACTGATAGAGGCTCAAGGCCACCTTCTTGGCTAAATTGTTTTCGCCGGGAGATTTAGCACAATATTCCCTAGAAAGGTCTTGTAAAATGCTGATTGTCTCTTCTATCTCGCTGCTTCTTTCCTTTATCAAGCCCAGCCTTTCTAAAG
>Ga0315545_1004442_pt1 | contig 11584 bp, 10 predicted proteins | sample SalMarSW160210MG_FD_203096 | JGI IMG/M metagenome (GOLD analysis project Ga0315545, IMG submission 203096) | Salt marsh sediment microbial communities from the Plum Island Ecosystem LTER, Massachusetts, United States - Salt Marsh Sediment SW1602-10 ...
GTAGGACGGGTCAACGACGACGGTCACCGTCGGCTCGTAGGTGTCGATCGCCGCCCACGTGACCTGTACCCAGATCTCCTTATACGGATTGGGGATCTGGCTGTTGGGAATCTCGGCTTCGAACTCCATCGTGGCGTCCCACACGCCCGTGCGGCCGCCCCATTCGAAAAGGTAGCCGGCCATCTTTGTGCCTGGCCACACCTCCATTGTGGCGACACCGTAGGGGTTGAGCGTCGGTTCGCCGTCGGGAGCGTCGTAGTCGTAGCGCATCGTCGTGAAGCTGAACACGCCGTTCGTGTGGAAGTCCCACGACTGGACCGTGCTCCCCTCGTCGCCGCGCCACGTCGGGATGACGACGTCGTCTGCACGTACAGGTGCTGCGAGGCACCAGACAAGCAGAGCCAACGCGATCCAACACGCCGCCGCAATTGTCTTTCGTTCCATTTGCTCACCTCCTCCAACGAGCCGGACAGGCCCTCTCCCCAGCAAACGCTGGTTGCCGCAAGGCCGGGCCCGACGCGATAGCAATGTAACCTCCTGGCGTGGAATGAGAACCGTCTTGGAGCCGAACGCGCGAGATGGGCTGAGTCGGCCCAGAGGTTGTCCCGATACCCACGTGCTTACTAATAACAAATAATCTCGGCTGTGTCAAGAGAAATCGACGGTGACCAGCCGTGCAAACTGAGCAGGGATCGCCGCAGCGATCGGGTCAGGAGGAGTTCGGTGCGCCGGCGTCGGGCCGCGCCTGTTCGGCGCGCTCGACGCGGCAGATGAAGTAGCGGGAAAGCGCCGGGCAGGCGACCTCGGCGATGGCGAAGCAGTAGACAAACGGCAGGAGAGCGACGACGAGATTGCCCCACACGGCCGGATTGTGGTAGCGCGTGCAGAAGACGGTCCTGGCAAGGATGATGAGCGTCAGGAGCAGCCCCAGGCACACGATGCACGATGCCAGGATGCTGACGAACTGAAGGCAGAGCCGGTGACGCCCGGCCGAGGAGACCAGCTCGCGCCGGGTGTTCAGGAAGGCGACCAGCAGGACGGCGAGCAAGCCGATGAGGAAGTACGGCTGGATGCTGATGAGCAGCCAGAGACGCCCGCCAAGAATGATGGCGAGCAGGGTCAGGGCGCCGCTGGCTGCCAGGGCGATGATGCCTGAACGCTTCACGCCGTCTTCCGCTCCCGTTCGACGAACCCGACGAGCGCCTCGACGAGGCCGCGCGCTGTGTGCGTCGTCGCCTCGACCGCAATCTTCAGCCCACATGAGTCGGCCGCGCGGGTCGTCTCCGGTCCGATGCTCGCGTACACGATCTTAGACGCAAGCCGGTGCCGTTGTGTTCGGCCGACCATTGCCGCGAAGGCCCGCGCGGTCGAAGCGCTGGTAAAGGTTACCACGTTCACCGGGTGGTCAACAAGCAATTGCATCACCGTAGCGTCCGGCCTGGCGCGCGCTGTCCTATAGGCAGTTCTCGTCGTGACGCGGGCCCCTCGTTGCCGCAGGAGGTTGGGTAGCTCGTCGGACGCGATGTCGGCACGCAGCAGGAGGATGCGTTTCCCGCGGATCCGGCGGCGCTTGAACGCCTCGGCGAGCCCGGCCGAGGTGAACGTGGGCGGCACGAGGTCGGGCCCGATGCCGCACTGCACGAGCTCGGCGGCCGTCACCTCCCCGATCGCGGCGACGCGCGCCGTGCCGAACGCGCGTGCGTCACGGCCGATGGCCGCGAGCCGCTCGAAGCACGCCGCGACGCCGTTGACGCTCGTGAAGACAACCCAGTCGTACGATCCGAGGCGGCGGAGCGCGGCATCAAGCTTCCCGAATTCCTTGAGCGGCTTGATCTCGATCGTCGGCAGCTCGATCACCTCGGCGCCAAGCTCCTCGAGTTGCTGCACGAGCGAGGCCGCCTGGCGGCGCGGGCGCGTGACGACGATGCGCTTGCCGAACAGCGGCTTGCGCTCGAACCACCGGAGCCGATCGCGCAGGCCGGCCACGTCGCCGACCACGACGACGACGGGCGGCTGAATGCTCTGGGCGAACGCGGGATCACGCGCCTCGTCGAGCGTCGTCTCGACGGTCACCTGGAACGGGTACGTGGCCCACTCGACGATGGCGACGGGCGTCGATGGCGCGCGGCCATGGCGAACGAGCGCGTCGGCGATGGCGGCCAGGTTCCGAGCCCCCATGAGGAAGACGAGCGTGCCGCGCCCCTTCCCCAACGGCGCCCAGTCGACGGCGGCGTGCTCTTTCGCCGCGTCCTCGGTGCCCGTCACGAGCGTGACCGACGAGGCAAGGCCGCGATGCGTGACCGGGATGCCGGCGTAGGCGGGTCCAGCGACGGCCGAGGTCACGCCCGGCACGACCTCGAACGGGACGCCCGCTTCAGCCAGAGCGAGCGCTTCCTCGCCGCCGCGGCCGAAGACGAACGGATCGCCGCCCTTCAAGCGGCAGACCGTCTTGCCCGACCGCGCTTTCGCGACGAGCAGCTTGTTGATCTCGTCCTGGCCGACCCCCCGCGTGCCGGGAGCCTTGCCGACGTCGATGATCTTTGCCGAAGAGCGTGCGAGCTCGAGGAGACGGGCATTGACAAGGCGATCGTGAACGATGACGTCGGCCCGGCGGATGCATTCAGCGCCCCTGACCGTCAGGAGCCCCGGATCGCCCGGCCCGGCGCCGACGAGATAGACGGTCCCCGGTGCGCGCGTCGCCATCAGTAGCTCTTCGACCAGTTCAGCTCGCGGCGCCCGGTCTCCTTGTTGAGGCGCATGCTGCGGACGACGAGCTGCCCGTCACGCACCTCGACCTCGAGCGGCTTGCCGTACTCGTCGTTCAGGTATCTCTTGTGAAGATGGCCAGCGTCGACGAGTTCCTGAAGCGAGTTCGGGCGGCGGCCGGGATCAACCGCGAAGTAGTCGACGGCTTTGCCGATCGATATCTGGATCGTCTGCCGCTCGGCCTTGAACTTCGCCTGGACGGCCGTGTACCCGGTGGCGTAGTCGATCGTCGACTCGATCGCGCCCTTTTCGTCCTTCTTGCCGTCGTCCTTGTCCTTCTTGCCGCATCCGATCTGGCCGGCGACGAGGAGGATGAGAGCGAGGGAGAGTGCAAGAGCCTTCATGATCCAGTCCTCCCGGCGGGAGTCTGTTCTTGATTCTGTCTTCCAGCGCCTGCACCCACGCTAGTGAACGGCGCATGGCACGTCAAGAGCGAACGCCGAGACCAGATGTCGCCCCCTGCGGGGGCTTGTGTCGACGACACACCGCGTTCCACGGTCTTACGACCGTGGCTACAATATGTCGCCCGCTGCGTGGGCTTCGCACTGTGGCAACACCGACGCGCCCGACGCGGGTGGGGCAACACACACCTGCACTTACCCTTTGCGTCGAGAAGGTTTGCGTTGACAAGCGGCGACGGCGGGCTCGAAGCTGTGGGCCGGATCGCAACGGAGCGGCCGGGTCGATGCTGGGCTTGTCGAAAGCGTTTCTCGTCGTCTTTGTCGTCTGCTCGCTTGTGCTGGTGTTCGTGCCGCAGCTCGACATGGGCTGCGCCCGGCTTTTCTACGATGCGCGGGACGAATCGTTCGTGTGGCAAGACAGCTCCGTAGCCGCGATCGTCTACGACGCGGTGACGTGGGCGAGCCGCGTGCTGCCGGCGCTGCTGATCGCGGGGTTCTGCGTGTCGTTTTTCGCGCGAAAGCGCCTGCTGGGCCTCGACGCGCGCGCACTCCTCTACGTGCTGCTCGTGTTCGTTGTCGGCACCGGCCTCATCGTCAACACGGTGTTCAAGCAACACTGGGGCCGGCCGCGGCCGGATCAGGTCGAGGCGTTCGGCGGCACGCTCAAGTTCACGCCCGCCTACGTGATCTCGCGCCAGCACGAGACGCACGGCTCATGGCCGAGCGGGCACGCGTCGTTCGGCTTCTATTTCATTGCAGTCGGCATGCTGCTGAAGCGGCGCAGAACACTGACCATCGTGCTCGCGAGCGTTCTGGGCGCGTTCTTCGGCCTGCTGCGCATGGGCCAAGGGAGGCATTTCCTGAGCGACGTCGTGTCGGTGTTCTTCATCATGTACATCGTCGCGCGCGTTCTGTACTGGCTGCTGTACGAGACGAAGCTGGGGACCCGATGGGAAGCGGCGAGTTCTTCATAGGCATCGACGGCGGCAGCTCGAGGTCGGTCGGCGTGCTCGTCGACCGCTCCGGCGAGGTCGCCGCCCGCGCCGTCGGCGGGCCGGCCAACTACCACACCACCGGACTCGACGCGCTCGAGCGGAACGTGTTCGGTCTGCTCGACCGGCTCGCGGACGAAGCGGGCACACATCTCAACGAGGTGGCGCGGTTCTGCTTTGCGCTCGCGGGCCTGTGGCGCGAGGCCGACCACCGCGCCATCGGCGACATACTGCGGGAGCACGGCGTTTTTGACCGGGCGATACTCGTTTCGGACGTCGAGGCGCTCCTGGCAACGGCTGAGCCCGACGAGCCGGCTCTCGTCGCCGTCGCTGGGACAGGGTCGGTCGTCGTTGCGCGCGACGCCGCCGGCCGCGTGCACAAGGTGGGTGGGAGCGGCCACCTGCTCGACGATGCCGGCAGTGGGTACGACCTCGGCATCTCGGGGCTTCGCGCCGTGATCGAGGCGCACGACGGGCGCGGTCCTCAGACGGAGCTCAGCACGGTCTTGGTCGAAGCGACCGGCCTGTCCGAGGTTTCGGACGTCGTTCCGTGGCTGTACGGCCTGGCGGATCAGAAGCGCGAGGTGGCGCGGTTGGCGCCGCGCGTCGTCGAGGCAGCCGAAGGAGGCGATGGCGTGGCACGCGCCATCGTCGAGCGCGCGGCCGGCGAGCTGGCGCGATGGTGCACGGTCGCAGCCGACGCGTTGTCGCTGGTTGAGGGTCCCGTGAAGGTTCTGCTTGCCGGAGGCTTGCTGGAGCACAACGCGGGTTACAGGCGGCTCCTCGGCGAGCGTGTGGCTGCCGAGCTGCCTCGCGCTCAGGTGGGTTCACCGGCTCGCGAGGCGGCGCACGGGGCAGCCTTCATCGCCCTGCGGGATTGGGAACGGGAGAAGGATTAGGCCTATTCTGCCTGGGCGGGCGTTTCGCTCGCCTCGTCCTGGACGGGGGCATCGTCGTCGGACGCCTGCCGTGCCCGCCGCCGCTCGATGAAGACGGCCCGGGCGGCCGCAAGCGGGTTCGGCTCACACGTCGCGTACTGCATGGCCGGATCGAGGGCGTGTTCAAGCGGGTCGGCGTGGAGGGGGCACGCGCCGACGCAGTCCGGCTCATTGCCGATCGGTGCGAGCACGTAGTGGCCGCCCTGGTTGCAGACCGGCGGCCTGGTGTCCTGGAGGTAGATGCGCACGTCGAGCCAGGTGACCTCGTCGCCGTAGTCGGCGCCGTGCTCGCCCGCCCACTCGTACTTGGCCATTTCGATCATGGTCAGGTTGTCGCGGCAGGCGGGGAGGTCGGCGTTGACGCCGGGCGTCCAGTCCGGCACGAGACACAGCATGGGCGAGAAGCGTTTTCCCGTGCACCGGCACCGTGAGAACAGGGCGGTGCTCAGGATCGTCATGGTGCCGATGAGCGTGATGACGGCGATGACCAGAGACCTGACCGGTTTCATGCCCTCCCCTTCAGAGGCGGTGCGCAACGAAAACGAAGCCCTGCTCTGCCAATCATCGGATTGCCCGGCGCATCCTTGAGCAAGAATGAGGATAGAAAACACTCGCCACTTGCGACGCAGCGGCGCGCCAGCTAGAGTCGCCCGCGTATGGGGAAACGAGCACACAGGCCGCCGCGACCACACACCGAGCGCCGCAACCCGCGCTCGCGCGGGCTCGACTCGATGCCGACACGCCGGCTCCTCGAGCTCGTCAACGACGAGGATGCGCGCGTGGCGCCGGCCGTGCGGCGCGTCATCCCGGCAATCACGCGCGCCGTCGACCTGGTCGTGGAGCGGCTCTCGTCGGGCGGCCGGCTGTTCTACGTCGGCGCGGGAACAAGCGGGCGCCTCGGCGTGCTCGACGCGGTCGAGTGGCGGCCCACCTTCGGCGTGCCGAACAGGCTGGCGCGCGGCCTCATCGCCGGCGGACGGCGCGCCCTCGTCCAGGCAATTGAGGGCGCTGAGGACGCCGACGGCTCGGACGATCTCAAGAAGGCCGGCGTGCGGCCCGGCGACGTCGTCGTCGGGATCTCGGCAAGTGCCGCGACGCCGTTTGTGCACACAGCGCTCGCGTGGGCCAAGCGGCACGGCTGCGCGACAATCCTGGTCTGCTGTACGCGCGTCAAGCGGCCCGCGTTTGTCGACGTGCTGGTCAATCCAACGCCCGGGCCGGAGGTGGTCGCCGGCTCGACGCGGATGAAGGCCGGCACGGCGACGAAGCTGGTCCTCAACATGCTCTCGACGGCCGTCATGGTCCGGCTCGGCAAGGTCTACGACAACCTGATGGTCGACGTCCGGCCGACGAACGCCAAGCTGCGTCGCCGGGCCGTCTCGCTCATCGAGCAAGTCGGCGGCGTGAGCGCCTCACGCGCGGAGACGCTGCTCGACGAGGCGCGCGGTAACACGAAGGCCGCCATCGTCATGGCGCGCCGCGGCTGCCGCCTGTCGACGGCGCGCGCCCTGCTGAGGCGCCACGGCGGCCGGCTGCGCGATGCGCTCATTGGTGGGTGACTCATACAGAGTCAAGGGAAGACAGGGATGCCAGTGAAGCTGAGGAGGCTGAGGCGCAGGCTAACGCCCACCAACGAGACGCATTGACCGAGCGATGTAGGGCGGGGCCCCCTGGCCCCGCCGAAGCCGCGGAGCGGCGTCACATGTCACTACGGGAAATCCCTGGTCGCACCTTCGGCGCTGCGGCGGGCGCAGGGGCGCCCGCCCTACATCGCTGGCGCGTGCAGTGGGTGCTGGTGTCAAGATGAGCGGTCGACACCTACAAGCCGGTGGCAAGACCTGATTGGGAGCTCGGAGACGCGTCTGTTCTGGCCGAAAGAGGGCGGCGGCGTTCCCGTTGTTCTTGAAGATCGTTCGTGGAGAAGGAGAGGCAGCACGTGGAGATCAACGAGAACGAAGCGAGGCTTCTGGCGGCGGGCGAGTGGTACCGGCTTGAGATCGCGAAGGACGAGCCGCTGTGGGCGGAAGTCCACGTCGAGGATCGGGCGCTCGCGCGGTTGTTTACCGCGTCAAGCGTCGATGCCGCCGCGGGCGGCGACATGGTAGGGCCGCCGGCCGGCTGGCGGGTTGAACGCGACGACGACACCTGCCGGCTCGTCGCGGACGGTGCGAGCAGCGTCTGGGAGAAGAAGCGCTACCTGTTCGAGTGCGCGGACGACTGGTTCGCCTACGGCATCGAGGTCGAGGGCTCGGGCCGGATCGAGTCGCTGCGCTTCTTCGAGGGTTTTCTCCAAGGAACGCTCGAAGACTACCTGCTGGAGCCCGGCGATTTCCTCGCACAGCGCAACCCGTGCCGGCCGTTGAAGGATTGGCTGACCGGCTCGATGGCGGGCTTTGAAGAAGTCTTCAACCCGGAACCCGTCACTGTGTTTCGTCAGTGGCTGCCGCCGTTCGAGCGGGCCGACATCAGCGTCAAGAGCTCGCGCGACGACCTGGGCGGGAGCTGGTTCTACACGCCGGCGCCGCTCTGCTACTGCGTGCGGAGCGGTGAGAGGTGGGTCGCCATCGGCGTCGTCGCCAACCCGGGCGAGAACAGTTTCGTCAACTTCGAGTATACGGGCGGCGAGCTGTTCGGCTTTCGGCTCGGCTACGACGGCCACACGCGCGTCGACGGCACGTGGCGCAGCCCGAAGCTCGTGTTTGTCGTCGGCGACAGCGAGTACGACGCGCTCGCACGCTACGTTGGCTGGCTGCGCGATCGCGGCTACGTGCCGGTGCCCAAGCGCGCGATCCCGTCGTGGTGGCGGCAGCCGATCGTGTGCGGCTGGGGCGAGCAGTGCTATCTCATGAGCCGGAGCGGCAACCGGCCGGCGACCTACGCGACCCAAGCGGTGTACGGGCGGATCGTCGAGCTGCTGCGCGAGAAGCAGATCCCGTTCGGCACGCTCATCATCGACGACAAGTGGCAGGCGCACTACGGCCTCAATAAACCCGACATCGGCAAGTGGCCCGACATGCGCGGCTTCATCGACCGGATGGCGGCCGACGGCGTCCGCGTGCTGCTCTGGTACAACTCGTGGGGCGCGGAGGGCGTGCCGCCTGACGAGTGCATCCTCAAGGACGGCGAGCCGCTCGGCGTCGATCCGACGAACCCGGCGTACGAGCGGCGGCTGCGTGAGCAGGTCCGCTTCATGCTCTCGCCCGACGAGGGGTGCCTGAACGCGTCGGGGTTCAAGATCGACTTCACGGCGGACATCCCCGCCGGGCCCGGCTGCCGGCTGCATCAGGATGAGGTGTGGGGCGTCGAGCTGCAGAAGCGGCTGCTGTCGATCATCTACTCGGCCGCCAAAGAGGCGAAGGGCGACGCGCTCGTGATCGCGCACACGGCGAACGCGTATTTCGGCGACGTGGTTGATATGCTCCGGCTCAACGACATCTGCTCCGATTTCCGCTCGGTCGTCCCGACGATGGAGCACCGGCAGAAGGTCGCCCGCGCCGCCTGCCCCGAATGGCTCATCGACAGCGACAACTACCCGCTCTCGTACCTGCCGGCGTGGCGCGAGTATGTCGAGCGCCAGCCGGCGCTCGGCGTGCCGTCACTCTACTACTTGACGTCGCTGCATGCAGAGGGTACTGAATTCGGTGAGCCTGAGTACGAGCTCCTGCGCCGCGTCTACGGCGCGTACGTGAACGCGGCGCGAACCCGCGAGAGCTGAGGCGCATGGCCGGAGCTCGGCACGGCGAGTCGGCAAACAGCGTTCCAGAGAGAGGCTGAACGATGCGTTACTGCCCGCGATGCAAGATCGACTTATTCGGCGGCAGCATCTGCGACCAGTGTGGCGGCCGGCTCGTTGAGAAACGCGCCGAGCGCGCCGCCGTGGCCGTGCACGTGACTCGGGACATGATCATCGGCGGGCCGAAGAGGCTCAAGAGCGAGCTGGCGCAGAGCATGACCGGGCGGGTCCTCAGGCTCGTGTTGGAGATCGCCGTGTTCTGCGCCCTCTTCTACGCGGTGTCGTGGGTGATGCACATCATCGCCAACTTCCTGTCCGTCCAGATGGCGGACAACCCCGACACGGCGGAGGAGCCGATCGACTGGAGCAGCACCGGCGTCCGCTACTACCTCTACGTCGGCTGGGCGATCGTGACGGTCCTGGCAATCAGGATACGCTGGCGGGCCGGCAAGTAGGCCGGCAACCCACGACGCGCTCTAAGCCGTCGGGCGCCCTGTGCCGCATGGGGCTGGGTCGTGTCCCATGCGGGTTTCGCTTGCGGGTGTCGGACGGCCGGGCCTATACTGCGGCACGATTGTGACCGCCACGCCTGTACCCCGAGCCGGGATGGCTGCCGTGGACGCGTCGGAGACAAGCGAGAAGATCGACCGGCTGTGCCAGACGATTGGCCGGGTGATCTACGGCAAGGACGAGGTGATCCGGCTCGTCACCGTCTGTCTGCTCGCCAAGGGTCACATGCTGATCGAGGACGTGCCCGGCATCGGCAAGACGACGCTGGCCAACACGCTCGCGCGCTCGATCAACTGCACCTTCCGGCGCATCCAGTTCACGAGCGATTTGCTGCCGACCGACATCCTCGGCGTGTCGATCTACCATTCGCAGAAGGGCCAGTTCGAGTTCCAGCCCGGGCCGATTTTCGCCAACGTCGTGCTTGCCGACGAGGTGAACCGCGCCTCGCCCAAGACACAGAGCGCGCTGCTCGAGGCGATGAACGACCGCCAGGTCTCGTACGACTCGAACACCTACCCGCTGCCGGAGCCGTTCATCGTGATCGCCACGCAGAACCCGGTCGAGCACTACGGCACCTTCCCCCTGCCCGAATCGCAGCTCGACCGGTTCATGATGAAGATCGGGATCGGCTACCCGTCGGCCGAGCGCGAGATCGAGATGATCCTGAGCCGCAAGCAGGGTGACCCACTGCGCGAGGTCGAGCCGGCGCTGGAGGCCGGCGAAGTCACTGAGCTCCAGTCGCTCGTCGAGCGCGTGCGCGTTGACGAAACCCTGATGGATTACCTCATGCGGATCGTCGAGGCGACGCGCGCCTCGGAGCTCGTCGAGCTCGGCGTCAGCCCGCGCGCGAGCCTCTCGCTGTTCCGGCTCGCGCAAGCGCGCGCGCTGGTGAGCGGGCGCGACTACGTGGTGCCCGACGACATCAAGCTGCTCGCCGTCAATGCGCTCGCGCACCGGCTCGTGCTCTCGGCCCACTACGGGCCGAAGGCGGCCGGGATCAGCTCGGCCGAGCAGGTCATCAAGAGCATCCTGGGCGAGATCTCCGTGCCGCTCTAAGAGAACTGAACCACGGAGAGCACGGAGAACACGGGGAACGGGCGGTGCACTTTGCGCGCGCCGCGGTGAGTTTTTCTTCGTTTCCCGTCATCCCCGTGGTTGAGAATCCAGAATGACGGCCCGGACGCCGTGAGGAGTCGCCGCCGTGCGCATCAGGCTCCCCAAGAGGACGTTCCTGTTCCGGATCACGCGCGAGGGCCGCGTCTTCATCCTGCTCATCGTGGTTGTCGGGATCGTCGCGTTCGCCAAGGAGATCAACCTGATTTTCCTTTTGCTGGCCACGATGATCTGCTTCGCCCTGCTCTCGTCGATCATCTCGACCACGAGCATCAACAACCTATCGCTCGCGCGCGTGCTGCCGACGCACGTGTTCGCCGAGCGGCCGTTCCCGGTCGAGCTGATCCTGACGAACCACAAGCGGCTCGTGCCCGCGATCTCGGTGGTGGTGCACGACACATGTGAGCGCCGCAAGCTCGATCCCAAGTACGTCGTCAAGGTCCCGCCCCGCACGTCCGTGTCGACCACGTACCAGCACGTGATCGACCGGCGCGGCGAGTACGAGTTCGGCGAGCTTGTGATCTCGACGAGCTTCCCGCTCGGCTTCTTCGCACGGGGGTTTGCAACGAAGCGGCCCGAGACGGTCATCGTCTATCCGAAGGTCGTGCCGCTCAACCCGAATTTCCTGGCGAACGTGTTGAGCGACATCGAGGGCCAACTCAACCGGCCCGGCATCGGCACCGAGGTGTTCGGCTTCCGCAAGTACCAGCACGGCGACGACCGGCGGTTCATCAACTGGAAGCTTTCAGCCAAGACCGACGGGCTCGTCGTCACCCAGTTCTCTCAGGATCAGCACCTGCAGGTCACGCTCGTCTTCGACAACGCGCTCACGGAGCGCGACGAGCGGTCGCTCGAGCAGTTCGAGGAGCTCGTGACGTTCGCCGCGTCGCTCGGCTCGTTCTTCGTCGAGAAAGGGTTCAAGGTGCAAATGCTCACGCGCACGGGCACCGTGCCGTTCGGCGAAGGCAACAAGCAGCTCCTCAGGATGCTCACGCACCTGGCACTGATCGAGCCGGTCGAGGCAACAGAAGAGACCGACGAGATCTACAACCCCAGGAAGCTGTCGAACTCGATCGGCATCCTGATCGCCCGAGAACCGGTCGAGGGCCCGCTCCCCCACTTCGGCCACAC
>Ga0315545_1004444_pt1 | contig 11579 bp, 10 predicted proteins | sample SalMarSW160210MG_FD_203096 | JGI IMG/M metagenome (GOLD analysis project Ga0315545, IMG submission 203096) | Salt marsh sediment microbial communities from the Plum Island Ecosystem LTER, Massachusetts, United States - Salt Marsh Sediment SW1602-10 ...
TTAGTGCAGCATATCTGGCGTTTTCAGACATCATAAGATATGGGAGAATACAAATGAACAAATTAATCGTTTCTTTAATTTACTTAATAATAATAGGAGGATGCACAGTGGTTGCAATAGCTAAAGAAGAAGCTCAAGGTTTACCGGAAATAAGGATTTTATGGGATTTTAACGATCCGGCCGGGACTGAGGTTAAATTCCGGGAACTGATCCCCAAGGCAAAGGAATTAGGTGATAAATCATATCATGTCCAATTGTTAACCCAAATTGCCCGAACCTATAGTTTACGTATGAAATTTGAAGATGCTCACAAAATTCTTGATGAAGCAGAAACATTATTAACTGACGACTTGGTCGTTGCTAAGATCAGGTATCTTCTTGAAAGAGGAAGGGCTTATAATTCCAATCAGGAGCAGGATAAGGCAAAACCCTTGTTTTTAGAAGCCTGGGAATTTGCCCTTTCAAATAATGAAGACGGTTTTGCCATAGATGCGGCTCATATGATGGGAATCGCTGAAACACCCGAAAATCAGATAGAGTGGAATCTTAGAGCAATTGAATTAGCAGAGAAAACCACAGACCAAAAAGCTAAAGGTTGGTTGGGTCCGTTATATAACAACACTGGATGGTCGTATTTTGATTTAAAAGAATACGAAAAAGCGTTAGAATTATTTGAAAAAGGGTTGAAATGGCGGAAAGAAAAGAATGATGAGAATGGTATCAGAGTGCAAACCTGGAGTATCGGAAGAACCTACAGAGCACTTGGCAAAATTGATGAAGCTCTTAAAATCCAAATTGAAATAGAGAAAGAGTTTGAGGAAAAAGGACTCCCAAACAGTGGATATAATTACGAGGAATTGGGAGAATTATATCTGATAAAGGGAGAGAAAGAAAAAGCAGCAAAATACTTCAAGCTTGCCTATGAAATACTCTCAAAAGATCAATGGTTGATTGCAAATGAGCCAGAACGGTTAAAACGGCTAAAGGAATTAGGAGATTGAAAAAGGTAGCATTATCCAATAACCCGAATTATTCATAAAGCTATATGTATCGCCTTAGGTTCCCGCAGGCTTTTTAGCGTAGGGACAAGTCTTTAGACTTGTCCGAGGGAACGGACAGACATAAATGTCTGTCCCAACAAAACATCCATAGACTACCAAATTTCAACCGGTTGTGTAGGTTTTTTATTGGTTTATCAATAGATCGGGCTAAAAATATCCGTAAAATTGAAAATGCAATCTAACTCTTGTTCCACTTGACGAGAAGGGCAGTGTTTTTTTGAACGTCCGGTGGGGCTTTCATTCAGTTGGCTCTTTTTGTGAAGTTTATTCCATGCTTTTCTCGCAGGTGAACTATGTTGAGCCGCTAATTACGAGGAAATGATATGAAGATCGAATCAACGGATCAAGACATTAGGACGCTTCTATCCTCTGGATACTACAAGATTCCCCGGTTTCAGCGTCCATACTCATGGGACAGAGAAAATATTCAGGAATTCTGGGATGATATCATTCGAGACAATCCGCGAGATTACTTTATTGGTTCCATGGTTGTCTTCAAAGTGGGTAGTCAGCGGTTCGGCGTGGTAGATGGCCAGCAGCGTCTTACAACGATTACGATATTGCTGTGCGTACTTCGAAATACCTTGGAGCAACTCAGATTAAAAGATTTTGCCCAAGGAATCCATGGACTAATTGAGCGCCGTAACATTGACAATCAACCTGAATTCATATTGTCTACGGAGTCCTCGTATCCTTTCTTCCAAGATTATATCCAGAAATCGGGTGACCCAGAAATAACTATTACACCGCTTAAGGAAGAGCTGAATCTGCAAGCCGCATATGACCAATTCAAGTCGTTAGTGGATAGCATCATAACTGGAATTCAATCCGATCCCACACTTACCGAGGGGAAAAAGAGATCTGCTATTCACCGCAAACTAGTCGCTGTGAGGGATGCCTTACTCGATCTCAAGTTGATTTTTGTCAAACTTGAAGGCGAGGATGATGCATACATCATTTTCGAAACACTCAATACCCGTGGCAAAGACCTTAGTCTGACAGATCTCGTCAAAAACCACCTTACGAAACATCTGAAGGCCTCGAGCGCTTCCATCGATCAGACAAAGGAAAAATGGGAGCAAGTGCTTGAAACAATCCAAGGTTCCTCGGTCGACTTGGACACTGATACATTCTTACATCACTTCTGGCTGTCTAAATACGACTATCTCCCAGCAAAGAGGTTGTTTAAGATCCTTAAAAACCAAGTTACGAAATCTGGGGCGAAAACATTTCTCGACGAATTAGTGGCAGACTCAGTTCTTTACCGCTCAATTCATGAGATACCATATGGGAAATGGACTAAACAGGAGCGTCGGGTACAGGAAGCCCTCGCTGCTCTGATGCTGTTTCGTGTCCGGCAGCCGACCCCTTGTGTGCTATCATTGGTCCGAGACTATAAAGGTGGGAAGATAAAAAAGAAACACTTGCAAGATGCACTTGTAGCTATCGAGAAATTCCACTTCTTTTTTACCGCCGTGACATCACAGCGTTCTTCTGGGGGCATATCGGCTATGTATGCGGCACTTGGTCGGCGTTTGTCCGAGGCGGAGGATACTCAGGCTGCGGTTGAAGTAATACGTGATCTAAAGGAAAAGCTTCGTGAAAGAATGCCGTCTTGGGAAGAAGTCAAGGCACTTTTCCCTGAAATGATCTACACAGAGCACTTAACGAAGCAGCGAAGTCTCATGAAATATATACTTGTGGGTTTGGAGAAAGCAACCTCCACTGGCGTCAGCGTCGATTATGACTCAATGACCATTGAACATCTAGTACCTCAAAGCAACATTGGCACAGATAACTGGACGGATGCAATCGTGGGGCAAGCTGGCAATCTAATACTCGTAACCGAGGAGCTTAACAGCAAGCTGAAAAATAAACAGTTTAAAGAGAAGAAAAGAATCCTGCTGGAGGATGATTTTGACCTTCCAGAAGAGGTTCAGAGTGCAGACGACTGGACGCCACAACACATTAAAAATCGGACGATAGCTCTGGCTGAGCACGCGTATCAGAACATTTGGAGGATCTAATTGTCCAATAACTGCGTTGAGCTCACGCGGCAGACCGCGCCGCTTGGGCAGAATGCTAGAGTGCTTCCGACGGTTGCTCGCTGGGATAGGAAAGTGGAGAACTACTTTAAGAAATGGCATCTGGATTTTGGTAATCGCCTTCGGGGCTCGGCTTAGACATACAGTTACTACGGAGAGCATCAAATAGTTTACTTCCAAGTGTCATTTCGACCGAACCCCGAGACAAGCTCGGGACAGGCTCCGTGAGCGGAGAAATCTGATTTTGCTTAAAACAGATTCCTCGATTCCGCTTCGCTCCACTCAGAATGACAGGAGAAATGTAAACTATTTAGTGACCTTGGTAGTATGGACCGGATCGCCCTGTTGGTGGGGAGGATGCGGTTTCTGCTCAAGCACGGATTCCCCACCAGGTACAACTTTTCATGAACCCTGCCGGGTAAGGTTGTAAGTGTTGATGGAAGGAGATAAAGGTATGGCCACAGGTGAGAGAAGAAAAAGATCGCACTGGCATTTGCTGATGCTGATTCTTTCCCTTTCTTTGGGCCTTTCTCCGGTCATGGCCCAGGAGCTGGCCGAGGAAGAAAGTCTCCTTCCAGCGCCGGCCACGAATGTGAAGGCCGTCGATACTCCAAATGACCCGGGGGAAAGCATCACCATTACCTGGACCCCCTCCGCCGATGATGGAGGGGGGAGGAACGATGTCGTTGGCTACGATGTCATGAGGGCCGAGAGGGCGGATGGGAAGTTCGAGGTTATCAAAGCCCTGGGGCCGGGGACCGATCGGTATGCGGATAAGGAATTTGGAGATCATCAGGTGGATAACTTCAAGGATTACTATTACAAGATTCGAACGAGGGCCAAGGGGACTTCCTACTCGGCGGCGATCGGACCGGTTCAGGCCAGAGGGCAGTGGTTCCACAGCAAAAAGAAGGTGCTTTTGGTGGCCAGTTTGCTCTTCTGCTTTCTGGTCTACTATTTCATTGCCCAATCGAAAAGGGGCAAGGAGTTGTACGTGCGCCCCATCGGCGGAATCGAGGCCGTGGATGAGGCCATCGGCCGGGCAACAGAGATGGGAAAACCGATCCTGTACGTTCTGGGGATCGGGGTGGCCTCGGAGGTGGCCACCATTGCCTCCTTCACCATCCTCGGGCGGGTAGCCAAGAAGACGGCCGAATATCAGTCTAAGATCATCGTCCCCTGCTTTGACCCTCTGGTGATGGTGGTGGCCCAGGAGGTGGTCAAAAACGCTTACAGCGATGTGGGGAGACCGGATGTATACGACGAGAAGAACATCTTCTACGTGACTCAAAACCAGTTCCCCTACGCCGCAGCGGTGAATGGTATCATGCTCAGGGAGAAGCCAGCCACCAACTTTTTGTTAGGAAGATTCGCCGCCGAGTCCTTGATTTTGGCCGAAGCGGGCAACATTGCCGGAGCGATTCAGATCTCGGGCACCGATCGGGTCGATCAGCTTCCCTTCTTCATCACTGCCTGTGACTACACCCTCATCGGAGAGGAACTGTATGCCGCCTCGGCCTATCTGTCTAAGGAGCCCCTGCAGTTGGGGGCATTAAAGGCCCAGGACTGGAGCAAGGTGGCCATTATGGTCTTCCTCATACTCGGAGCCATCACGGTCAGCTTTGGCATATCCTGGGTAGTGAACCTTTTCAGCGTGGGATGAAAAACCCTATCACCAACTGGGAGAGATGAAAAGACAGTTTCCATTAGTGATTACCTTCTGTGTCGGCCTGTTTATGTTCGTTCAATTCTTCGTTCCTCACGAGTTCTCGGCTCGATTCTATCAGCAGGCCCTCAGATGGATGTTGATTATTGGGGTCTACGCCATGGCCCTGGGCATCATGAGCCTGTGGATGTCTCATTATCGGAAGGTCAAAGCCAGGAAGGAGGGATGGGGGTTTAGCATGGCGACACTCATAGGATTCGCCTGCATGTTCATCTTCGGCCTGCTGAACATAACCGGGGTTCAGGAGACCCTGTATGAGACGGCCTACAATTATGTTATGGTTCCGGTGATGTCGGCCATGTTTGCTCTTTTGGCCTTTTTCATCGCCTCGGCTGCCTATCGGGCCTTTCGGGCCAGGACGGTGACGGCCACAGTCCTCCTGCTGGCTGCGGTGGTAGTCATGCTGGGACGAATCCCTTTAGGGGAGTTCTTGACCTTCCACTTTGGCGTCAAGTTGGGCATTCCCCAGCTCTGCGACTGGATTCTGTATATCCCCAACATGGCATCCAAACGGGCCATTACCCTGGGAATTGGGTTGGGATCCATCGCCATGAGCGTCAAGATCCTTCTGGGGGTCGAGCGTTCCTATATGGGGGGCAAATAACATCGAGGAGAAATCGATGAGCTTTTTTGAACGAATGATGACCATCGACCGGCGAATCCTCTACGTCATCATGGCCTTTGCGGTCGTCGTGCCACTGATCTTCCCCCTGGGACTGCCGGTGACCATCACCCCGGAGGTGAAGAACGTCTATGACAAGATAGAGAGGTTGAACCCCGAAGATGTGATCATGGTCGCTCTGTGCTATGACCCCTCGACTATCTCCGAGATGCAGCCCATGGCCTTCGCTGTTTTGAGACACTGCTTCGCCAAGAAGTTGAAAGTCATCGTCAGTGGGAGCTTCCTCACCGGCGTGGTCCTGATGGAACAGGATACGAGAAAAATCGCCGAGGAGTGTGGATATGAATACGGGAGGGATTACATCTATCTGGGCTACAATCCATATCCGGCCGTGGTCATAATGGGGATGGGGGAGAACTTTCGTATCCCGTATCCCAAGGACTATTATGGAAACCCTTTGGATGATCTTAAGATGATGAGGGGGCTCCAGAACTACGACGACATCAAGTTTGTTCTCAACATCACGGCCACCAACAGCATTGATTTCTGGATTCTGTATGGGCATGAACGTTATAGGGTGCCTCTGGGACTGGGCATCGTGGCTGTGAGTGCCACTAACTACTACCCCTATCTGCAATCGGGGCAGATCTTCGGCATCATCCCTGGGCTAAAGGGGGCCTCCGAGTACGAGAAGCTGATCAGCAGAAGGGATAGCGCCTCAGTGGGCATGGATATCCAATCAGTGGCCCATGTGGCCATTCTCCTCTTCATCCTCCTGGGGAATGTAGGCTATTTTATGACCAAAAAGGGGCGAAAGGGATAACATCTGAAAGTTCAGCTACAAAGACACCAAGATTAAACAATTTTTTAGCAATAACTTCTACTTCTTCTGATAAGGGTCTAAAACTCATGAAATTCCTTTGTGTCTTTGAGCCTTAGTGGCTGAGTAGTTACATCAAAAAATCGAGGTATACCAGTGAACAGGAGAATCTTGATCTTCGTCATATGCTTAGCCCTGATGGTTGTCATCTTCATCAGGATGGCAGCCGGAAAGATGGCCGTCCTGTGGACTCTCCAGGGGCTCGGCGTTTGGATCTTTGCCTTCTTCACCTTGTGTGTCTTCTCATTCCTGTACAAGGATAATCCCTTTTTCAAGTTCGCCGAACATTTGGCCGTGGGGGTTTCGGCCGGGTTCTCGCTGATCATGATGATCGAACAGACCCTGCTGCGCCAGTTCATCACTCCATTTTTCGGAGTAGTCAGGGCCGCTTTCGCCCAGAACACGGTTCAACCACTCATCTCGATAGACTTTCTGGTGATCGTTCCGGCCACCCTTGGCTTTTTCCTCTTCACCCGGTTTCTCCCCCAGCGGGCCTGGTTAGCTCGTTGGCCCATCGCCTTCATCTGGGGGCTTTCGGCCGGAGCGGCCATTCCCTTGGGCATGCAGGGCATGATATTCAAGCAACTGCAGGCCTCCATGGTCCCGCTGAGCTTCTCCTGGTCGGGGTTCAACAATCTGGTTATCATCCTCGGCGTGGGGTGCTGTCTGGTCTATTTCTTCTTTTCCAAGGAGCACAAAGGGGTCACCGGTGGCATCTCCAAAGTGGGGATATATATCCTGATGATCGGCTTCGGGGCATCCTTTGGCTTCACCGTTATGTCCAGGATATCGCTTTTAATTGGCCGCATCCAATTTCTGATGGCCGACTGGCTGGGGCTTTTGCACTAAGCCCCAATCTACCATACGTCCTCTATGGGGATGGCAGAAGAGGGTTTCTATTCTGAATAATTTATATGCCACAAAGACACCAAAACACAAAGTGTTGATAAAACTTAGATTAAAACAAAAATCCGCAGCAGAGCGACTCAGTTTACAAACCGAACTGCTCTTATGTTTTATATTTTTAGTGATCCTTCGACTTCGCTCAGCACATGCTTAGCGTCTTCGTGGCTAAAATTTGTGAATAATGAGTGATCCGGACTATAACTTCAATGGAAAGCTTTCGAAAAGTCCAAAAAGATAACTGATTTACGCTAATCCACCCCTAAATTGAGTTTTTCTAATTTACGGTCGGTCGGTTTAGTTGTCCCAGATTGGTATAGCAAAGCCTCGTGAGGAGGATAGTTATGAGCACACAAATTCAGAGTGAAGAAAAGGGCTGCCTGAGGTGGAGGATAACTCCCTTGGTGGTCCTTATCTTTTTGGTAGCTTTTTGCGGAAGGATTTGGGCACAGACCCCGGGGGATACCCTTCTTCCTTCCCCTCCTTCTGGGGTGACTGCCTTTGATACCCCTAACGACGCCGGGAGAAACATCACCATCAATTGGGAACTTTCCCCAGATGATGGAAAGGGGAGAAACACGGTTATGGGATACGATATCCTGAGGTCAGAATCCAGGGAAGGGGAATTCGTAGTGGTAGGCTCTGTGGTTGCTGGCATCTCCACCTTCCAGGATGACAAGGTGGAAAACCATAAAGGTTATTGCTACAAGGTCAGGGCCAAAGATCACCTCTCCTCTGAATCCGAGGTGGTCGGCCCTGTTCAGGCCAGTGGAGAGTGGTATAATACGGGGAGAACAGTAGTATTGATATTTGTAGTTCTCTTCACCTCCTTGGTCATCTTCTTTGTGAACAGTGCCAAGAGGGGGAAAAAGCTTTATGTAAGGCCGATACCGGGGATGGACGCTGTGGATGAGGCCGTGGGAAGGGCTACGGAGATGGGCCGACCTATCCTCTATATCCTGGGTCTGAGCACTATATCAGATGTGGCCACCATAGCTTCCCTGACCATCTTGGGAAGGGTGGCCAAAAAGGTGGCTGAGTTTCAAAGCAAGCTTCTGGTCCCCTGTTATGACCCCATTGTGATGACCGTGGCCCAGGAGGTGGTGAAGAACTCCTATCTGGATGCCGGCAGACCAGATGCCTATGACGAAGGCAACATCTGGTTTCTCTCTCGATCCCAGTTCGCTTATGCCGCCGGGGTAAATGGGATAATGCTCCGGGAGAGGACGGCCACCAACTTCTACTTGGGGATGTTCTATGCCGAGTCCCTGGTCTTGGCTGAGACCGGTAATATAGCCGGTTCCATCCAGATTGCCGGGACGGATGCAGTGGCCCAGTTGCCCTTCTTCATCACCTCCTGCGATTACACCTTAATCGGGGAGGAATTTTATGCTGCTTCTGCTTACCTCTCGCGAGAGCCAAAACTCTTAGGTTCCATCAAGGCCCAGGACTGGGGCAAGGTAGGCCTCGTTGCCCTGATCATTTTGGGGGGATTCTTTGCCAGCATACATTTTGATACCTTTGTAAACCTCTTCACTGTGGGACATTAAGCCAAGGAGGCTCTATGAGGAGACAGATTCCACTGGCGATTACCTTCATCTGTGGGGTAGTAATGGCCATCCAGTTCTTCATCCCCCATCAGATCTCCCAGGAGATATACAGAGGAGCATTGGATTGGCAGATGATCATCGGGGGTTTCGTCCTTGTCCTCGGAATTGGAAGCCTGGTCACCCACCACACGGGCAAGCTAAAACATCAGAGGGTGGGGTGGGGATATAGCTTAGTTACCCTTTTGAGCCTGGCCGTGATGGCTATTGCCGGCCTCTTCTTTGGCGAGATGGCCTCTGGCAAGCCATTTATGCAGATCTTCATCTATGCCCAAAACCCCATCCAGGCAACTATGTTCTCCCTTTTGGCCTTCTTCATCGCCTCGGCTGCCTATCGGGCCTTCAGGGCCAGATCATTCATCGCTACCCTCCTCCTATTAGCGGCCATCATCGTGATGGTTGGCCGGGTTCCCATTGGGGCTAAAATCTGGTCCCCCATTCGAGATATCTCTACCTGGCTGCTCGACTACCCCAACATGGTGGCCAAGAGGGCCATCGGTTTGGGAGTGGGACTGGGGATGATCTCTACCGCCTTGAAGATAATCCTGGGCATTGAGAGATCTTATCTCGGTGGGGGAAAGTAGGGAGAGAGACTATGAACATATACGAAAAGATGATGTCCATAGACCGGAGGATTCTGTTCCTCTTAATAGCACTTTCAGTGATTATTCCTCTTCTCAAACCGCTATTGCTTCCGGTTAATGTGACCAAAGAGGCAAGGAATCTCTATGAGTTTATTGACAAGCTGAAACCGGGGGATGTTGTCCTCCTCTCCCTTGACTACGACCCTTCCACTATGGCCGAATGTCATCCTATGGCCCTGGGCATCCTCAGGCACTGTTTCAGCAAGGGGATAAAGGTAATCGTCACCAGCCTGGCCCGTCCAGAGGGATTGGGCACGGCAGAGATGGTCCTCACCCAAGCCGTTGAAGAATATAACAAGAAGAACGGAGAGGATTATGTGTTCCTGGGTTATAAACCTGTTCCCGGGGCGGTTATACTGGCTATGGGGGAGGATTTCAGATTGGCCTTTCCCGCGGACTACTATGGCACCAAGCTGGAGGATCTCCCAATGATGACAGACATCAAAAACTATGGAGATATTAAAATAGTGGTGACATTTGCTGCATCGGCGATAGTAGACCTGGGATGGGTCGTATATGCTGGGGGGACATATGGGGTTCCCATTGGGGCAGGGGTTACCGCGGTTATGGCTACAGATTTTTACAAATATCTCCAGTCCGGACAGTTAGTTGGACTTCTTGGGGGGCTGAAGGGAGCGGCTGAATACGAGAAGCTGATTGAACATCCGGATATGGCCATCAAGGGGATGGATGGGCAGAATGTGGCACATCTATTGATCGTCTTTTTCATCATCATTGGAAATATAGGTTATTTTTTAGGCAAAAAAGCGAAGGCCTCGAAAGGAATAGGAGGCTAAGATGCATATTTCAACAACCCCAGGGGTTTGGATAGCGGCCTTTTTGACCCTTTTTGTCTATTCCTTCCTCTACAAGGATAACCCATTTTACAAGTTCGCCGAGCATCTGGTAATCGGACTTGCCGGAGGCTACTATATTGTGACTGTCTGGTTTCAGATCCTTAGGCCGAAGCTCATTACTCCCCTCTTCCAGCAAGGGAACCTGGTTCTGATTTTCCCATTGATTCTGGGCCTCTTTATGTGGGCCAGATATATTCCCAAATACTCCTGGATTAGCCGATGGGCCATAGCCTTTTATCTGGGAGTTGGCGCTGGCTTATCGATTCCTCGTAGTATGCAGGCCTTGATAATAAGGCAAATACAGGCCACTATGCTGCCGGTTGGCTTCCACTCCTATCAGGGGTGGATGAATCTTTTTATCATATTTGGGGTCTTGACCTCCCTTGTCTATTTCTACTTCTCCGCCGAGCACAAGGGCCTCCTGGGAATCTCAGCAAAGATAGGCATCTGGTTTATTATGATCGGATTTGGGGCCACCTTTGGCTACACGGTGATGGCCAGGATATCACTCTTAATTGGCCGCATCCAATTCCTGATGACGGACTGGCTGGGGATACTACATTGAGGCATAACTTAGTTCACTATGGACTGGCACAGCGCGGCAAAGCCGCAAAGGACGCAAAGTTTAAAGATGATTAACCAATCGTTTTATTTCATCTCTCTTTTACTTTTTATTTCCTCTGCGATCTTAGTGGCTTTGCGGTTAAAAAAGTTAGTCCAAAAAACGAGATCTGGCAAAATTTTAGTTCAGAGCAGCCGCCCAAGGCTTTTTCCAACGATTATATTAAAAGTGAAAGATACATCGTCTAAAATTGTACTGGGGCTGATCCTCATCCTATTTCTTCTTCCTCTGCACCTCTATGGAGAAGAGATTGCCCCACCCTTAACCGTAAAGGCCTTCGATACTCCCAACGACGGAGGTGAGTCCATAACTATCACCTGGGAGTTATCTCCGGGCGATAGCATACTTTCAGGTTATGAGATATGGAGGTCAGATCATCCAGATACAGGCTATACAATGGTTGGATATGTAGGAAGAGGAATAAAAAGTTATAAGGATGATAAAGAGGTAACAAATGGAGTAAGTTATCATTACAAAGTAAGAGGAAGAACAAGGGGATACGAAATCTCTGCCTTCACGGAAGCTCCTTCTCCTGCCATATCGAGTTATCAATGGTATCACAAAGGTAAAACGAATGTCCTTGTGGCCATAATAGTATTTACTGGATTTTTA
>Ga0315545_1004445_pt1 | contig 11575 bp, 13 predicted proteins | sample SalMarSW160210MG_FD_203096 | JGI IMG/M metagenome (GOLD analysis project Ga0315545, IMG submission 203096) | Salt marsh sediment microbial communities from the Plum Island Ecosystem LTER, Massachusetts, United States - Salt Marsh Sediment SW1602-10 ...
AAGATCCCGAAACCGGAGATTCTCCTCATACTGAAGCAATATGCAGAACTGGAAAGAAGGGATTCTGTCAGGGACCAGAAAGACAGGGTTGATATCCTGAACCTGCTTATTAACAGGAGCCCGAACATGAAAGAATACCAGAAAACGGTCAGGAAATTCGGGCTTTCCAGTTATCCTAAAAGGCTGAGGGAAATAATCCGCTCTGCAAGGAAGGAATTTGAATACCTTGGCATCAGGGATTTGAGAAAGGTCAAGCTCATCAAGAAAAAACTGGAAGCCGGTCTAATGCCTTGAGATAGCCTTCAGCAGTAGCCGATAAATTTATCTGATACTACAAATACGATTAAGAAAGGTAAAAAGGGAAACAAAACGGAAACGATAATCCTACACTTTCTTGCTAATCTCAGCGACCATTCTTCTCCTGCCTGAGATTATCAGGACATCCCCGGGTTTTATCACTTCTTCCCTGTTTGGAAGATAATCCCATTTGTCGTCCCTTCTGAGACCTATGATATCCCCTTTTCCCTCGGTGAAATCCTCCAAAGTCTTCCCTACAGCCTTGCTGCTCTTCTTTATCTCCAGATAGTCAGCGACTTCCATGGAGTCTTTGAGTCCCTTGAGTATGGTGGGATGTATAGGTATCCCTCTGGACAATGAATCTATCAACTCCTTTATGGCGTCGGATATGTCCTCCATCGCTGAAGACAACCGGATTACCGATGTCAGCTCCAGTGCGTCTTTCGGGGTTTTGCTCGCTAGCATGCATTCGGCCTCTATTTCGTACTGCCTCAAGTCTATCTCCTCTTCCAGCTCGTGTATTTTCTTAACGAGATTTTTGTCCTGCATTAGCAACGCTGAGAATCCGAGGGCTATGGCAAGGTTTACCATGTTCTTCATTTCCACAATAAGGTCCACGACATTTTTTTCCTTTTTTAGCAGGTCTTCGAGAATCTGTTCGCTTTGGTATTCGCTTTTTGGTATTCTTATCACCACTTTAATATTTTTTATTAATATGACGATTTAAATAACTTTCTAAATCACCAACCCTGTAATTATCAGCAACATGGAAATGCCAACAAAATCCCCTGTTGTGGTCAACAACGGAATTACCACATTGTCCGGATCCAGTCCCCTTCTGTATGTCAGATAACTGAACAAGATCGATATGAATATCAAGATGAGCACGGTTATCATGCCCGCCGTGAACGTCACCAAGGGGAACAGGATGAAGCTCACACTGGATGCACCAAGTAAAAAGTTCAGCGCCCCTGCAACAAAACCCAGTATCGGAAATGAGACGAGAGAGACAAACATCATCGAGTACACGTTCCTTTGCAGCAACTTGGTCCTTCTGAAATTCGGCTTAATCAATCCCATGTGCAGGGCACTCGACAACCTGCTGGTAATGACGCTGGAAATGTTGCCGTTAATCGCGATAAAGGACGGTATTATTATCAGCATCCCCGGCAAGAATTTCAGCATAGCCTCGTTTTTGCTGAGGAAGAACCCAGAGAATATGCTTATCGCCGCGCACAATGTCAGCACGGGCATGCTTTCCTTGAATATCTCACGTACATTCACGTAGCTCATAGTCCCAAACCCACCACAAATTTTACCGCCGCAAGCAAACAGATAATTGTTATAACATCTCCGATGCTTGCGCTGCTTGGCAGCGTCGTGTTGTCCGGATCAAGACCTTTCCTCCAGCTCAAAATAGCGATTCCTGCCGTGATAAAGGAGAGTAGCACCCCGGATAACAGCCCGGTAATAAGTGATATCAAAACAAAATTAATCAGGCCCATGCAGGCGGGGCCGGTATAGCTGCACACCAACCATGCGAAGATCGACAGCAAAAAAGACATTAATATGCTCAAACAAATAGCGATTTCCATGTTCGTTTTCAGCCCCTTTGAAATCCTTTTCGTGGATATGTAGCCGAGGTGTAAACCGGAACATATCCGGGCACCCAGGGCGGACGAGATGTTTCCTCTCAAGCCGAGCATGCCGGGTACGAGGATCAGCAAACCAGGGGCGTTAGCAGCCTCGCTGAGAACGGAACTCAGAAACCCCCCTGTGAACAGCTCAAACAACGAAAAAAGAATTATTATGGGCAAGGTCTCTTCAACTATGCGCCATCCGGATTTTGCCACTGTCATATTTAGTTTTGTCGTGAATAATAAATAAATTATAAAAAGCCGCACACAGGCTCATAGCCTAAGATAACGGCTATTCTTCCATCAGATCATTCAGCTGGAGTTGCATTTTCCTTAGCTTGAACCTCCTGAGTTTGGCACTCTCCGTACTTTTGTGAAAATGTCTTTGATGCCTCCAGTCCCGACCCCTCACATTTCCGAATTTCCCGTTTTTCTGGGAATTACGATTGATGAGAGAGTATATCATCTTCTCGAACCCGCTGAGGTGGCAGACCTCCACCCCATTCATCTCGAGGTAATCTTTACCCCTGCCATATATTTCAGGATTAGGGTCGAGCATACCAAAAACCACCCTTTTTATCCTACTTTTCACGATCAGTTCCGAGCAAGGGGGGAAGTTTTCGTTTTCCTCGTATTCTAAAGCGACACAGGGCTCCAGGGTGGAATAAAGCGTAGAGCCCTCAGCAAGCATGCCTGCAGGTTCAATAGCAACCCTCTCGGCATGAATCACGGTACTGTCATAGAAACCATCAGAATAGAAATCAGAGGCGAATTCCTTGCGGCCCTCGCTGATGATTTTGTTGTCCCTTACGATAAGGGCACCCACCCATCCACTCAAAATCTGGGGGTTTGTCCCTGCCGCCAAATGTATAGCCCTTTTCATGTATCGGGCATCTGTCATATTGATTTTTTGAACCCGGGCTGTATAAAGTTTTTCGATAATTCCAAGTCTCTCTTGAAAAATTGAAAAAAGCTTTTATTCCCAGAAATAAAATTCCATCGTGGGGTCGTTTAAACCATTATCCAACCGGAATGGGAAATAGATAAAGGATGTAAAGGGATGCAATATGCCGAGACTACTGACCGTTGACGCTGTCATAATAAAGGACGGGAAAATAGTGCTGGTCAAACGCCTGAACGGCCCTTTTAAGGGATACTACGCCCTGCCCGGCGGTTACGTTGAGAAGGGTGAGAACGCAAAAGGTGCGTTGGCCAGGGAAGTTAAAGAGGAAGCGGGCCTGCGGGTCCGGCCGGTCAGAATGATTGGGGTTTACGATAACCCCAAAAGGGACAAAAGAGGGAATGTCTCAATCGCATTCCTGTGCGAATTGATAAGCGGCAAGCCCATGTCGGGGTCCGATTCCGCGGATGTCGGATTTTTTGCTCTAAACAAGTTGCCGATCAGGCTCGCCTTTGACCATGAAAAAATCATCAATGACGGAATCAGACTGGTCAAGCTGGTCAAAAAGAAAAAGGTTCTGGCAGGCGGAGCTTTTAACATCATCCACCCTGGCCACCGACATTTTCTCAAAAAAGCGAAGGAACTCGGGGATGAGCTCGTCGTCGTCGTGGCGAACGACAAGACCGTGCTGGGAAATAAGAAGAAGCTACTGTTTCCCGCGAATGTCAGAGCCGATATGGTGAAATCTCTGGATTTTGTCGACAGGGCTGTTATAGGCGACGATCTTGACATGATGCGAGTGGTCAGGCTCGAGAGACCCGACATAATAGCCATCGGATACGACCAGGATGACGAAACAATTAGGCGCCAGATAAGGCGGACAGGGATAAAATGCAAGGTGATCCGGCTGGGAAAGTTAAAAGGGTACTCCACCAAAAAGATAACAGGCGGATGAAAATGGGCAAAAAAGCTCAGGTATGGTCGTTGGATTTCGCATTATCGCTGCTGATTTTTATGAGCGCCCTTTTTGCACTCGTGTTCGCGTGGAACTACATCAGCGCAAACACCATGGAGACCCAGCAAATGCATGAACTGCAGCTCAAGGCCCTTACATTGTCGGATTCCCTGATTAGGACAAAGGGCATCCCCCTGGACTGGAACGAGAGTACCGTGGAAGTGGTAGGCCTGGCAACCGACGAAAACATGCTGAACGCTACCAAGGTCAAGTATTTTGTCAACATGAGCGATACCGACTATGACCACTTAAAGGGGTTGATGGACATAGGATTTTACGATTTCTATTTCGAGATTAGAGACCTGAATGACACGGTTTACGAGAACACAACAACCCCGGTAAGCATAACCTCGCCGATTGTTATACCGATCGAGCGCTACGCCATGTACAATGACAGGGTCGTAAAAATCAAGTTCGTGATTTGGGATTGAGTCATAACCCCATATAACCCCCTTTCTTTCAAGCGGGGAGACTGGATAAGGAAAAAGATATTTCCCCCCTTTATAAAAGATATAACACTGGGGAACATATTACTTAATATGGCAGATTTTGATTTTCTGGCTGGAGCATACGAGTTTTTACCGATCGCTGTCTATGTTCTCATAATAGTGGCCGTTGCCTTCTTAGTCTACAAGGTAATAACAGCGGCACTTAGCAGGCTCCTGCTTTCCAAGGCAAAGACGAAGAAGCAGCGAAACAACGCCACGGTTTTCCTCAGCATTTGGAGATATGCCTTTACCATCCTGATAATCGTAGGGCTGATATTCTTTCTGGGCGGCGACATAACCGGTCTGGGCCTCTGGGCGGGGTTGCTGACAGCTGCCCTTGGGTGGGCCCTGCAGAAGCCTATAACAGGTATAGCCGGATACCTGATGGTCATCATAAAGAAACCCTTCCAGATCGGGGACAGGATAATGGTAGGCACAGTGAAAGGTGACGTGCTGGACATAACGCTGACGCACATCTACTTGCGGGAAATTGGCGGAACGATAGCCACCGAAGAAACATCAGGCAGGGTTGTAATGGTACCGAATTCTATTTTATTCGAGCAGAACATCATCAACTACACCCTGCAGGACGAGTACATACTGGACCAGGTCGTCATAGCAATCACGTACGAAAGCGATCTCGACGCTGCAATAAAAATGTGCGAGGCGTCTGCCAGAAAAGTCACCAAGGGGTTCATGGCGGATATGCCTAGCCCCCCATACATCAGGACATTTTTCCAGCCCTCAGGAATCGATGTCAAGACAAGGTACTACGTCAGGGCCGAGGAGAGGATAAGGATAGCCAGCGAACTCACCCATGAGATATTCAGGAATATAAGCAAGGCAAAGGGCGTTGAGATAGCATATCCCCACACGGAAGTTGTTCTCAGACAGAAAAGAAAGAAAAAATAATCGTCGTCACAAAAATCCCAAACCCATTTAAATCATTTAAATCAAAGTGCCAAAGATAATACCGGGATTTCATGAAGCAGCAGTACGTTAACTCTTTTTCCCAGAAGGGGGAACACGTGGATGACAGGTTCGCCGTGAAGTTCAAGAAGCCGCCCGTTCCTTACAGGGGAAGGGATAAGACGGGCAAATGGTTCGAACTCAGGCTTGCTGACAAGACAGGCGAGATAACAGCGAAGTACTGGGGCCGGAACGACCGGCAGACGGACGAGCTGTACAAAACCATAGCAAAGGGCGACGTGGTTCACGCTGTCGGGGAAATCCATGAATACCCACCGAGCAGCAAGCTATTTTCTATATCCATAGACGCCATGAAAGGCAGTCTTAAAAAATGCCATGCTGGCGAATACGATTCAGGGGATTTCGTTGCTACAACACAAAAGGACATCGGGAATATGATGCAGGAGATGAAGGCTTTGCTTTCTACCGTCAAAAATGAGCACCTTTTAGCGCTGATTCGCGCATACATGGAAGATGAAAAATTCATCCAGGCGTTCAAAAAAGCGCCTGCCGCAATGGAGTATCATCAGAATTACATCGGGGGGCTGGTGGAGCATACCTTGAACGTCATGGGGATCTGCAACAAGCTGTGCGACATACACCCAGAACTGGACAGGGATTTGGTGCTGGCGGGGGCCTTTTTGCATGATATTGGAAAGATAAAGGAATTCGAAGTGGCCGGCGGGATCATAGACGTGTCTGATGAGGGCATGCTGGTAGGGCACATAATCATAGGCTATGAGATTCTCTCAAACAAGATAAACGAAACACCGGCCTTTCCCAAGGAACTGGGACTCAAATTGCTCCACATAGTCTTGAGCCACCACGGCAAGCCGGAATACGGGGCACCAAAGGAGCCGCAACTGCCGGAGGCCGTGGCTGTTTATTATGCGGATAACTGCGACGCGCAGGTTGATTTGCTCCTTCGCCTGAAGAGGGAGGCGAACACAGAAGATAACTGGATATGGGACAAGAAGATAAAAGGCCACATTTATCTGAAGTAATCAATCGATGTCATAGTTCGAATTCCAGAACATTGTACTTGACCTTTACCTTGAATCCTGCGGCCTTGACCTGCTTCAGTATGTAGGAGTCGAACTTCCTGCCCTTCCCGAGCTGTTTCATTCCCAGCTCAAGCGCAAGGATTGGATTTTTTATGTCGGCCACGATTTCCCTGTCACGCAGAATGATCTCTATGGCTGGCGAACCCCCCACGTAAAGATAGAAATGGATCCTCCCACGGATTATTTCAAGTATGTTCTTGATAAGGCTCATGAAAATCTTGTCTAAAGTTTTTCAAGTTTTCCTTTTTTAAAACACTACTTTTTCTTTTCCTTCCCGAAAGAAGGCACCAATGTGAACTCCACGTTCCCGTTGAGCTGGACCGCCGTCTTGCCCACCTTGAACTCTATGCCGTCCAGGTTGACGTTCGCCTTGGTCTCCTTCCCTTCCACTATGCTCAAGAACTTGGTAAGCAGCTCTTCCTTGTTCTTTATTATTTCCTCAATAACGCCCATCTCTTAACACCTCCGCTTTGTTGATTATTTGACAATTAAATAAATATACTTCAGACCAATTAATAAAGGATACCTAAACATCTGCGCTGTTTGTCATGGAAAAGATCATAATCGGCCGGGATAAGGAAGACATGGAAAAGTACGGCGAAGAGGGCACGGCTTTTATCGGGAAGCACATTGTCGGCAAGGGGGAGGACGCCCACCTGACAAACCCCATCATGATGGATGTGGCAAGGCCTCATGTCTTGCTGGTTTGCGGAAAACGCGGAACGGGAAAGAGCTATAGCGCAGGCATCATAGCGGAAGAGATATCAGAACTGCCGTCCGCAATCAAGGAAAACCTTTCCGTGATTATGCTAGACACCATGGGCATATACTGGTCCATGAAAAACCCCAACGAAAAGGACAAGGATATCCTGCGTGGGTGGGGCATGAAGCCGGCCGGAATGGAAACCAGGTTTTTCATACCAAAAGGCTATGCGGGCGAATACGAACAGGCAGGGGTGGCTTACGACCAGAAATTCAACCTGATATGCTCCGATCTGACGGCGGAGGACTGGATACTGACTTTCGGATTCTCTTTCGTTGACGAGTTCGGCACAACGATAGAAAGGGTAGTCAAACAGATAAAGAAGAAAAAAGGCGGTTCATATTCTATACCTGATATCATCTCCGCCATTTCGAGCGACAAGAGGTCAGAGCAGAAAGTGCGTGATGCCCTCGTAAACAGGTTCAGCGCAGCAGACGGCTGGGGCATTTTCGGAAAAGAAGGCACCAAGATAACGGACCTGATACAGCCGGGCACCGTATCGATCATCGATGTTTCCCATTACATGCAGATTTCCGAGGGATGGTCTGTCAGGTCCATGTTGGTGGGTCTGTTGTGCAGAAAGTTATTCCACGCCCGGCTGATGGCCAGGAAATCGGAAGAGTTGGAGGTGATAACGGGCGAGGCCAGGGCAACGATGCCAATGGCCTGGATTATCATAGACGAGGCGCACCAGTTTCTTCCCTCAAAAGGCAAGACAGCGGCAACAGAGCCTCTGCTGACATTGGTGAAGCAGGGCAGGGAGCCGGGGATATCGTTATTGTTCATAACGCAGAGGCCAAACAAATTGCATGAGGACGCCTTGGCCCAGTCTGACATCATAATAGCCCACAGGCTTACCGCCAAGGCCGACCTGGAGGCACTTAGAGGCATAATGCAGAGTTACATGCTGGAGGACATCTCGGGGTATATAAACGCCTTGCCCAGGCAGAAGGGGACAGCGATATTGCTGGACGACAATTCAGAGAGGATATACACCATGCAGGCGAGGCCAAGGAAAACCTGGCACGCAGGAGGGTCCCCCACAGCGATCAAAGAAGTCGGCATACTCGGCTGATTACTTGAAAAATATGAGGAGGTGAAAAAATGGCAGAAGAGACACCAGCGGAAAAACCAGAAGAAAAGCCAGCACCAGCTCCCGAGGAAAAACCTGCAGAGAAGCCGGCCCCGGCCCCAGCTGAAAAGCCAGCGGCCGGACCAGCACCTGCTACAGAGGCACAACCGGCCGGAGGGAGTACATCTTCGAAACCTTTCATATTATCTCTGATAGGCGGCATACTGATTTTAGTCACGGGGATAATACTGGCAGCGCTCGCAACTTTGATAACAGCATTACTAGGATCGATGATGTTACCAGGAACGGAAGCCCTGTTAACCGCAGGTGCGCTCATGTACCTACCACTAATACTAGGTATTATAGTCATTGTTGGCGCAGTGCTGCTGAGGAACCCGGCAAAAGCGAAGATCGGCGGAATTCTCGTTTTGATATGCTCCATAGTTTCCTTGTTGACAATTGTCGGCAGCGGGTTTTTCATAGGCGCTATCCTGGGCATAATAGGCGGAGCTCTGGGTTTGAAGGGATAAACACATGGAAGCCCCACCTCTCTTTATTTATTTTAGATTTTCCCAGCTTTTCTTTTAGCATTTGGCAGATTCCTTAGTATATAATATTTTTAACTTTTAGGCTGTTACATACTGTCATGGAAGAGCATGAGGGCTTCGGCTTTGACGAATTCTCCATAGAGATGGAGGACTTCGAATTAAGGCGCACAAGGAAATTCGACAGAATATGGGAGATATCCGAAGGGGGAAGCATGTGCTGTACCCCCCTGATACATGACGGTATACTTTATTTCGGATGCTGCAACTTCAATATTTACGCCATAGACGTGCGAACCGGGGAACTGATATGGAAATTCAAGACCTTTGGCATAGTATTCGAATCCTCACCGGTTTACTGGGAAGGCATGATATTCGCAGGCAGTTATGACCACAACATGTATGCCCTTGATGCGAAGAGTGGCGAGCTTAGGTGGAAATTCGAGAGCAGAGATAAGATCAATTCGATGCCTTTCATTTATTGCGGTAAAATCTATTTTGCCTCAAAGGACCAAAACGTATACTGCTTGGATGCGAGGGGTGGAAGTCTGATTTGGAAATACCAGACGCAAGATGAAATCGCTTCAAGCCCGATTGTCCACAAAGAAAAGGTATACATCGGTTCCTTCGACAAAAATTTTTACTGCCTAGATGCCGCTAGAGGGACACTCATCTGGAAATTCGCTACGCAAGGGGAAGTATACCACCCAAACAGACCGCTGATTCATAATGGCATTGTATATTTCACATCATTTGACAACAATTTGTACGCTGTGACAGCGGATGAAGGGACTTTGGTATGGAAGCTGAAAACAGCGGAATTCGGGAATGCGTACGCTCCAATATTATATGATGAAAAACTATATCTTGTCACCAGGGATGGTAACTTGTTGGCGATTACTTTGGACGGGAAGATTGACTGGAAGTTTTCTAGAATGCATGTACCTTCGATCCCGGCATTCAAGGATAAAAGGATTTACGTCGGTTTCGAGGATTACAATCTCTACTGCCTGGATATGAACGGAAAATTAATCTGGAAGTTCGCAACTCAAGGTTCAATCTGGCTGACAGCGGTATTTTGGGAAAACATGGTCATTTTTCCCAGTTGGGACTGCAACATTTATGCAATAAATGCTGAGAATGTATCGGTTGTATGGAAGTTCAGGACCGATGGATCACCTTCCTATCTCCCGCCTGCAAATGACTCATTCGAGGTTGTTATCAAGAAGCCGGTGGAAGAGGTTGGCAAAAAAGAGAGTGAAAGGAAGACGTACGATTTCATCTTGGGTGAGGAGGGTGAAGAAGGCAAGTTCTACAAATCCAGGATAACATATCAGGTTTCTTCCAGATACCAAGAAAAAGGCAAATACCAGGTAGATTCCGACGAGGAAGCGTTTTGAAATTCCAATCTTGAAAAATCATGGGCTCGGAAGCTACCTAGAAAATCATCTGTCCGTCGGGCCATCATTCTGGAGCGTTTTCCTCATCGCCCGTTATTTTTTGGCAAATTTCGGCCCAGTTCTATATTATTAAAACCTTAAAAACCATGAATATAACATGAAACTCGTTGTTGTAGTTTTAGCTATGGTTTCGTTTCTTCTTTTATCAACCCTTACCTCAGCCCAGACCTGCCTCACAGGGGCGGACAACCCTGCTGTAAATACAATCGGCAACTGCGACGGCGAAGTTATGATAGACGAGCTGGAGGCTTATATACAGTTGTGGTACGGATGCTCGGAATGCTATCCCGACATGTTCAACTCCATCGAGGCTTATTACGACATCCCCTTCTGCGGGGACCATTCCTGCAATGTGAGTGTGGGTGAGAACTGCTCGAGCTGCCCTGAGGACTGCGGCCCTTGTGTTCCAATAGATATTAAGGTAGAACCAGGCACAACAGTAGAAGTAGGAGAAGAAGTATTTTTTGATGGCAGCAATGTTACTATTACAGGTGCTGCACTTTTAGTTAATGGAATGATTAATGGTAATTATGAATGGGATTTTGGGGATGGTAGTATAGATACTCTTGGTACTTCTCAGTCACACTTCTACATAAACCCAGGAATTTATACAGTTAGTTTAAATGTCACAGATGTAAATGGCAAGACTAAAATAGATACTGTTGATATTACAGTTCAAGGAACACAGGTAGAACTGCCACCAAGACCATCAGTAGAGCCTATATTAGAACTTAAATTCGATGGCAATTTAGATGATACATCAGGAAATGGACATACAGCACAATGGGTAGGTGGAACAGGTAGTTTTGTTAAGGGAATAGAAGGCCAGGCAGTAGATTTAAATGGAGCTTATATAGAAGTTTTAGATTCCCCATTGTTAAGTGGGATGGATGAATTAACAATATCTATATGGACAAGAAAAAATGCTGCTGAAGATACAGGCTATTTAATAGATTTAAATGGGGCATATTCAGTATGGGTATTGCTGGATGAGCACGGTTATTCAAGAAACCCAGGAGGCACAGTGACAACCACAAGCAATACAAAATCAGCAAACAAATGGCCTGCCAAGAATATAGTCAATGATGGATGGCATCATTACGTCATTGTTTATAACGGTTCAACACTTATTTCGTACGTTGATGGAGTATATTTTACTGCCGGCATTTCAGCGCTAACAGGAGCCGTTAAAACAACAGGGAATAGCCTGCTTATAGGCAAGAAATACGATAGCCCGAATATATGGGAGGGATATATAGATGAGGTGAAAATCTATGATAAGGCATTAACACAAGAGGAAATTCACAGAGGATTTGAATTATGGCACGCAAACTTTCACGGACGTATAGCACAATATATTTATG
>Ga0315545_1004446_pt1 | contig 11575 bp, 10 predicted proteins | sample SalMarSW160210MG_FD_203096 | JGI IMG/M metagenome (GOLD analysis project Ga0315545, IMG submission 203096) | Salt marsh sediment microbial communities from the Plum Island Ecosystem LTER, Massachusetts, United States - Salt Marsh Sediment SW1602-10 ...
GCTAAGGCAAAAAGTTCTCGATGCTGCTATTGAACTCAGCGAGGTAGACTACCCTCCTATTTTGGAAGATAGGGAAATTGATAGGCTTCTTGAAGATGAGTCACAACGCTTTGGTTTCAGGGAGGTACAAGACTATCTCAACAGAACTAACAAGACAAAGGAGGAACATAGGGAGAAACTGCGTCCTATGGCCAAAAAGCGAATTATTCACGCTCTCGTTCTAGATAAGATAGCTGAGGAAGAAAAGGTTGAAATTGATTCGTCGGAAGTAGATAATAGAGTAGAGGAAATTATGAAGGATGCCAAGGATAAAGAGAGGATACAACAATTCTTTGCCTTGCCCCAAGTTAGAGAATCAATCGAACAATCTTTACGCACTGAGAAGACAATAGCCCAATTAGTACAAATAGCCAGCGGCTATGAAGAGGAATAAAGCGAAGGAGAGCCAAATGGAAGTAAAATCTCAAGTAATAATTCCCACGGTAACTGAGACCGGTGCCCGTGGCGAGCGTGTCTTTGACATATATTCCCTTCTACTGAAGGAAAGGATCGTTTTTTTAGGCACCCCTATAAATGACCAGATAGCCAATCTCATTATCGCACAACTCCTCTATCTGGAGAGGGAAGACCCTGAAAAGGATATAAGTCTTTATATTCATTGTCCTGGCGGCGTTATCAGTGCTGGCTTGGCTATCTATGATACTATGCAGCTTCTTCGCTGCGGTGTATCCACCATCTGCGTTGGTTTGGCAGCTAGTATGGGCACTTTGCTTCTTTGCGCTGGAGCTAAAGGTAAGAGGTACGCTCTACCCAACTCCACCATACATCTCCACCAAGCAGTTGGAGGTGCTCAAGGTCAAGCAGCCGATATTGAAATTGCTGCTCGGGAAATCATGAGGCTGCAGGAAACAATCCGCAATATCATTGCTAAGCACACAGGATTGCCCATGATACCGACAGAGATTTTTATCTCGACCCCCAGCAAGCAGTGGAATATGGAATTATAGACGAAATACTCTCCAAGTCAGAAAAGAAGTGAACTCCTTGTTAGCTACTAGCCAAGTCCTGACACTGAACACAGCTAGCCCGTCAAACTTTTTGGGCTTAAGCAAAGCAGGCTTGATTACTGTTGTCATCATTTCTGTAATCCTTATTGCCACAGTGGTGTGGCTGATTAACGGCACTAAGAGGCGAGATTAGAGAATATACATTAGCCCAATTTGGCTGCTTCTTCTCTGACCAAGCGCCTTATCCTTTTATGGCTCTCCAGTGGGCGAGTTATGTCTTGAATTCCAGCTAGCCAATGGAAGTAGCCTCTATCACCACTGCCACCAGTTTTCTCCCTACTCTTAATTACTTTCTCCGTTGCCTCCCGCCCACCCCTTTCCCAAACTTCTAAAGCTGTCCATAAATCGTATAACTCTGTAGATGCCAAGCCCATGGTGGAGTAAGGCAGAGCATACTCATTAGCATTGAAAGCAACGGCTAAACCGCCGACTCTATTCACCGCTTGGAGCATTTTAAAATCCGTGATGCTATCTCCCACTGCTACCCATTGGGAAAGCGGCTTCCCTACTCTGGTGGCGAAATATTCCAATGCCTCCACTTTCCGTTTCCCGCCTACAGGCTTCACTTGTGTCATGATTCTTCCCGAGCTTGTCTTGAGCAATTCTTGCCAATAAAAGCGGTCCAGGGTTTGTTTTATCCTGGCATCATCACTTAGGGTTGCAAATTCTTCTTCTGCTTGCTTTAGCAAGGCGAAATCGTTTTCACTTAGCAACTGACAAATTAAATCTAGGGGGAAAGAGGTGCAAGCTATATTTTCACTGGGTATGCTCAGCCTTTGTGTTATAGATAAAGCGTACTGTTCATAACTGGTGCTAATGCAAAATACTTGCCATCCTCTAGCTTCAAGCTTAGAGATTAATTCAGCTGCGCCTGTGGTTAAGCTAGCTTCACGACCCATGGCGGTGATTTGTCTTTCCTTTATCCCATGATATGCAAGGAAAGGAGCGATGAGAGCCAGTGTATCCCCTGGCTCATAGTCAGCTTTGCCCTCCAGAGTTAGCAAATCGTCGTACCTACTGATGACCTCAAAAACTTTATCGCCATTGGGGAATAGCTTCATTAATTCATAGGCATTATCCTTTGGGGATAGCGGACCTTCAAGGTCAAAGCAGATTAGGTTCATTTCAGCCTTGCTTCCCATCTTTTTATTCTGGTCCCAAGATTGCTTCAGCGCTCCGTGCTTCGCAATGATACCCCTATTTGTCATCGCAAGCTAAGCGGAGTAATCTTGCTCTTTACCATCTTGTCTATTTCACTGCTAAGGTCGTATCCGCCAATTGAATTTCCCCGGGCATCGATTACCTCATTTCCTCTCAGGTTAAGCTCGCCTTGACTCAGAGCTTGCAGCGTGGAGATAATGAGAGGGAATTCTCTAGCGAGCTCATACTGACGAATAAGACGGAACAGCGTATCTTTATCATTCTTTTGCCAATATTGATCAAATGGCTTGCCCCTGATAGAGAAGATGCAATAACTAATTACTGGCCCTCTGTCCAATTCAGGAGTGACTAAGTGCATCATTGCTCCGGCTCTCTCAGCTTTGTCTTGTAGCAGTTTTCGAATAACTTCTTGCCAGCTACCTGTAGGCCCATCGGGAGGTGCTGGATGAAGATTAATCATATTATATTTTCGGCACAGCTCTTCTCCTACGATGAGCATATAACCAGCAAGGACACAAATGTCAGGGGCGAATCTTTCAATTCTTCTGTGTACCTCCCTATCATATTTAAGTCGCCAATTCTCTCGGGATTTCTTCGCTTCACCCTCGCGGAGTTTACCCTGAACGAGATTCTTCGGTCGCTTCTCTCCCTCAGAATAACGAAAAGCAAAAAGTTCAGTGCTTCGACTCACTGAAATGGCATCTTTGAATCTCCCATGGGAGAAATAAACAAGGGGAATGTCATAGCTGTGCACTAGCTCAAAAAACAAATCGCTTTCCTCTGCTTCGCCAGGCTCTCGATTGCTGAAAACGAAGCTAATTTTGCCCTTAATTCCGCCGCTGTGGATCTTGTCCCGCACAGTTTGCAGAAGCTGACGTGCCGCTTCATCTCTGCCTGTGGAAAACCAGCCAATCTTCAGCAAAGCTTAGCTTTACCTCCTTAAGCAAGGCGCTTTCTTATCTTTGTCCAGGTGATAGCAACGTGAATCAAAGGGCTAGACCTTTGGCCAAATATTCTGCCCTGCGTTAAACAGTCAAGGAAATCTTTCGAACCATTGAATTCAGGCATTTCCACATATGCTCGCCCAATTTCACGAGCAGTATGAGCATCACTTCCAGCGCTGGCAGCCAATCCACGCTCCTTGACCAATTTCCAGGCCTTAGTGGAGCTACTAGAAAAGGGAGTGCGCGAGTTAAAAACTTCTATGACATCAACCTGAGATAGAATTTTCTCTGACAGCAGCTCCTTAGCATTTTGGAAAGGTACTCGGCCAAATGGATGGGGAATGCCCACCAGCCCACCCTGACTTCTGATTCGAGCTATTGTTTCCTCGGGGGATAGCCCCTTGGGAATTTCCTCAGTTAGAAATAGTCCCATCAACTCACCAACGGAGGTTAACACTTCTTCAGCAACAATCACCTTAAAGGGAGCCATCCCTTTTAGCTTTAGGGCGCCAGCAATGGTGTTGTGATCAGCTATGGCAACGCAGTTTACACCCACCTTAAGGCAACGAGAAATTATTTGCTCGAGAGGCGTGCGACAATCCCCGGAATAACAGGTATGAACATGTAAATCAGCTCTAAGCAATTAGCTCACCTTCTCTAGATATCCACCGGTACGAGTATCAACCTTAATAGCGTCGCCTATATCAATGAAAATAGGGACTTGGACCTCAATGCCTGTTTCCAGCTTAGCAGATTTAGTGCCCGCGGTAGCTCTATCTCCCTTGAACCCAGGCTCTGTCTCTATAACCTGGAGCTCTACCGAAGTAGGCAACTCTATACTGACTGCTTCGCCCTTGCAGGTAAGAATCTCCAAAGTCAATCCATCTTTTAGATAATCTATTGCCTCTCCTATTTGCTCCGCGGCCAAGACTATCTGCTCATAGCTATCGTTATCCATGAAATAGTAGAGGCTGCCATCACTATAGAGATATTGCACGGTGCGGTGCTCCAGAAAAGCTTGCTCAACTTTGTCACCAGACTGAAAATTCCGCTCCGTGACGCTACCGCTGCGAACATCACGTAGCTTTAACCTGATTACAGGTTGCCTTTGCTGCATTTTGACATGCTGGTACTCCACAATTTGATATATGCTGCCATCTAACTCTATGGCAACCCCTTTTCTCAGCTCTCCAGCATCAATCATATAGTAACCTCCATAACTCTTTCCGATTTGGTAAGCACCCTAGCCCTGCCTTTTTCCAGGGTCGCTAAATCCTCAATTCTAACACCACCCCAGCCCGGGATATAAATTCCAGGTTCTACAGTAAAAACCATGCCATCTATAAGCAAATCTGAGGAATTGGGAGCAAGTACAGGAAGTTCATGCACTGATAAGCCAACACCATGTCCTAAACTATGCCCAAAAGCATCGCCGTAGCCAGCTTGCTCAATAATGGTTCGCGCCAGCCCATCTGCTCGAGAAGCATCCATGCCTGATGAAATTTCTTCTATAGCGGCGGTTTGCGCCTTCAAAACTATACTATAAATTTCCTGCAGAGTTTTGTCAGTTTCGCCGCAACATAAAGTGCGGCTGAAGTCGCTACAATAACCGCCAATCCTAGCTCCCATGTCAATCAGCACTGGTTCACCAAAGCAAATTAGTCTTTCACTAGGCTTAGCATGGGGTAAAGCTGAATTAGGGCCTGAGGCTACTATAATCTCGAAAGCTACTCCTTCACTTCCCCCCCGACGGAGGGACTTCTCTAGCTCCCAGGCTATCTCTTTTTCTGCTACGCCAGGATGGATTATCGATTTAGCCTGTTCAAAAGCAGCGTCGGTTAATTCCACTGCCCTGCTAATAAGCTCCAATTCCTCTGGCTCTTTTACGCTACGAAGGTGCTCTACCAGGCTGGTGGTAGGGATAAGCTCAAGGTTAATTTGTTTGGATTTTATTGCTTCGCTGAGCTCGTGATAACTATGGTAAGAAACGAAATTAGCCTCAAAGCCCAGCTTCTGACAACCTAGGTCTGATAGCAAATCAGGGAGCCAATTACTCAAGCCTCCTTTGACTTGAGTGATTTCATAATCAGGCGCTTCCCCCCTGGCTTGCTCTGTATAGCGGAAGTCAGTAGCCAGAATGGCATTATTGTTGGAGATAAGCAGCCATCCTGAAGAGCCAGTAAACCCAGAAAGGTAACGCAAGTTCTCTGCATGGGAAACTAAAAATGCATCCAAGCCCTTTTCGGTAATCACCTGCCGCAATCTCTGCAACCGCTCTATCCCCAATTTCCATCCTTTAGTTCACCTACTAAGGTTTGTAAAGCAGCAACATACCCCCTCCACCCCAAGCCACTGATTTGACCTTTCACTATAGGAGCAATTACAGACTTTGCCCGCCATTCTTCCCGGCTGTAAATGTTGGATAAGTGAACTTCGATTATCGGTAACCTAGCGTCAGCTAAAGCATCACGGAGAGAGAAGCTATAGTGAGTGAGCGCTCCAGGGTTGATGATTATACCATTGGCTGAACTTGATTGCTCCTGAATAAAATCTATAAGCGCACCTTCACTATTAGACTGAAATGTTACTACCTCTACATTTAATGCCTCGCCTTGCTTCTTCAACAGGGATTCAATTTCAGCCAAAGTCTTCTCTGTATATATTTCTTTGTCTCTTTTGCCCAGCATATTCAAATTTGGTCCATTGATAATTAAAATTCTCATGCGCTTACTCCTTTTTTGTCAGTGCGAGCGAAGCATGGCACTCTCAAGAGGTTGCTTCGGCACTTCGTGCCCCGCAATGACATCCACTCTATTTTGTTTAATTGACTCCAGCTCAGCTACTCTTGCTTTATATCCACAAGCTATACATTTCACCCAGCCTTTTCTGCTTGATACCAGAAGCTTGCCACACTGGGGGCAGGGTTCGGCTATTGGTTGATAACTTGTAGTGAATTGACACTTGGGGAAATTGCTACACCCATAAAACACCTTCTTCTTTTTGCTGACTCTTTCCACCAGTTCACCATCACACTGCGGGCAACGAACCCCCGTCTTAACCACGTAGGGCATAGTCGTCTTACATTCGGGATAGCCACTGCAGGCCAAGAACTTACCAAACCTTCCTACCTTTATCACCATGGGGCGACCACAGCTAGGGCAAGTTTCGTCAGTTGTCTTGCTCATATCGATCTTAGCTATATTGACTGAAGCCTTGCGCAGTGTATCCTCGAAGGGGGAATAAAAATCCCTCAACACAGTTACCCATTCCTGCCTACCTCGAGCTATTTTGTCCAGTTGTTTTTCCATTTGAGCAGTAAAACCAAGGTCAACAATTCTGGGGAAATGCTTATTCAAGATATCATTGACAACTATCCCCACTTCATCAGGGCACAGTTTGCCATCCACTTTATAAACATAGTCTCTCTCCTGAATGGTAGATATAATAGGGGCATATGTACTGGGACGTCCAATTCCCTTTTGCTCCAGCACTTTTATCAGTGTTGCTTCGGTGTAGCGAGGTGGTGGTTGAGTAAAATGCTGCTCGGGAAGAATTCCCAGGTAGATTAAACCATCGCCAACTTCTAGTTCAGGCAAGGAAACAAAGCTTTCTCCCCGTTCATCTTCATCCTTGCTTTCGCTGTAAACCATCATAAACCCAGGAAATTTAACCACAGAGCTAACTGCTTTAAGCAGATAGCTTTGAGGTCGCTCCGCTTCTGGCTTGTAGTTAACATTGCGTGCCTCTATATCCACACTAGTCATATCATATAAAGCTGATGACATTTGGCTTGTCACCATACGCTTCCATATAAGCTCATAAAGCTTCAGTTGGTCTGAATTAAGGAATGCCTTAATTCGCCTTGGTTCACGGTGAATTTTAGTAGGGCGAATTGCTTCGTGAGCTTCTTGTGCCCATTTTGCTTTCTTGGCGAAACTACGCGGCTTCGATGGCAGGAAATCACTTCCATACCTTTCGCTGATGAAATCTCTTGCTTCAGCTAAAGCAGTGGCAGCAACATTAGTAGAATCGGTGCGCATATAGGTAATGAGCCCTACTGAGCCTTCCTTAGCTAGAGGCAAACCCTCATAAAGTTGTTGAGCAATAACCATAGTGCGCTTAGCAGTGAAATGCAGTTTTCTCCAGGCTTCCTGTTGCAGTGTGCTGGTGATAAAAGGTGGAGCTGGTTGCCGAGCTACGTTTTTGGTTTGTATTGACTTGACTACATACTCAGCCTTCTCCAGATAGGCAACAATATCATCTGCCTCCCGCTTCTCGCAGACATCCAGCTTGGTGCCATCACTTAATCCCAGAAGCCTAGCTTTAAAGCTTGCCCCTTTTTCTTCGGGTGGAGCCAATTCAACTTCGATAATCCAATACTCATGGGGAATGAAATTTTGGATTTCTCGCTCTCGATCAACTACTATCTTCACTGTTACCGACTGAACCCTACCGGCAGAAAGGCCTCTCTGAACTTTTTTCCATAACAGCGGACTTAGTTTATAGCCAACGAGCCTGTCGAGGATACGCCTGGTTTGTTGAGCATTCACTAGATTCACGTCGATAGAGCGAGGATTTTTGAATGCTCCTTTGACTGCTCCCTCGGTTATTTCGTGGAAACCAATACGGTAAATAGGAACGTCATTCTTATCCAACTTAGCCGCTTGCACTAAGTGCCAGGAGATTGCTTCTCCTTCACGGTCAGGGTCGGTAGCCAAATAAATGGAGCTAGCTTTACTTGCCGCCTCCCTAATCTCTTTAATCACCTTCCTTTTCTGTGGCGGAACAACGTACTTTGGGGCAAAATCCTTTTCTACGGTTACCCCTAAAGCTGATTTGGGCAAATCGCGTACATGTCCCAGCGACGCTTTGATAGTATAGCTGCGGCCTAGAATTTTAGTGAGCGTCCTTGCCTTAGCTGGAGATTCAACGATGACCAATTTAGTTGACATAACTTATCCTATCCTGATTTCATGAGCCAACACATAATTCATATTCCCCACCTGTTTCACCACCCCTTTCAATTCCAGCATCGCTAGTGTGCTACTTACCTCCGGCATGGGTAAACCGCTGTGGCGGCAAATTTCATCTATATGGTTTGGCTCAGAGGTCAATTGCCTTGCTACAGCAGATTCAATCTCGTTGGCTGGCTGAAATCCCTCAATTTCCAATTGCTGCGCCATCGCGGTCAAATTTAATTCTCCCAAAATATCATTACAATTACAAACTAACTTTGCTCCCTCTTGAATAAGGCGATTAGTTCCCTTGCTGGCTGGAGAAACGATGCTGCCAGGGATAGCAAAAACATCCCGATTCTGTTCTACTGCTTGATGTGCAGTGATTAAGGCTCCGCTCCTTTCCCCTGCTTCTATTACTAATACTCCTAAGCTCAAGCCACTCATAATCCGATTACGGAGAGGGAAGTTCTCAGCTTTAGGCCTTATGCCTAAGGGATGCTCACTTACCAGAGCCCCGTGTTCCATAATGGCTTGGGCTAATTTAGCATTCTCCGCAGGATAGACAATATCTAAACCAGAAGCAAAAACGGCTATAGTCTTACCTCCGGCATCTATAGCAGTGCGATGAGCCACAGAGTCAATTCCCCTAGCTAGTCCGCTAACAATGGTGATACTGCTTCGTGCCAAATCAGCAACGATTTCTTCAGTTATTTGCCTTCCGTAGATAGTAGTGCGGCGGGTGCCAACCACAGCAAGGCAAGGCTCATCTTGAGGTGGGAGATTACCTCTAACATAAAGCACTGGTGGATAATCGTAAATCTCCTTTAATCTAGAAGGATAGGAAGGGTCTTCACAGGCAAGAGCCTTTACCTTGTAGCGTTCCAGTTTTTCCATCTCTGCGTCTAAGGGAATTCTGGAGCGCAGCAGAAGCAAAGAATCTACACTTCGCGAATCCAAACCAGCCTGACTTAATCCACCTTCTGAAGCTTTCCAAGCGGCTTGTAAACTCCCAAAGTGCTCTTTTAGCTGGGAAATCCTTATTCGGCCAATCCCAGGTATCATGGAGAGGCCTACCCAGTATCTCAGTTCATCATCGCTTACCATGTGGAATCTCAAAGGATTTTAGCATAGGCAGAGTAAGCAAGGAAGGATAAAACAACCTAGCTTTCAAAAGGCAGTAATAAAGTGAAGTCAACAATGCTACCTTCATATTTAGAAACAGTAGACGCACCGTGACTATAGCATTGTATTAATCTGCGTGCCAGGCAAAAATCAAGCCTTCCCTCACTTTTCCGCGTAGGTGACAGTAAGGACGGCTGACAACCACTCAACGTATTCAGCAATATGGTTACCATTAGTTTGGTGTATAAAGCTAGCTTCCACCTGTAAACGGTCACTGGCGCTAAGTCCCAACCCAATATTCCTTACCAATTTTGTTACATCTATATCCTCTGTCGGCGGTCCCCACATAACTGAAGCTAGTTCGCTGTATATCTCTGGGGCAAAAGCGGGCAAGTGTCCCTGTTCATAACGAACTGCCACTATATGTAACCCACCAAGCCCTGTATTCTTATCGAATGGCTCGCCAACTACAGCTCCTTTTGTAGTAAAGGTGAGCTTGGCATCTTGTACATCAGTGCCCCTCAAGCTATAGAGGTCAAAGCTCCAGAAGGCATGGTAGGCAACATCATTGACATCATCTCCAGCCATGGTCCTTGACGTATCTCTATCTCCGCCACTTGATACTCTGCCAGTTTCGTTAAGCACTGGGGTGAAGGTGGCTGTTTCTTGAGTTGTAACGACGGTAACCGATACATCTGCTACATATTGACCACCTTCCCCATCATCAACAGTGGCTGTAATGGTAAACTCTCCCACTCTATCCGGTGCTATCCATATGACTGCGTCACCTACCCCGGTGATGCTACCATAATTGGCACTCCAGCCATAGTTCAGCGCATCGCCGTCCGGGTCTGTAGCAACACAGGTAATCGTCGATTTCCCATTGCGCAGCACCGTATCCGGTTCAGCAGTCAAACTTAGAATCTGCGGGTCCTGGTTGGACACAACACTTAGAGTTATGGTGGCTTGTGTGACACCATCTTTGTCATCTCTAACGGTAACTGTGGCATTGTAATCTCCATAATGCTCTGGAGCTACCCAAGAGACCGTAGGTCCAGTCCCGGCGAAACTCCCACCAGTGGTTGACCACTCGTAGCTAATAGCATCGCCATCTGGGTCTGACGCAACACACTGAATCTCGATGATAGCCAAAGGTAAAACATTCGTCTGCGCAGGCGTCAGGCTTGAGATTTCTGGTGGCTGGTTAGCGCCTGGCTCTGCTGGTGTTGGTGCTGGTACTGGCCATGGTTCTGGTTGTGCTGGAGAAGGTGCCGCTCCTGGACCACAAGCACTGCTCAGCATGATTGCCATAGCCAGTACAGCGAAAATTACAACAATTTTTATTTTGAGCACACCCATTTTATTTACCTCCTCACCTAAATACGTTAGCCAAAATTATATATAGGCCATACAAAGTTAGCAATAGAGTGTGTTCAAGATAAGCCTATTAAATATCATAAAGGTGATGCTGTAATGGAACAAATCATTTCTTGCAGCTTTGGCAATACATCCATTGCAGCTTTATAGCCTTGCGCGATAGCCTCCTCCCCCTTATGGAACCCGAACATTCCAATGTCGCTGACATCAGGGCTTATAACTATATCGGCAGTTTCTATCCTTAACCTAATCCGCTCATATTGCATGGCCTCCAGCGAGTGTATCAAGACATCGAAAATGTTTGGAGTCTTGGGGTCTAACCTGCCTGTGCCTTCATAGACTGCACTCTCAGCGAGCTTTGAGAGCCTGTCGAAAACTTCAATTCTTTCTCTATGCTCCCGCAGCAAGCTATTAAATTTCTTCCTCACAGCTAATAAATGTACACTCTTAGGGCGCAAACTTGGCGTTTTCTCAGGCATTTTCTTTTCCCCGGCCAGCTTGATCTGCCTTTTCTGGGATGAACTAGGTTCCACATTCACAGCAATAACGACTTCCGCTCCCATGTTACGAACCACATCCACAGGTACGGGGTTGACTATTCCACCATCAATCAAGAACCTATTCCCCCGCTTTACCGGTGTTAATATCACTGGCAGCGAGATGCTTGCTCTCACCGCTTCTAGCACCGAGCCTTTGTCAATGACGATTTCCTCCGTAGTTTGAGCATCAGCAGCTACAACCGCAAGCGGTATTTCTAAATCCTCGAACTTTGTATCCCCAATAATGGATTTGCAAAATTCTTTAACTTTATCCCCATGAACGAACCCCTTGCCCAGCAATAACAAGTTTGGGTCAACCAGACGAGCCATCTTTCTCCAATCTATCCCTAATACCATTTCCTCCAAGATAGACGCATTTCTTTCTTTGGCATAGCAAGCGCCTACTA
>Ga0315545_1004447_pt1 | contig 11574 bp, 7 predicted proteins | sample SalMarSW160210MG_FD_203096 | JGI IMG/M metagenome (GOLD analysis project Ga0315545, IMG submission 203096) | Salt marsh sediment microbial communities from the Plum Island Ecosystem LTER, Massachusetts, United States - Salt Marsh Sediment SW1602-10 ...
ACCCGGCCAGCGCGCCTCCGGTGTGGGTGGTGGTCGAGCGGATGGCGGCCTCGGGCGCGCCGTGCCGGAGACGGTCCTCCTGGTAGCGATGCGTGATGTGGATGGTGTACGGCACGCCGATCCCGATGGCGAGATTGGCGATCATGGCGGTGACGGGATTGAAGGCGATCCCCCGTGCAGCCATCATCCCGAACACCAGCAACACGATCAACACCACCGGCAGGATCGTGATGACTCCAAGGAACGGCCGCCTCGATTCGAACCAGAAGTTGATGGCGAGCACCATGCCCGCCACCAAGATCGTGAGCCCTAGCGACCACAGCTGCGAGTCTTGCAGCGCTTTCGCCACTCCCTGGCTGATGATGCTCTGATTGGTGGCGACCGCGGTCGCCCCCGCTTCGCGCACCGGGGCGAAGTCGGCCCGGAGATCGTCCCGGAGCAAGAGCGCCTCGGCTTCACCCGCCTGGGTCGACACCCCCATGTCCACGAACCGGAAGGCACCGTCCACCTCGGCCACGACCCGCCTCATGGGATCCCTGGCCGCTTCGAGCGCAGCACGGTAGAGGGCGGCCACATCGGTGCTCTCCGCGACGGTCAGATCCGGCTGCAGTCCTGCGGCCAGAGCGAACTGAGCGAACTCGGCGTCGTACGTCTCGGTGTCGCCGCCCTGATCGGGCGGCGACACGAGTCCCCCAATCACCGAGACCGGCGATTCAGCCGTGGCCCGCTCCCCGTACTGCACCACGTTCGGGTTATCGCCGAGATTGCCCCACGCCGCCACCAGAGCGTTGTGGACGGCTGGAGTGGCGACGTCACCTTCGATGATGATCTCTGTCTCCTCGCCGAAGCCCCCTGCGAAGTCCGAGACGATGGAGTCGTAAGCGACTCGGGCGGAGGAGTCCTCGGGAAGGAAGTCGGTGAAGCTGAACTCGGTGTTGAGCTGGGTGAAGCCGTAGACACCTGCTCCCGCCGCCACGAGTGCCAGGATGATCACGATGCTCGAGAACCGCTCGGCCAGCACCGACGTGCTTCCCATGAGCTTGGGCAGCAACCGCTCGCTCTGCCGGCCAAGGGCCTCACGGGTCAGCCGGCCGCGCGACTCGGCTCGGCGATCCAGCAAGACCCGGATCGAGGGCACCACCGTCAGCATGAGCAGGAACGCCGAGCTGATGCCGACCGCAGCCAGCACACCGAAGTCGGCGATCGCCGCGATCGGGTTGATCACATTGGTGAGGAAACCGATCGAGGTGGTCACGGTGGCGAGCACCAGGGCGATTCCCACGGTCCGGGTGGCGCGTGCTGCCGCTCTCGGCACCTCGATGCCCTCGCCGAGCTCCTCCCGGTAGCGGCTCGTCATGTGGATGGCGTAGTCGACACCGAGGCCGATGAGCAGGATCGGGAGGAGCTGGAGCATCTCGTTGAAGTCGCCGATGAGGCCGAGGTATCTGGGTCCCAGGAGCACGCCGATGCCGTTCATCCAGACGATCGACATGACAATGACGAGCATGGTGAGCGTCACATCGCCCAGCGCCCGCCGCAGTGCTCCCCCCCACGTCATGTTCCCCTTGGGATGGATCCAGAACACGAAGAGCAGGATCAGCACGATGATGATGAAGGCCGTGGCGAACAGCCGCCCGATCTCGGAGGCGAACTGATCGGTGTCGGCGAACAGGAGCGAGTAGCTGAAGGCCGATCCCTCTGCGGCCTGGGCGTCGAGCGCCGCCACCGCGTCGGCCATGTCGACTTCCTTCCCCTGCAGGATCGTGCCGTCTGGGTCGTCGAGATCGGCGAGGTTGAGGTAGACAACCATGAGACCGGCCTCAGCCTCGGCCGTTTCGAGATCGAACCCCTGGTCGAGCAGTCCTCGGAAGAGACCGGACATCTCGACCGGGATCTGGGAGAAGCTCTCGCGGAAACCCTCCTTCACCTCCAAATCGGAGATGGCCACCAGCATCATCTCGAGGGGGATCCCGGTCTCCTCGGCACGCAGCTGCAGCCCTTGCAGCAGCGGATCGAAATACCCGACGATGTCACCGCCGGGCCTTCCCTTGAGCAGGTCCGCCACCTCGCTGGTCTCGATCGCCCGCCGCACCGCTACGTAGTCACGCAGGCCCGTCGCGGTGATGAGGTCGCCGTCCTTGGCAGTCATGACGATCTGGGCCGACGTTTCGGAGTTGTCCGAGAAGTGCTCGCTGATGACGTCCTGCGCCAGGAACTCGGGCGAGTCCGGGGAGAAGCCTTCGCTGCCCGTCGCCGTCTCCTGTTGAGTGATGAACGCCCCCAACACCGCGGTAGCGACGAGAGCTGCGATCAGCACCGCCCATGGAGAGCGGCGCACGGAGGCGGCGAGGAGCTTGACGAGCTGCTTCACGGATGTTGTCCCTTCACCCGAACCGACGGGAGGCGTGATCGTTGGGGAGGCGCAGCCTACGCCCGATCTCGCCCAGGGCAAGTCACTGCGGCGGCCTCATCGGGGCGGCGCGCAGAGATCGAGCAGCTCGGTGATCACCTCATCCCGACCAACGCCGCGCCGCTCGTGTTCCTCTCCTCGTAGCCGCAACCCGATGGTGCCTGCCTCGACGTCCTTGTCTCCGACAACCAGCACGGCCGGGTGCTTGCCGGTGAGGGCCTTCCTGATCTTCTCGCCGACGGTGTCGTCGTGATCGTCGACCTCGACCCGCAGCCCGGCGGCTCTCATCTGCGCGGCCAGCTCTCGCGCATACTCGTGGTGGCGGTCGGCGACCGGCACGATCGTCGCCTGTACCGGCGAGAGCCAGCCCGGCAGTGCACCGGCATAGTGCTCGATGAGGACTCCGATGAAGCGCTCGATCGACCCCATCAGGGCGCGGTGGATCATCACCGGCTGTTCCCGGGTGTTGTGGTCGGTCGCGTAGAGCAAGTTGAAGTTCTCGGGCAGGCCGAAGTCCACCTGGAGTGTGGAGAGCTGCCAGCGCCTCCCGATGGCGTCGCGCACATGCACATCGATCTTGGGCCCGTAGAACGCTCCCTCACCTTCTGCGACCTGGTAGGCCAACCCTGTGTCCTCGAGGGCGTGCTGCAGGGCCGCTTCGGCCTTCACCCACATCTCGTCCACACCCACGTACTTGTCGGGCTTGGTGGAGAGATCGGCCTCGAACTCCTCGAACCCAAAATCGCGCAGCACCATCAGCGTGAAGTCGAGCAGGCCCGCCAGCTCGGTCTCGATCTGGGATTCCTCACAGAAGATGTGCGCATCGTCCTGCGTGAAGCCACGAATGCGCAGCAAGCCGTGGAGCACGCCGGAGCGCTCGTAGCGGTACACGGTTCCCAGCTCGAAGAATCGCAACGGCAACTCCCGGTAGCTCCTGCTCCGGCTCGCGAAGATCAACATGTGAAACGGGCAGTTCATCGGCTTGAGCCGGTACTCGGTGTCCTCGTCGAGCACGAGCCCGGGGTACATGGTCTCGGCGTAGAAATCGAGATGGCCGGACGTGTGCCAGAGATCCGCCTTGGCGACGTGCGGCGTGGCGACGATCTCGTACCCGTGCGCCAGGTGGGTGCGGCGGCTGTAATCCTCGATGATGGTGCGCAGCAACCCGCCTCTGGGGTGCCACACCGCGAGACCAGCGCCCATTTCGGCGGGGAAGGAGAACAGCTCCAGCTCCTGCCCGAGACGGCGATGGTCGCGACGTTCCGCTTCCTCGAGGCGCTCGAGGTAGGCCTCCAGTTCCTTGTCGTCTTCCCATGCGGTCCCGTAGATCCGCTGCAGTTGCGGCTTCGTCTCGTCACCGCGCCAGTAGGCGCCGGCGCTTCGCATCAGCTTGAAGGCCGCGATCCTGCCCGTCGATGGCAGGTGGGGCCCACGACACAGGTCCACGAACCCCTGATTGCGGTACACCGAGACCTCTGAGCCCCCGGCGCCCTCGCTCTCTTCGACTCCCTCGATGATCTCCTTCTTGAAGGGGTGATCGGCGAACTCCTCGAGGGCTTCGGCGATCGAAAGCGTGGCCCGCTCGAATGGCTGGTCCTCGGCAACGATCTCCCGCATTCGAGCTTCGATCTGCTCGATATCATCCGGAGTGAACGCACGCCCGATGTCGAAGTCGTAGTAGAAGCCGTCGGTGATCGGCGGCCCGATAGCGTATGTAGCGCCGGGGAACAGGTCGAGCACGGCCTGGGCCATGACGTGCGCCGCCGAGTGACGAATCACGTGTCGGCCGTCCTCGGTGTCCTCGGTGACGACGGAGAACGTCCCGTCAGCCTCGATCGGGCGAGTCAGGTCGATCATCTGCCCGTTCAGCTCCACGGCCACGGCAGCCTTGGCGAGGCGCGGACCAATGCTGGCCGCAACATCGGTTCCCGTGACTTCCTCGGGGTACTCCCGAGTTGAGCCGTCCGGGAAGGTGAGATGCACAGCCGCCATACCGATTCCTCTCCAGTGAGCAGGCCGGTAAGCGTACCGCGATTCCCGACACGCAACTCACAAACGTGGGAGAATACGGCCAGGCCGGCAAGGGAAGGGTCCTGCACTTGGAAACGCTCCGAATCGCTGAGCGATTGGCCGCCGGTGGCCGCGTTCAGGAGCTTTCGAGCATTGGCCACGCCCCGGGTGCCAATCGTGTCTACCGACTCTGGTCGGAGAAGGGCACGCAGATCGCCAAGATCTACGGGACTCCCGCTCGTCACCGACGCGAGCGCCATGCGCTCGACGCTCTGCACGAGCTGGCGGGCCTGCCGGTGCTGCTCGATCGCGGCGTGGAAGGCGAGTTTCATTGGGCGCTCTTCGAGGATGCCGGGCGCTGGAGCTTGGGAACGCTTCCGGAGAACCCAGGCTTGGGGAAGAAGGCGGGCGAGATCCTACGGGGCGTCCACGACGCTTCACCGGAGAGAGTCTCCAACCTCTCGCGGGGCATCGATCAGGAGTGGGTCAGCGTCGATTTCGTGTCCACCTTTCGACGATTGGAGCGCTACCGGGGCCGCCTCGGCCTCTCGGCCGAGGCGATCGCCGACGCCCGCAAGATCAGACCCCCTTATGCCTCGTCGCCGCGGATCGCCCACACCAACACCGTCCCGGAGGACTTCCTGGTCGACGACATGGGCCAGGTGACGCTCATCAGCTGGGAGTGGGCCACGCTCGCTCCCCCCGAATGGGATCTCTCCAAGGCGACGTGGCTGATCGGGCTCCAGGCGGGACCGCACGCCGCGACGGCGTTCCAAGACGGGTACGGCAAGCGGCTCGAACGGGGCCATCTCGATCGGTGGACGGTCTACCACGCGGGCATGATGCTCGTGCACGCAGCTGAGAACTCCATGCGAAGCGGCCTCACCGATTACGGCTACCTCGTCGCGGAGCTCCGCCGCGCCGTCGCCGGTTCCATGGCCGACACCGAAGGTCAGGGCCAGACGCAAGACCCGATGTCTTCACGGCCAGTGCGACTCCGGCGGCGCGATCATCGGGTTCTGTGAGATCCGGGCCGGCGACTCGCAGAGTGGCGCACGATCGAAGAAAGGGCAACGGTGTCAGCGTTCGAGCCGACTTCTGAATCGGGGGCCGTTCGATCGGCAATGACCGATGTCTCGCCGGAGGTCTGCCGGGACGAACCCCGGCGCGCTCAGTGCAGGGTGGCCCCCATCGACGCAGGATCTTCCCTGGATCTCCCGTGCCCTTGGTGCCTTTCGCCCACTGCCGAGACGGACGTTGCCTGCCCGTCGTGCGGGCAAGTCTTCGGGCACCTCATCCCGCCTCGTACTCCCGATTGATCAGGACCGTGCGAAAGCCGAGCTGGCGGTAGATCCGGACGCCATGTTCATTGGCCTCGTCGACGTGGATCATCCCGGTCGTCGCATCCCGGCGTTCGAACAGATCCTCGAGACCGGCGACGATCAGCGCTTTGCCGATTCCGCGCCCCCTTGCCTCGGGATGCACCCCGACGATGTAGATCTCCCCGATGCCGCCGGGATGCATCTTGGTCCAGCAGCTCCCCAGGAGACGGCCCCCGGAACGCGCCATCAACAGCCCGGCCGCTTCGAACCAGGGCTGTGACTGCTTGAGCTTCAGTTCGCGCAGCGTGAGAGCACCGTTCTCAGGATGCCCGTCGAACGCCGCGTTGTTCACCGTCAGCCACTCGGCCTCGTCCACTCCAACTCGAAACCGGTCGAGATGAACGCCTTCGGGAAACAGGGTCCGGTGCGGGATGGGAAGCGAGCGCTCTACCCGGTCGATTGCCCGCGTCTCGGTCCAGCCCATGCGACGGATTGCATCTGCGGTGAAGCGATCCCAGGCCCAGGCCGTCAACGGCCGCCCTGGCTCGGCTTCTGCCACGACCCTGCCAAGAAGCTCGTCGACGTTGGCGTCGGTTCGCGCCTCGGGATGCAGGGTCACCTCGATCGCCCAATGACCGGTGCTGCCGGCACCACCCGGATGATGCCAGGCCGCCTGGCCGTAACCGATCACGGCTCCGCTCTTGCGGTTCACTGCGATCACTTCCCGCGACTCCGTGTCGCCGGCGCGGTGCAGCATCTTGTGCTCGGAAAGAGCGGGCCGGCCGTCGAAGCCGGCGACCGACTCAAGCAGAGCATTGATCGCCGCCGTGTCGGCGACGGTCACCCGGCGAAAGCTCAGTGGGAACTCCATGAAACTGGCGGCACCCTACCGACCGAGGGGGCAAGTGCAGCGTAGCTCGCCTCGCGTGTCGGAGGGGACTCGTGCCATGTCAACTGGTGCAGCGATCCCGGCTCTTCTCACGACGTTCAATTCACCGAAGGAGCGGGGCGGTCGCCCACAGACGTCGTCGACACCCGAATGTCATCTGGTGTCGGGCGCGAGGATGTACCCGCTCACGGATTGACTTCGCGCAGCTCCTCGAGCAGCCGGTCGACCTTGCCGACGAGGTCCTCGTCGTCCTCGACCGCCACCGGCTCGGCCTCTTTACCCCCTTCGGCCTGCTCGGCGGCCCCCAAGGCGGCGGCGGCCCTGCGCCGCTCGTTGATCTCTTCCGGACTCACCTTGGATTCCGTGATCGCCTCCAGCAGCGTGCCTCGGGCCTGCTCGAGCTGGGGCACCGCATCCTCGGCGATCGACCGCAACAGCTTCTCGGTCTCGCCGACGACGCTGCTGAGCGCCTCGAGCCGCCCCAGGAGCACAGCATTGGCCTCCAGTGCTGACCGCGCCATCGCATCGGTCTCTTTCTGACTGGCGGCCATCAGATCCTCAGCCTGTTTCCTGGCCGTCGCGACGGTGCTCTTCGCCTCGCGCTCGGAGCCAAGGAGCAACTCCTTGGCTCGCTCGGTAGCGGATGCCACCAAATCGTCGGCCTCGGCGCGCGCAGAGGTGAGCATCTCCTCCTTGGCCTGAGTCGCGGCGACAAGCGTGAGGCGCAGAGCTTCCTCGGAACCCCTGGAATCGGCGATCTCGCGCTCGAATCGCTCCACCGTGGTCGACACTTCCGCGAGCTCGCGGTCGCGGCGTTCCATCTCACTCGCGATCTGGTCGAGGTACTTCTCGACCGTCGCGGGTTCGTAGCCCCGCTTCACGAACTCGAACCTCTTCTGCCGAATCTCTGCTGGTTCCAGCTCCACGACTTCACCTCTCGCTGCTTCAGGCACTTCGGTACCCGGTCCGCCGGTGCCTCACTCTCTCTGTTGCCAGATGACGGAGCACATGTCCCGCCGTCGGCGGCAATCAACGCTCCGCTGCTCCGTGCGACCACTGAGTCGCTCGGTGCGACGAATGAGTCGCCCGACCCGTAGACATACGGCACGTTCGGCACATAATTTAAGCGAAACTACGGAGAGTAGTTCAGAGACCCGCAACACGGCCCCACGAAGAGGCCATGGGTAGGAATACTGTGACAACACGAATCGCTCTGAGAATGCAGCAGCTGCTGAGGCGCGAGGACGGGGCGACCCTGGTTGAGTACGCCCTCTTGATCACCTTGATCGCCATGGTGGCCTATATCGCCGTGATGACGTTCGGTAGCGTTCTGTCTACCAAGTACAGCGACATCGCGGACTCGATGCCAAGCTGATCCCTCGGCCGGCAGCGGTCTCGAGGGCTTGCGAGGATCTGGCGATCTCGCCCTTGCGGCCGTCCCCACCCGACATCCACAATCGTGCCGCCGATTGACAGCGGAAGCGGTGATCCGGTAGGTTGCGAAAACGATTTCGATACCGTTTACATCTCCGGGCGGATCGGTGAAACGAGGCCTGGCGGCGCTGGGATATGGACCGCTCCCACGGGTTCGACCGTCCCGCGTCTGGTCGCAGCCCTCCGGCGAGAAAGCGACGGCGATGGTCTGTGGTGCCGTCGACCGGCCCGACGAGCCGCCCCCTCGCCACAGCCGCACGCCGCGGCGCCATTATCCCGGGATGTCTCGTATCGTGATATGTGTGAACGATCGGCTTCCGAGAGCGGATGTCAGTGATCGAGGGATTCATCGAGTTGAGGAGGAAGCGCAATGGCAGGTGAGTTCTTCACTGAGGTGAGCGAGCCGGTTCGCTACGAGGGCCCCGAGACGGACAACCCCTTCGCCTACAAGGTGTACGACCCGGATCGTGTGGTGCTCGGCAAGCGCATGGAGGACCATCTCCGAGTCGCGGTCTGCTACTGGCATTCCTTCACGTGGAGAGGCCAGGACGTGTTCGGTCATCCCACCTTCGATCGGCCCTGGCTGGAGCGCCCCTGGGACCTGGCGGCAGCCAAGCAGATGATGGATGCCGCCTTCGAGTTCTTCGTGAAGCTGGGAGTGCCGTACTTCTGCTTTCACGACCGTGACATCGCCCCGGCCGGCGACACCTTTGCCGATTCGGTGCGCAACCTCGAGGAGATGGTCGGCTACGCCGAGGCGAAGATGCAGCAGACCGGGGTGAAGGTGCTGTGGGGCACTGCTGATCTGTTCCACCATCCTCGTTTCGCCGCCGGCGCCGCCACCAACCCGGATCCTGAGGTGTTCGCCTGCGCCGCGGCGCAGGTGAAGCATGCCCTCGATGCCACTCTCCGTCTCGGCGGCGCCAACTACGTCCTCTGGGGCGGTCGCGAGGGGTACGAGACACTCCTCAACACCGACCTCCGCCGCGAGGGCGATCAGTTCGCCCGGTTCCTCACGATGGTCGCCGAGTACAAGCACGAGATCGGTTTCGAAGGCTTGCTGCTCATCGAACCCAAGCCGCAAGAACCGACCAAGCACCAGTACGACTACGACTGCGCCACCGTCCACGGCTTCCTCGAGCACTACGACCTGGCAGACGAGTACCGGGTGAACATCGAGGCCAATCACGCCACGCTGGCGGGACACAGCTTCCACCACGAGGTGGCGTACGCGATGGCGAACGGCATCTTCGGCAGCGTCGACGCCAATCGGGGCGATCCTCAGAACGGGTGGGACACCGATCAGTTCCCGAACTCGGTCGAGGAGCTGTCCCTCGCCTTGGTCGAGATTCTCCGGGGCGGCGGGTTCAGCAGTGGCGGGTTCAACTTCGACACCAAACTGCGGCGCCAGAGCATGAGCCGGTCCGACTTGTTCCACGGCCACATCGGCGGCATCGACACCCTGGCCCGGTCGTTGCTGGTAGCCGCGGCCCTCATCGAGGACGGAACGCTCGACGCCAACCGCAGCTCTCGCTACGCGGGATGGGACACGGGCATCGGCGCGGACATCACCGCCGGCGTCGGCCTCGCCGAGCTTGCCCGCCGCGTCGAGGCCGAGAACATCGACCCGGCGCCGGTCTCCGGAGGCCAGGAGCGGCTCGAGAACGTCGTCAACAAGGCGATCTGGACAGCCAAGTAGCGGTCGAGTGAACCCGGGTGCGGCGTGAGCATGCCGTCGCATCGCCCCAGGCTTGCCGGATCTCGCGAAAGAGCGGGACAGTCTCAAGCATTGGGTGCTACCCGCCGATAATGCCCGGTATGTCGGAGTTCACCATGGCCGAGGTCCAGGCGATGGTCTCGGCGGTTTCGGTCCCGATGATCGTAGCGGACTACACGCCGCTGGTGGCGACCTATCGCGGCATCGACGCCCGTGAGCTGCGCGAGCGCCTCCAAGATGACAACGATATTCTGCTGGCGGCCACACGGCTGCTCCAGGCGGTGGCAGCAAGCGATGCCTGGCTGCGACTGTACGGCGATCCTCTGAGCGAGGCGCCGCCGACGTTTGCCGAGCGCAAGCTCGATCTCACGAAGTACGCCGATCTGAAGGAATCCTTGATCCAGCAGATCTGCGCCCCCTTCGTGGGGGTCACCGCCGTCATGCGAGAGCACAGTGCACCCACTCTGAGCGGCAAGGACGTCATCGTGCGCTCCCACTGGCAGGCTGCAACCGGAACGGGTCACAAGCCGTATTCGCGCATCGTGGTCGTCGACCTCGATGTAACGGACCTTCGCCGCGCCGAGCGAGATGCTCTCAATGCGGCCGAGGCCCAGTCCCGCCTCATCGGATCGGTGAGCCACGAGCTCCGTAACCCGATCACCGCCCTGGCCGGTTTCGCCGGGCTGCTCAACAGCGACTGGGATATGTTCGACGATGAGAGCCGGCGGGACATGGTCGCCACCATGGCGGTGCAAGCGGAGGACGTCTCGGGCATCCTCGAGGATCTCCTGGCGGAATCCGCCTCGGATCGCTCCGCGCTTCGGGTCCTCCACGAGCCGGTGGACTTGCCTAAGGTCCTCGAGAGCCTCGACCTGCACGAGTACGAGATCGATCTCACCTCGGTGCCCACCGTGGTCGGCGATTCGCTCCGTATCCGGCAGATCATCAGGAACCTGGTCAGCAACGCCCGCCGCTACGGCGGCGACAGTCGAATGCTCCGCACCCGCGTCGATGGTGACCACCTCGTCGTACAGGTCATCGACGACGGTCCCGGCATCTCCCTTGAAGCACGGGATCGACTCTTCGAGCCCTTCAACAGCGGAACTGCCTCGGGGTCGATCGGCCTCGGCCTGGCGATCTCGCGTGACCTGGCCAAGGCGATGGGCGGCGACCTGTGCATCGACGACACCGCCGAGCACACCACCTTTGAACTTCGTCTCCCGCTGTTGAGTTCCGCTGCCACATCGACCGAGGTCAACGAGCACCTCACCAATCGCTGAGCGCCGTCAGCCTGCGGCCGGAAGTGTCACCTGCACGTCCACCGTCGAGCCCGCCGGCGCGCTCGGGACGACGTCGCCGTCGATCGGCCGACCGTCGACGGTGAGGCCGCTCCCCTCTCCCCTGCTCACGGTGACGGCGTAGGTGGCCCCGCGGTAGCGCCGCGACGCCGTGAACCCGTCCCACCCCGAAGGAATGCACGGCGCCACCTGGAGCCCGTCGTAGGCGGGGCGGATGCCGAGAATCCACTGGGTCGCCGCCTGGTAGCACCACGAGGCGGTGCCCGATAGCCACGAGTTGCGGCCCAGGCCGGATTGGGGATGCTCATCGGAGAGGATGTTCTGAGCGTAGACGTAGGGCTCGATCTCGTACACCTCGGCGATGTCGTTCTTGGCGGCCGGGTTGATCTGGGCGTAGTACTCGTAGGCGCGGTCCCCGTCGCCGAGCAGCGTCGCCGCGATCATCGCCCACGGATTGGTGTGCAGGAAGATGCCGCCGTTCTCTTTGGCACCCG
>Ga0315545_1004448_pt1 | contig 11574 bp, 14 predicted proteins | sample SalMarSW160210MG_FD_203096 | JGI IMG/M metagenome (GOLD analysis project Ga0315545, IMG submission 203096) | Salt marsh sediment microbial communities from the Plum Island Ecosystem LTER, Massachusetts, United States - Salt Marsh Sediment SW1602-10 ...
AATCACGGCTCGTCCTTCTGGCGTCTCGTCGCCGCCTTCATGCCCGACCATAAGGCCCACCGCACCTGGCTGCGCAAAAACACCCGCACCTTCCTGCTTTAGTCTTCTAGAGCCTGCAGCCGGAGGGGGGTCTGTCTCCCGGAAGACAATCAGAAATTTTTCGGCAGACGTCGGCAAGGATTTGGGAAGCGTGCGCAGGCGAGGCTTTATGTCGCCGAGCAGCGCGTCCCAAGCCGTAGCCGATGAGCGAAAAACTTCGTCTGACGGGAGACAGACCCCCCTCCGGCCCCGGTCACGAAACTTGATAGCCACACAAATGTGTGGTATCATGAGGCCGTGTTCAACCATCAGGCCCGCTGGGACCGGGAGCTGCCCCAGGACAACAACGACCTGGGGCCGGCCATCTGTGCCACCTGCGAGATCGAGAAGGGGGGCGTGCGCCCCCTGTCTTTTGTCTGGCGTCAGCGGTCCTTCGACGTCCAACGCGTCAACTTCCGATGGAAGGACAAACGGGGCAGGGAGGAGCTGTGGTTTTTCAGCGTCAACACCCCCCGCGGCACCTATGAGATCGCCTTTTCTTGCCAACGGCTCTCCTGGCACCTCATCCGGCTCATCAGCCCCTGAAACATTTGCGTGCAACAGTTGACGCTAGAGCCGTCGCGTCCTATACTACCCTTAAGGACAACACAACCCCAAAAAGAAAGCAGGCACAGACAATGAAAAAAATCCTCATCATTATCGGCATTGCCGTTTTCGGGCTTATCGCCCTGACGTTCGCCAAGGACCAGATCCTGCGTACGATAATCGCCACAACCACCACGGCCGTCACCGGCGCCCCCACCAAGATCAAAACTTTCTCGCTGTCATGGACAAAACATTCCGTGCTCATCGAGAACTTCAGGATGTACAACCCCAAGGGTTTCCCGAAAGAGGTCTTTGTGGACATCCCCAAGATCGAGGCGGACCTGGATGTCGGCGGGCTCCTGAAGAGAAAGCTGCATCTGGAAAAGGTGACGCTCGACCTCAATGAGATCATCATCATCAAAAACGAGGAAGGCCTGCTCAACGTCGACGCCTTAAAAGTGACCCAGGCGCAGGAGGGGGCCGGGGAGAAAAAAGGGACCCCCAAAAAGAAGGCCGGCCGGATCCCGATGCAGATCGACGAACTCAACCTCAACCTCGGCCGCGTCATTTACAAGGATTACACGAAGGGCACCCCCCCGAAGGTCGACGTCTACGAGCTCAGCATCAAAAACAAACAATACAGGAACATTGCGAGCGCCCAACAATTGGCCGTTATCATCATGAGCGAACCTTTGAAACATACCGCGATCCAGGGAAGCAAGATCTTCGCGGCGCAGGCGATCCTGGGGGTCGGTTTTCTGCCGGCCGGCGTGGCCGTCACCCTTGCCGGCAAAAACAGCGCCCAAGAGACCTTCGAACGACCTTATGACACGGTCTACGACAAGACCCTGGCGACCCTCCAGGGCTTGACCGACCGGGCCACGATCAAGGATGAAAACAAGGAGACGGGGGTCATCGCGGCGCTGGTCGATAAGAATAACGTCGTCCTGAAGATCGAGAAGGTCACGGATAGATCGACGCAGATCACCGTTTCGGCGCGACGGCTGTTCTTGCCCAAACCGGAGGTCGCTCAAGGCGTGCTCTATCAAATTGCACAAAAATTAAAATGAAACCCCCTCAAACCTTCGCTCGTAGGACGAAATCCCTCCGTGTCCGTCATCGTTTATGGCCGACGGGTGGGATAACCCCTGACTCTCATGCGGACTATCAGTTTTGAAAAACTGCTGCAAAAGAGCATCGATCGCACGATCCTGATCCTCTTCAAGCCGTTCAACCTCAAGAAGTGGATGTTCCTGGTCTCGATCGCCTACCTGGCCGGGGCGATGGGGGGCGGCGGCAACGTGGGGGGAGGGGGCGGCAGCTCGCGGACAAAAGACTCCGAGGCCTGGGCGCAAGAGACGTCCCTCGCCGCCGAGGGACAGAGCCGACCCGACGATGAGATGTTCGAATCGTTAAAAGGAGAGGTCTTATCGCGCGCCGCCGAGGACCCGGACGATTACGAGGAGTACATCTCCGTTGCCCCCAATAAGGCCGTTCCCCCTGAAAAGGAGTCGGCTCGCGAGGCGCAGGCGCTCTGGCAGGGCTTCAAGGGATTCGTGGGCACGCCGCTGGGCGCGACCATCGTCACCTGCCTCGTCCTTGCGGTCATCGGCATCCTCCTGGTCTTCACGTGGCTCGGCGCCCGTTTCCGGTTTATCTGGTTTGAGTCCATCGTGAAGAACGACGCCTCCCTCAAGGCGCCGTTCTTCAAGTACGCCCCGCAGGCCGACTCGCTCTTCGGCTTTTTTGTCGTGATGTCTCTCGCGGGCCTGTCGTCCCTGGGTCTCCTCGCGTGGTGGGGCTATAGCGCCGTCGCGGCCACCGGCATCCTGCGCGGCCGGGAGCCCGGCGTCTGGGCGGTGGTCGGCGCGCTGGCCCCTGCCGTTCTCGTCTTTGTCCTGCTCATCGTCCTCCTTGTCCTTTTAGCCCTCTTCATCGATCACTTCGTCGTCCCGATCATGGCCCTCGACGGTTGCGGCTTCAAGACCGGTTGGCAAAAATTCACGGCCGTGCTCCGCAGGAACACAAAGGACTTCGCTCTGTTGTGTCTGCTCATGCTGGGCCTTTCCATCGCCACGTCCATCATCCTCCTCATCGTTGCGTGGCTCCTTCTGCTGGCCGGCCTGCTTGCCGGAGGCCTCGTCTTCGGCCTCCTGTACCTCCTGACGGTCGCGCTCCTCAAGCTCAAGATCCTCTTTGCGATCATCGCTATCCTCATCGGCGTCCCGCTGGGCCTGGCCGCTATCCTTGTCTTGATGTCCATTCCGCTTCCGGTCGCCGTCTTCTACCGCTGCTTTTCGCTGTACTTCTTCTCCAGCCTCAACAGCGGCTACACGCCGCTGCCGCTCGAAGAGATGCCCCCGGCGGCCCCGGTGCCTCCGGCGCCGCCGCAGACGGCCTGAGAGACCGATCTCTCTCCCTTGAAATCGGCGTGCGGTAAAGGTAAAATCTGCGTATGACTCCGAAAACCAAGATCATCTGTACCCTTGGCCCGGCCACCGACTCCGTGACCATCCTGCGTCATATGATGCGTTCCGGGATGGACGTCGTTCGCCTGAACTTTTCCCACGGCTCGCACAAAGACCACGCCGGCCGCATCGCCGCCGTCCGGCAGCTGAACCGAAAGTACCACCGCCATATCCGCATCCTCCAGGACCTGGAGGGCTACCGCATCCGCATCGCAACACTCAACGCGCCGGTCCCGCTCAAAAAGAAACAGACGCTCCTGTTGTCCAATCGCCGGGAGGCCGCAAGCGGCGTCATCCCCTTTGACTACGAGGGCGCCCTCACGGACATCAGGAAAGACAGCCTGATCTACATCGACGACGGCCAGATAGCGCTGCGCGTCAAGGAGGTCACCCGCCGCTGCCTGAAGACCGAGGTCATCACCGCCGGCATCCTCCGGCAGCACAAGGGCATCAACATCCCCGGCGTCAGGCTCGCCTTCAAGGACCTGACCGCCAAGGACACAAGGGACATCGCCTTCGGCGTCGGCCACCGCGTGGACTTCATCGCGCAGTCCTTTGTCCGCAACGCCGGGGACATCCTTTGTGTCCGCCAGGCCCTGGGCGACTTTGAAAAAAAATGCAAGGTCATCGCCAAGATCGAGAACGAAGAGGGCATCCGCAATATCGACGCCATCCTCGACGCCGCGGACGGCATCATGATCGCCCGGGGAGACCTGGGCGTCTCCATGCCGATCTATGAGGTGCCGGTCTGGCAGAAACGCATCATCAAGAAATGCAAGCAGCGCCGCCGGTTCGTCATCACCGCCACCCAGATGCTCGAAAGCATGACCGAACACCTGCGGCCCACGCGCGCCGAGGTCAGTGACGTGGCCAACGCCATCCTCGACGGCTCCGACTACGTGATGCTCTCCGGTGAGACCGCGACCGGCCTGTATCCGGTCCAGACGGTCGAGATGATGAACCAGATTATTAAGTTTACAGAAAACGCACACTTGGTAAAATAGGGAGGAGGACAAGGCCATGCTTTTGGGCATCATCTTCATCCTGGCCGGCATCCTGATAGCGGTCTATCCGCCGTTTCTGGCGCTGATCGTCGCCTCGATCCTCATCGTGACGGGGGCGGCGCTGGTCTATCTGGGTTTTCACTACCGGCGGATGGCAAGATCCTTCGAGGATCCGTTCCTCAACTTTTTCTTCAGGCTCTAAAAGACACACGAGGCCTCCGGACGCCATGACACGCGGATACGCTCCCAAGACGATCCCGGCACCCCTTTTGATAGCGGTGGGCCTGGCTTTCTTCGTCCTCCTGATGTACCTGATCCTTTTCCTCGTCTCGAAAAAGACAAGGCCCTACGAAAACGGGGAAGCGGTCTTCACCGAAGGGCTCCTTCCGTATTACGGGGTGCCGTCGGCGACCCAGCCGGCCCCGCAGGCCTCCCGGCAGTGGGGACAGACCAGTGTCCGGAAGGAAAAGGAGTTCCGGCAGGACGCCTACGAGGCTCTTCAGAGGCAGGAGTTCGACACGGAAAAAGAGATAGAGAAGATAGAACAAAACAAGGACTTTCGTAAGATACAGCGCTTGGTGTATTGAACCGTGGCGCCGCGGCCCGGACCGGGCCGGTGTTCCCAAGGACGCTTGCAGCCAAAGCGCGCCCCTGCTACAATAATGCTATGAAGATACGGCTTTTCAGGATCAAGAACCGCCGGGGCTACGCGGCGATCTGCGACAGCCACCTGACAGAGGGCGAGACGCCGGCTGTGGCGCGCGCCCGTATGGCCAAGGCCCTGAAGCGCAAGAAAAAGAGAATCTAAAGACCCCGCCTCTTTGTCCGTCCCGCGCACAAAGACGCACGAAACCACACACGGATCCAAAGGAGAACCTTATGTCCGGCCTGTTCGGTGTTGTCTCGAAGGAAGAAAACGGCACGCAGACCCTTTTCTATGGAACGGATTACCACTCGCATCTGGGGACCGAATACGGGGGGCTGGCCGTCCGAGGGGAGGGCCGCTTCCACCACAAGATCCACAATATCAGCCAGAGCCAGTTCAAGTCGAAGTTCTTTGAGGATGTCCCGCAGATGGCGGGCCGCATGGGGATCGGGGCGGTCAGCGATGCCGATGAACAACCCCTCTTCACGCGTTCAAGGTTCGGGGAGTTCTTTATCGTCACGGCCGGCCTCATCGAAAACAAGGAGACGCTCACGCAGGAACTCCTGCAGGAAGGCCATTCCTTCAGCGAACCGAGTCACAACGGCATCAACACCACGGAGCTCATCGCCAAGCTCATCACCCTGGGCGAGGACCTCATCGACGGCATCGAGAAGATGTTCGACCGGATCGACGGCTCCTGTTCGCTCTTGATCCTCACCAGGGAAGGCGTCTACGCCGCGCGGGACAGGCGCGGTTACACGCCCCTCGTCCTGGGTAAGCGCGACGGGATGTGGGCGGTCACCAGCGAGACGTGCGCCTTCACCAACCTTGGCTTCAGCCTGATCAAATTCCTGCGTCCGGGAGAGATCATCCTCCTGAATGAACAGGAGGGACTCGTCAGCCGCACGCCGGGCTCCGACGACAATCAGATCTGCGCCTTCCTGTGGATCTACACGGGTTTCCCGGCCTCGAGCTATGAGGGCATCGGCGTCGAGCTCGTGCGCGAGCGCTGCGGCCGCGCCCTGGCGCGCCAGGACAAGGACATCGAGGCGGACGTGGTCAGCGGCGTGCCGGACTCCGGGGTAGGACACGCCATCGGCTATGCGATGGAATCCAAAAAGCCCTACCGAAGACCCCTCGTCAAATACACCCCCGGCTACGGCCGCAGCTACACGCCGCCCTCCCAGGAAACCCGCGACCTCGTGGCCAGGATGAAACTCATCCCCATCCGCTCCATCATCGAGGACAACCGCCTGGTCGTCTGCGAAGACTCGATCGTGCGCGGCACCCAGCTCAAGAACTTCGCCATCAAAAAGCTCTGGGACTGCGGGGCCAAAGAGGTGCACGTGCGGCCGGCCTGCCCGCCCTTGATGTTCCCGTGTCGCTTCTGCCTGTCCACGCGCTCGACGCAGGAGCTCGCGGCGCGGCGCGCCATCCGCGCCCTCGAAGGCCGTGACATCGAAGACGCGAGCGCCTACTGTGATGCGACGACGCAAAAACACAAAGAGATGGTGGAGTGGATCGCGCGCGACCTGGAGGTGACGACGCTGCGCTATCTGACGATCGACGACATGGTGCGCGCCATCGGCCTGCCAAAGGAAAAACTCTGCCTCTACTGCTGGACCGGGGAGTGCCCCCAGACAGAAAGCAATTCAAGGAAGAGCGCGCAACAAGCAAAAAACCCCGTCAGATCGGATAAGGCCTGATCAAGGAAAAACAGGGCTACATCCTCTCTGATGAAGAAGGCTGGGACCTCTCCGGCGCGACCGAGGCCAGCGCCAAGCGCTACGACGACGACATCAGGCTCTGCGTCGCCAAAGAAGATAGACAAGCTTAACCCGTAACTCCACCTCTCTATTCAGTTATATTCAGTCGGCCAAGAGCGACGCGTGAGCGAAAATTATTGATTAGCCGTTGACAAACAATGCATTAATGGGACAATAGCAACATGAGCTTTAATTCGCCGGAAGACATTTTCAGGCAGGCCAAAGAGATCATCAACGTAGGCGCAGGGAAGAAGGAGGCGCCGTCCTTCTTCGTCCTGGGCGGGATGGTGCTCTTCGTCCTCACCCTGATCTTCTCGAGCGTCTACTCGGTCAACCCGGACGAGGTAGGCATCATCCGCCGCTTCGGCAAGTATACCGCCACCACCAAGCCGGGCCTCCATTGGAAACTCCCCTTTAATATCGATAAGCTCAACAAGGTCAAGGTCACCTACGTCTATAAAGAAGAGTTCGGCTTCCGGACCCTGTCGGCCGGGGTCAACACGCGCTACGCAAAAAACAACTTTCTGGACGAATCCTCCATGCTGACGGGCGACCTCAATGTCATCATCGTGGAGTGGATCGTCCAGTACAAGATCAAGGACCCCACCAAGCTCCTGTTCAATATCCGCAACCCGCGCAAGACGATCCGGGACCTGAGCGAGTCCGTGATGCGCCAGGTCGTAGGTGATTACTCCGTCAGTGAGGTCCTGACGACCCGGCGCCTGGAGATCAACCAGGATGTCCAGGAAAAACTGCAGGAGATCCTCGACAGCTACGAGAGCGGTATCGACGTCCTGACGCTCAAGCTCCAGGACGTCAACCCGCCGGACCAGGTCAAGCGGTCCTTTAACGAGGTCAACGAAGCCAAGCAAGAAAAAGACAAAATGATCAACCAGGCCTGGGAGGCCTACAACAAGGTCATCCCGCGGGCCAAGGGTGAAGCAGAAAAGACGATCTCGGAGGCGGAAGGTTATGCCTTAAAGCGCATCAATACGGCGCAGGGAGAGGCCAACCGCTTTACGGCGACATGGAAGGCCTACAAAGAGGCCAAAGAAGTCACGCGTAAACGCCTGTATCTGGAAACACTCACCGACATCCTGCCGCGCGCCGCCAGGGTCTATATCTTTGATCCAAAGGAGAGGGGCATCCTTCCCCTTCTGCAGTTGGAAAAGGGCGAATAATGAAGTTCAGCGTGTTATTTACGATTATCGGGGTGTTCGTCGCGCTGGCGATCCTGGGGATGATGACCGGGGCGCTCTATATCGTCGACGAGACCCAACAGGTCATCATCACGCAGTTCGGCCAACCGATCGGTGATCCGATCAAGGATGCCGGACTGCGCATCAAGCTGCCCTTTATCCAGGTCGCCAACTATTTCGACAAGCGGCTGCTGGCTTGGGACGGCGACCCCAATCAGATCCCCACTAAAGACAAAAAGTACATCTTCGTCGATACCACGGCCCGCTGGAAGATCGTCGATCCGCTGAAGTTCATGCAGTCTGTCCGCAGCGAGATGGAGGCGCACGCGCGCCTGGACGATATCATCGACTCCGCTACGCGCGACCATATCACGAGCCACAACCTGGTCGAGGCGGTGCGCAACTCTAACCGCCTCCTGGAGGCGAGTTCGGAAGGCGAGATGGAAGAGGGTGAAGACATCATGACCACCGAGGCCGTCGAGTCCATCGATGTCGGCCGGGTGGCCCTGTCGCGCGGTATCCTGAAACAGGCCAGCCGCATCATCCCGCAGTACGGCATCGAGCTCGTAGACGTCAGGATCAAGCGGATCAACTATGTAGAGGACGTGCGTATCAAGGTCTACGACCGCATGATCTCGGAACGCAAGAGGGCGGCCGAGCAGTACCGCTCGGAAGGGCAAGGCAAAAAGGCGGGGATCGAAGGCCAGATGGCCAAAGAACTCCAAGAGATACAATCTCTCGCTAAAAAAGAGGCGCTGACTATCGTGGGCGAGGCCGACGCAAAGGCCACGACCATCTACGCCCAGGCCTACAACCAGGATCCGGAATTCTACTCTTTCCTGAAGACCCTTGAGGCCTACCGCCAGACCACGAACGATCGAACGACCCTGGTCCTGACGACCGACAGCGACTACTACACCTACCTGCAGGGCATCGAAAAAGCCCAATAATCCTGGTATTTCGATAGACAAGAGGGAGAGGCAAAAGCCTCTCCCTCTTTTTTGCCGATAGGCAAAGCGGCCCATGTCTTATATAATAAAACAGGACTTAGAGGGAACTTTTCGGGCTTTTGTGCTGTCTAAACGGTTGAAGACATAGCCATGCTCGATATCACGCGTGCAACAATAGAGCAAGCGGCAGGGGGCGACATCGGGGCCTTTGAGGAGATCTACAAGAAGACCTCCGGCTTCGTCTATAACGTCGCCTGGCGGGTGACCGGCAAAAGGGAAGACGCCGAAGAGGTCGCGCAAAACGTCTTTGTGACCGTTTACAAAAAGCTGGGTGACTTTCGTTTTGAGGCGTCGCTTAAGACCTGGCTCTACCGCATAACGGTGAATCTGTCGTTGAATTATGCAAAAAAGGCGGCCCGGGAACGCAACGCGACGGTCTCTTACGACGATGCGCGGACGCATGCGGCCGAAGACATCGAACGCGCCGTCGTGCCCGCACAAGAGCCGGCTGACTTCCAGCTCCTTGAAGAGATGCTCCAGAGCCTTAACCCGGACCAAAGGGCCTGCATCGTTCTGCGCGGCATCGAAGGGTTGAGCTACCGGGAGATCGCCCGGACCCTGAACGTCAACATCAACACGGTCCGCACGAGGATCAAGAGGGGCCGGCAAGTCCTGCTGGCCCTGAAAAACAAAAAGGCAATCCAAGGGGTGTCGCCATGAACTGTAAAGAGATCCAGGACCTGATCCTGACGGATTACGCAGACAACGAGGTCACCGGTGCCGTCCGACGGCAGGTCCAGGAACACATCGCCGTATGCCCGGCCTGCCGCACCCTCGAGGCGTCTGTGTGCGACGCGGCCCTGCGGCCCCTTCAGGAGGCGCCGAAGGCCGAGGTGCCCCCGCATCTCTGGTGGCAAATAAAATCAGCGGTCCAGACACGGCAAGAGCGGCGTGCCGGTGTGCCGGTCCTTGAAAGGATCAGACATCTGCTCGCCATGCCCAGGCCCGCTTTTGCTTTCTCGACGGTCGTGGTCCTCCTGGCCTTCGGACTCCTTTTCGTGCGCCCCTATTTCTCCGGCGGCACCGAACGCCGGCAGCTGGCGGAACTTGCCATCGAGGACCAGATCGACTACTTTGCCTATGGCAACGGGTGGGGCGATAACGATGCCCTGGATGTGGGTATCGAAGAGATTTTTTCATAGCAGGGAACTTTTGTCCCCCCCGGCCGTGTCTAACCGGGTAGAGACGATGATCTCCGGAAAGGAGCAGGTGCCATGAACAACACGAGGAAAGTTTTGAAAAGGGCCTTGCCGGCCGTGCTGCTCGCAGTCGTTTTGGGCAGCGCAACGGTCCTGGCCCAACCCTTCGGGGGGCCGCCGGAGGAAGAAGGCATGCCGACCCAGAAAGAAAAAGGCATGCCGGCCATGAAGGGGGAATACGCCGAGCGCATCAAGGTCCTTATCAAAGAGGCTATGGCCAAAGAGCTGGGGCTGACGGAGGAACAACAGGCCCAACTCGCGGAAATGCGCAAAGCTAACCAGGCCGCGGGCAAAGAATTGATGGCGTCCCTGAAAACGGCCCAGTCCCGCCTGAGGGAGACGTTGGGCCAATACGACGCCGACCCGGCGACGATCGAGGGTCTTGCGGCCAAGGTCAAGGCCATCCAGGCGCAGTTCGTCGATCATCGTATCGCTTCCGTCACGCAGACAAAACAGATCCTGACCGCCGAACAGTTTGCCAAGATCCAGGAAAAGGCAAAAGAGAGAGGCAGGGCCTTCAAAGAGAAACGCGCAGGCGGACACCCAACACACGGTAAGTTCAAAGGCCCCGGCGGCCCCTGGGGCGGCGGTGATGCCCCCGGCTGCGACGTCCCCGGCGATGACGCCCCTGAAGGAGTCGAATAAGACGCGCTGAGCATCGGGAGGAAGCAATGAAAAACGCTGTTACCACGCTCATCATCCTGGGCATACCCCTGTTCCTGGCCCCCGCGGCCCGGGCGGATTACGCCTTCAGCATCACCTACGGTTCCCCGAGTGTGCCCAAGGCCCATAACGCCTGCACCCATAATCCGGGCCTCGGGATCACGTGCGGGCCCAGCCGCAGGACCATCCGCTTTCCGCACCCGTGGGGGCACACGCGCCGGTACCGCGATACGACGCGCGTCGTTTACGTGACGACGGGCCCGCGGGAACAGACGGTCGTGCGGAAGGTGCCGGCGGACAACCGCGAGAAGCTCGGCATCTCGGACATCATCATCCTGAGCAAGGCCGGGGTGCGCGATGATATCATCATCGAGAAGATCCAGAGGACCGGCTCTGTCTTTGACTTGTCGGTCGAAGAAATCGAAGCCCTGCGCAAGGAGACAGTGAGCAGCCGGGTCATTAATTATATGCTCGACACCTCCAGATAAGCACGCAGGGGAGAAAAGAGGGAGGGGGGAGCAGGTTAACCTCCCTCTCTTTTTTGCCTTGTAGACCACACAAATGTGTGGTATATTCCATGTTGGGCTGCGGCGGTCGCCCCATTCGCGTGCATCGCTCGTCATCCAGGCTCGGCGTGGCCGCTTCCGCGGCCCCCGCCGGCCACACATCTTGAGCCGTCGCGCTGAACGGCGTTCCTTATTCGTCGCGCCAGCGCCCCATCCCCCCGTGGGAGCCTTTTCTGCTCGACACCTTAGGTTGGGCGTGGGCGCTTGGCGCGCACCGGGCCGCCCCACATCTCAGGCGGTGCGCGCTAACCGGTCGGCCTTATGCGGCCGACCAGCGCCCCTTCCGCTGCGCGCGGATGGGCCGCCCCGCCTCGGTCCCTCTTGAGCGGCCGCGCCAAACGGTCGGACTTATTCGTCGGACCAGCGCCAAAACCGCGCCGATGAGCGGAAAACTTCGTCTGACGATAGAGACCCCTCATCTGGCCACAA
>Ga0315545_1004450_pt1 | contig 11571 bp, 13 predicted proteins | sample SalMarSW160210MG_FD_203096 | JGI IMG/M metagenome (GOLD analysis project Ga0315545, IMG submission 203096) | Salt marsh sediment microbial communities from the Plum Island Ecosystem LTER, Massachusetts, United States - Salt Marsh Sediment SW1602-10 ...
ATAGGTCACGTTCCAATTGCACCAATAATTTTGTATTACTGCCTAATTTTCTTTGCTGCCTTCGTTTATTTCCGACGCCCCCTGTTAAAGAGAGCTATATGCGCTGTGATGGCTTTATCGCTAATTACCTATCTGGGTGTTGTTAAATGGCAAAGGACACACCGAGACAACCTAATCCTAACCTGCCTGGACGTCGGCCACGGCCAGGCAATACTGGCCCAACTGCCAGGTAAAGCTAATATTATCTTTGACGCAGGATCCTTTTTTAGAAAAAATATCGGCAGGCGAATTTTAGTACCATTTCTGAACTATAACGGGATAAACAATATCGACGCAATCGTCATAAGTCACAATGACATCGACCACATCAATGGAATACCCGAAATTGTTGAAAGCTGTGAAGTAAAGTACATTTATGCCGACGAGGCTTTTATCGAAGGAACAGACAAATGGGGCACAGCACAATTTCTGAATGAGTACCTGACCGAAAAAGGGCTTACAATACAACGCATCGGAGAAAGTCTATACGCTGGACACGAAGCCAAAATAAATGTTCTGTGGCCAGGCGAACAAACAGGACAATTTGCTCAACTCAGCGACAATGACAAATCATTGGTATCTTTGATAAAGTTTGCCGGTAGAAAAGTACTTTTATGCTCGGACATTGAAAAATTTGCACAAACTGAGGTCATGCGCTTATACCCAGAGCTAAAAGCTGACGTCGTGGTCGTCCCCCATCATGGATCAATCTCATCGTTAGAACCAGGCTTTATAGAAAATCTTGATGCGAATATTCTGATATACAGTTGCAGCCGAAGCCAATATGGTAGGATAAATCATGACCCTAAATTCACAATTAGAGGGCCAAAAAACCCTAAATCGTTTTATACGCCTAAAGATGGGGCTATCAGAATGAGGATAGAAAGATCCGGGACGATATCAATTACAACCTTCAAAAAATAAAGAAGTCGTAATTGGCTATATAAATTTTAGGCAGGCCATTCACAGTGTATCTCACCGCATGTGTACGACAATCTCTACTCTTCGATTCTTTGCTTTTCCGCTGGTAGAGGCATTCGATGCTATTGGCCTAGCAGCCCCGCAGCCGGATGCCCGTATCTTGTCCTCAGGAATCCCCCCTTTGATTAAATATCTAACAACGGCAAGTGCGCGTTCAGCCGAAAGCTCCCAATTGTCTTTCCAGGGTGATTTTTTAATGGGGTCAGAATCAGTATGACCTACAACGTCTATCTCTTTTCCACTGTACTTTTGCTTCAATACAGACAGAATGTGGTCAAGCTCTGAGATGCTGGCCTTTTTGAGCACGACTTTGCCTGAGTCAAACAAAATCGTATTGGCCAGCGTTACTGTGATGGTCCCGGCGTCAGGATCAAAGGCAACATCGTAACCCTCTCCAAAACCTGTAGCCTCGGCTGGACTTCGATCAAGCTCCTCGATTTGTCTTTGTAGTTCTGCAATAGTCTGCTGGTCTTGCGAAATCCGCTGAGCAAGTTGCCCTCTTTCGCTCTGCAAATTATCAAATCTGCCTTTTAGATTCTCATGCTCGACCTTCAGGTACTCGTATTTCTTTTGCCAATCAATGCAGCCGGATAAAAAAACAACTGAGATAATACAAAATAGCGGGATAACCTTCCTTGGCTCGGCGAATCGCATTTGACACCTCCTTTAGCGCTTTTGTATTAATAAGCCACAGGCTTATAAAACCTTCCTTGCTATCGAAAAAAATAAAAGCAAAATCGGTTCAAAATCCAATCATGCAAAATCATAACAGTAAAAACTCCCAAAGACAAGAAAGGACCATAAGGAATTTGCCTAATTTTTCTAAAAAGTAGTTGAAATCCAGCCCAGACCAAACCGAAAAATGGTGCCACAAAAAACGCCACAACAACAAAGACAGGCCCTATAACTGCTCCTGCTGCGCCCATCAGATGTACATCACCCAGCCCCATTGCCTCCTTGCCAAAGGCTAAAGTACCCAGAATACGTGTGGCCCAGACCACGCCGCAGCCGATAAAGTACCCCCAAACACTGCCTAAAAAACCAGCAATAAAGGGGCATTTCAATAAACTTTCCCAAAAGGAATGCAAAAACTCAACTTCACGGGTTAGCCAAAAAACAATTGTTGAACAAATAATAATGGGCAAAAGAAAGAGGATTTCCTTAAACATCTCTACCCGATGGTTGATGTGCTTCGCTTCAGAAGATTCGTTCTTCGGGCCAGAACCTGTTTTTTCTTCGTTAGCCTTTGCATCTTCCGGAGAGGTCGATTCATAACTTCTCTTGAGCAATCCCATCGCCATTAGCGTCCAGCTAATGGCCAGGCCAATTATAGCACCAACAGCCAGACTGGCTGTGCTGGGTGAAGCGGTGGGTAAAAGCATATACTCACGAACCAAGACCGGCTGGATTATGTACATCCCTGCCGCAGAGCCAATTATTCCTACAGCCGTAACAAACCAACAAATCGACATAGGAATAACCCAGTATTCCAAATCTATCGCGGACGCAGCTATGAACGCAGCCAATAAAATTATGTGAAGAAGGTAAATTAACCAAATGCCGTCTATTTTGACGCTACTGAGCAAGTCGGTATGAAAATACATATAAAACAGACCAACGAAAATAACGCTTGTCAATAACTCAACCACAAAATAGCGCGGCGAGATTGGGGCTTTGCAATATCTGCACTTTCGGCCCAGGACAAGCCAAGAAACAAGCGGTATATTATCGTAGAAACGGATGTGCTTACCACATTCGGGGCAGAAAGAACCGGGCTTTATCAGCGATTTATCACGCGGCAAACGATAAATTACAACGTTCAAAAAGCTCCCAATACAACAACCAAATGCAAATATAAATATAAACCAAATCCACTCCGGCACCGCTTTTACGTCCTATTGCTAAAAGTCGAGTTCAACATTCGGCTTTTCCCGCTGTTATGTTTTCGTGTCCTTGCGTATTTTTCGGTCGATCACACCGGCTACTTTCGAAGGCAAGCCAAATAAACGAATAAAACCAGTCGCATCGGTTGGGTCATATTCGGCTCCCATTTTAAAACTTGCTAAATCGGTACTATAGAGACTGTATGGACTCTTAACACCAGCCAATGTGCAGCGTCCCTTAAACAGTTTCATTTTCACTTCGCCGGTAACGTTGCGCTGCGTGACATCAATAAACGCGTCAAGAGCCTCTCGCAACTGGCAAAACCACAGGCCATAATACACAAGCTCAGCATATTTCAAAGCGATCTGCTGTTTGTAGTGCATTGTTTCCCTGTCCAGTGTTAGACTCTCCAAAATGGTGTGAGCGCTAACGAGAATGGTACCACCCGGCGTCTCATATACTCCGCGCGATTTCATGCCGACAAGCCGGTTCTCAACAAGGTCGACCTGGCCGACACCATGTTTGCCGCCAATCTGATTTAGCGCCTCGATTAGCTTTACACCGCTTGTAAGCTTGCCGTCAAGCTTCACCGGAACACCCTCATGAAAGCCTATCGTCACATAATCTGGTTTATCAGGCGTCTTGGAAATCGGACGGGATATAACAAACAAATTTTCCTTCGGCTCATTGGCCGGATCTTCCAAGTCAGCCCCTTCGTGACTTATGTGCCAGAGATTGCGGTCGCGGGAATAGATTTTTTCCTTGGTTTGTTCGACCGGAATTTTATGCTTTTTAGCATAATCAACTGCAGCCTCACGAGATGTCAATTTGAATTTGGGGTCCTTCCATGGCGCAACAATCTTCAGCGATGGATCAAGCGCCATGTAGCTCACTTCAAATCGGATCTGGTCATTGCCCTTACCGGTTGCGCCGTGTGCTACAGCAGTTGCACGCTCAGCGTGGGCAACGTCGACCTGGTGCTTGGCGATTAAAGGCCGGGCTATACTGGTACCTAATAGATACCCACCTTCATAAACAGCACCTGACTTTAGCAACCGCCAGAGGTAATCTTCAACGAATTCTCTTTTTAGATCTTTGACCACGCATTTAACCGCCCCGCTGGCCAGAGCCTTTTTTTTGATTCCCGTTAGCTCATCGCCCTGGCCCAGGTCGGCTGCAAAGGCGATGACCTGATAGCCATAGGTTTCTTTAAGCCACGGCAGAATCACGCTGGTATCCAAACCACCACTATATGCTAAAACTATCTTCTTAGATTTTGTCACTTCTATACCTCAAAAAAATTCATTTCATATCCGGATTATATAAGGAACGCGTAATCGTTTTTTCTAAACAGCAACAACGATGCCTTCCCGCCGGGCAATTTCCAAAATGGGACGTGCGCTGTCACTTTCCCATTCCTTTTCACCACAGGGAATAGGCTCAATGCGATTATCAGCTAAAGTTGTCGCCTGCCAAAGTGTTTCTATGAGTTTTAATTCACATGTTCCATCGAACTCTGGTGCAATAACAACTAAATCTATATCGCTAAATTCGTTAGCATCACCCCGAGCAAAAGAACCAAAAAGAACAAGCTGCCGGGTATGAATGCCAAAGGAGCTAAGCACTTCTATATAACGCCGTATCGCGGTTATAATTTTGCTTTCAACCATTTTAGAATGTCTCCAGCCATCGAAAGCTTTTCCCGGGCAACTTTTAAATTCAAAACAGCTTTCGCGCGGTCGGGGTAGCGTCCCTCTAACTGATACATGTCAAAGCTACGCAAAAAACTCGACATTTTTGTATCAATAGATATCTCAGCTGCATCAACAAGGCGAACCAGATTATGAATTCGCGGCGGTATGTCTTTTATTCGCTTAGTAACATGTGCTTTTAGCATTTTTTCAAGAGCAAGGTGCGCAAAGAAAAGACTATGTCGAAAGTGGCCTTTTTCAAGCAACGATTGAGCTGCCGCGAAGTCCTCATCGCTACTCTCTTTCCAGTATTCAATCTGCTTTTGAATATTCATAATCAAGCGTCTGCTTCTTTAGATTCATCAGGTGGCACAAGTGGCTCGATAAGCCGTATCAATTCGGATATATTGTTTTGAACGACGTCCCAGACCCTTTCAGGAATAATATCAAAGTATTCGTGAACAAGACGGTTTCGCATACCGATAATCACCTGCCAAGGGACTTGCGGATGAGCCGACTTGTATTCCTGAGAGACTTTACAGGCGGCTTCACCAATTATCTGAATCTGGTGCATAACGGCGTTTTGCAGAAGGTCATCAGCTTTGAATTTTTCCCATGTAACGCCCTCAGTGAAGCTCTCAACTTTGCGTGCAGCTATGAGCATATCGAGTATATAGGCGTCATCTCGCCACATAAATCGACTCCACCGACTGAAGAATATTTCGTCTGCGAATGTAGTTTTCGCTTTTCTCCACGGCTTGACGCTCGACAAGGTCGACCTTTTGGCCGAAAATCTGAGTCAACTCATCTTGCATTTCAACCAGTTCTTTAAATCCGGGCCTGTATTCCCGCTCGAACTCAACAAGGACATCGATATCGCTGCCGGGTCTGAAATCTTCCCGCAGCGCAGAACCAAACAATGCAAGACTACGAATACAATTTCGCTGGCAAAAATCAGCTATCTTATCTTTGGGCACCTCAATCCGGATAGCCATATTATTGTTTCTTTCAATGTCATTCCCGCGCAGGCGGGAATCTCCTCCTTCTTTCGCTTCTAATATACCAATAACTATTATCGCAGAGCAATAATTAAATAACGAAATGCGGGATAGCTGAGATGCTAAAAAGAAAGTTCTGGAGCAAAAGGCTGGGCTAACTGTGTCAATCTTCGTAAATCGTGCGTCTTTGGTGCTTCAATATCGTGTAGAGTAAGAAGCGCTTTCAGCAACTTCTCAACAAACTGTTGACAATGAAAACAAACCGTATCGGTGGGGCATTTCTTACTTGCGATAAGAATCTCGACCGCATCCCAGTCACTTTGTGCTTTTGCCAGCCATTGCCGAACAGCTTCACGAGTCTCTTCGTTCATAAAGAACTTTCCCGTATTTGTCCGCAAAATAGACGATATTATTTACTACAGACCGCCAGCGAGCATACTCCTGCGGCGTCTTGACAATAATATCAAAGCTGGCAGGGACATCAGCTAATAGACGCCGAACCGCACTATAACGCTCAGATGGTGATAGAGAAGTCTTAGCAACAACAAGCAAGTCAATGTCCGAATCTTCAGTGACTTCACCTCGCGCATAAGAACCAAAAAGTATGATTCGCTCTGCGCCAAACTCGCTTCCAATCCGCTGACTAAACTCTTCTATTTGTCTCATCACCACCATAATAAACAGCTAAAAGTGTAAAGTGAAAAATGTGGAGCCCCACGGACATAGCCCGTGGCACCTTTCCATTCTCCGTAGTAGAACTACTACGAAGGATGAACACCTACGGCGGAACCCGCCGAAGCACATCCGCCTTCGCTGAAGCTTCGGCGGATACCCTTCTCGCATTCATTCACGGGTAGAACCCGTGGCTTTCTGCGAAGGCGGGTAAAACCAAACACTTACGAGCGGCAGAACTAAAGATTTACATCGTAATTTTAAGTTTTTAGCTCCCAGTTTTACACTTATGAATATACCAATAATTATTATCGCAAAGCAACGATAAATTTGATAGTCAAAAAGCGTGAGCACAATCTAAATTCAATTTGCTCTGTAGAAAAGACTCACTGTCATTTCGACCGAAGCGTCCCTAAGGGACGCGTAGCGGAGAAATCTATTCAAAAGCAGATTTCTCGACTCGCCTTCGGCTTGCTCGAAATGACAACCTGCAATAGTTTCTACAAAGCAAAATCAATTATAAACCACGGCGAGCCAAGCTGCTATTGCACTTAGCAAAGCTATTACGGCAGATACAATGGCTGAAATGCTTGAATGGACAATGCTATTCGTCCTGCGAGCATCTTGTATTCTGGCAACTAACTCTGCTTCGGGAGGATGAGCATCGGGGGGAATGCCAGGGGCATAATAAGATGTGCTGGTCCCTACTTTTCGTGCAAGTTCTTCCAACTGCTTTTGCCTCTCTTTTTTATTATCGATTGACATTATTTTCTTCAACTTTTTCGCGATGAAAAACATCAATTGAGTCCTTCACATTTCGTATGAAATATATAAATTATGTTTTTTGTTCCACACGACTTTCCCAATAGATTTTTACATGCTATGGATTACGGAGACAATTCGTAATCGTTTTTCGCATAAGTTTGGGGTTGGCGTTCTGGCCGGTGAAGAGTTTGAATTGTGCAGCAGCTTGATTGACGAACATAGAAACACCGTCGATTGTTTTTAGTTTTTTTCTCTTTGCCTGCTTGAGAAGCATAGTCTTGGCAGGATTATAAACCGTATCAAAAATAGTCATGCCCCTTTTAAGATATTCCTTAGGTACGGGTGTTGCGTCGATGTTCGGGTGCATTCCAATACTTGTACAATTTATCAATAATTTCGCATCCAGATTTGCCAGGTCGTCCAGTCCGGCAAACTCGCAGCCAAACTCTTCGGCAAGTCTTTCAGCCTTTTCGACCGTGCGGTTATAAATTTTAATCTTTGCTCCTGCGTCAGAAAGTCCGGCCACTATTGCTCTTGCCACGCCACCTGCGCCAATAACTGCTACCGAAATTTTTTTCAAGCCGGCTCGCTTGATACCCATTCCCGAAATGACAGCATCGATTGCGCCTGCGTAATCGGTGTTGTAGGCACTGATCCGTCGCTCGTCGCTCGTCGCCCGTGAATCGACAATAAGAGTATTAACTGCCCCGATTTTTTCCGCTAACGGCTCGATAGAACCGTGCCTTTGCCGAACGTAGTTGAGGGCATTTTGCTTATGTGGAATCGTCACGCTGAAGCCGCGAAAGTTCAGCCATTTTCTCTGAATGACATTATGTAAGAATGAATCAAAGCCCTGCTGACCTCCTTCGACCAATAATGGCAAATATAACCTATTCATCTTTTTCTCAGAAAAGCACGCATTATGGATGGCTGGGCTGAGTGAATGCCCCACAGGGTCTGCAATGACGCCGAAAAGTTCCGTATCGCCATCCACGAAATCGTGCTGGTATAGCTCTTTTAACTGCTTGACGGTGATCTGTCCTGGTGCCGTTGCGCTTTTTTCGTCAATGCTCGCGTAAGTCACGAAGCTGTCCAATTTCTTTGCGAGCAGCCTTGTGATAAGGCCAGCCTGGCCCATACAAAAGATGATTCGTTCGCCGCTACTCTGGCGCAGCAACTCCAACGCCTCAAAGCAGTCGTTAATATGATTCGCAGTATAAATCAGCTTCGGTATCGCGGACGGATACATAGCTAATACATCACGGTAAAGTTTCTTGATATTGTCGAACTTACTTTCGAAGTTATGGGCAGACAAAATCAGCCGAGCTCTCGGATTTTGCGATAATGCAACTCTTATTCTCTCCTGGTTCTCCGTAATCCGGAAATTCTCATATTCGAAATCTACGAACTCCGCACCGGCTTTTACAGCAGCTACAAGCACCGCGAGCCGTAACTGCTGTGGATAGGAACCAGCCCCACCCTGTCGCTCATCGCGGCAAGTTACGATAATAGGCATCTTGCGATAGGCTCTTTTGGTCTCTGTGACTAAAGTACTAATCTGGTCAACGGTAAGATTCTCGATGTAATCTGTCCGCAGTTCCAAAACCTCCGCGCCGTCGGATATAGCCTGTTTAATCTGCCGCTGTGCCTGACTCGAATCAGCCGCTGATATTGGAACAGCTAAATATGTCATGGTAATCCAAAGATATAGCAACCATACGACTCAAAGGCAAGACCAAATTGAAGCTGCCCAACGAAAGAATCGAGAGCTTCATTTAAGAATAAAATTCCCCAATGTAGATATGACTTCCAGAATCCACTACCATTATCTGATGTGCAAAACACCCTGGTTCTCGCCGCATTGGGATTAGTTTAAAAGCCACGTAGTGAACATCGATTAACCTATATCGCCTGGAGCTAACCTGACGGTGCAGGTCCTATTGAAAACTGCGTAAAATCACCAAGATTGAACCGGCTTGCAAGTGTGTTGACATCATCGGTAGTAACCGCTCTTATGGCATTGACGTCTTGCTCGATGCTGCGATACTGCTGTAAATACAACCAGTTCGCACCCAGACGTATCAGTCGGCCATGAGAAAGCTCGTTTTCGATTACGAGCGCACTTAAGGTCTTGTTCTTCGCCTTTGTAAGTTCCGCCTCCGTGATGCCATCGTTAGAGACACTATTAAAGATATTCTTCACTATATCAATGACTTTATCGACATTTTCACGGCTACATAAGATATAACTACAAAATACTCCGGTACCATCCATTGGCCCAAATTGCATCGACGCCGTTTCTGCCAAGGCGCTATCAACCAATTCCCAGTAAAAACGCGAACCAGCACTATCCCCAATAATATTCGACAGAAGATAAGCGGCAAATCTCCTGGGGTCCTGCGCAGAAACGCTCCAGCTCATTATACATATATGCTCGCAATTCAAATTAGGTTTCTCAAGTCGCTCTTTACTTTTGCTGCCCCGGCCGTCGTCGAGTTTTCTATCAGCGGCCTGTTTCTGCCAGCAGCCACACAATCCTTCAGCAACAGAGCAAAATTCGCCCCAGTCAAAATTGCCTGCACAACCCAAAACCATATTATTAGGTGCGTAACGTCTGGCAAAGTAGTCCCGCATCTGCTCTGATTTAAGGGTATCAATACTCTGCTCGCTTCCAAGTACACTATTGCCACAAGGGTGCGTGCCGAAGTGCAGCTTTCTGCATCTATCTACGACATCAAAACTGGGCATGTCCTTATACATTGCAATTTCTTGTTTGATTACCTCTTTTTCAATAGTGAAATCCTCATCTCGAAGAGCCGGCCTCATCAATCCTATCCACAGCTTTGTCACCTCCAACAGATATTCCGGCAAAACGGCGGCGTGATAGATCGTGGTCTCCCAGCTTGTCCCAGCATTAAATTCAGCACCCGTTCTATCGAACGCCTCGTTGACCTGTAATGCGCCGAGCCTGTCGGTTCCTTTGAATAACATGTGCTCCAGAAAATGTGATACGCCATTTATTTGTTCGGTCTCATCGCGAGAGCCTGTTTTAACGAAGAAACCCACGGCTGCAGATTTCGCGGCTGGATTAACCTCTCCAACTATAGTCAAGCCATTTGCTAATGTTTTTTCCTTGAATTCCATGTTATTACTACTCGACTGTCACCTGCTTTGGACCGATTGTCACGACCGTAAAGCTTTTGAACTCATTGTCTCGAAGAAAGGTCAAAACCGAATCGACCGATGTCTGTTCTATCCCCTGTTTAATCTCATCCAGGCTTCGAACTCTGCCCAGCATATAATAATCACTTCCAATCGCGCCGGCTCGGCTGCTGGATGATTCACTTTGCAGGATTAGCGACGACTTTAAGCCGACCTTGGCCCTGTCAATTTCCTCTTTGCTTATACCCTCGCTGAGTCGATAAAATTCTCCTATTATTACGTCGAGTGTTTCCTGAGCCTTTTCCGGCGCTGTGCCTGCGTAGCACATTATGCCAGCAGCATCTTTGAGGCAGTGGTACCGTGCGCCTATCGCGTAGCATAAACCCCGTTTCTCTCTCACTTCTGTAAACAATCTGGCACTCATGCCACCAGAGAGCACCGAGATCGCAACTCTGTCATTGTAGTAATTTTCGTCTGATAGTTTTACTGTTTCTGTCATCAGGCCGATATGCACCTGTGCGCCGTCATTGTGGATATGTGTATAATCATCCGTCTGTGGACGCAATGTTATTGGCTTGAGAGGTTTTCGCAGTTCAGCGGCAAACAAATTCTTTATCTGCCCACATACAGATTCAAAGTCATACTTACCGGCAACAGCAAAGATCGTCTCGGAAAGACTGAAGTTGTCATGCAAAATCTGTCTCGCTTGTTCGCTCATAAGAGACTTGAGCTCTGCAACTTCACCAACGGTGCTACGGCCCAGAGGAGCCGGATAGAATTGCTCCCGCAGTTTCAGCATGACCTTTTGACGTGGGTCATCGTCCAAAGCCTGTATACCCTCGATCGCAAGCTGTCTGGCTGATTTAAACTGGTTCTCCTGCAAGTTCGGCCTAAGAATTACGTCCGCGTACAAATTTAGAGCTTGGGCTAAATTGCTCGCTTCTAAAGCGGCTCCGATACCTATGTGAGAGCTACTAACAGAACTGGCACGGTGCAAACCCAATCCGTCAAGAGCATCACTGAGTTCTCTGCTATTTTTATCTCCTGCACCTCTGAAAATCCAGTCTGCTATGACATTAGCGGCACCGCAAGAGCCTTCGGGCAAAAGAGCAGCTCCAGTTGGCAGCATAAAGCCAAAGGCTGCTGACTCGACTCCCTCCATGCGCTCGCCGAGTATTACCATACCATTGTTGAGAATACGCTTGTCAAAATTTTCTGCCATCGTAGCTATACGTTGCGATTCTTAATTTACTCAAACTGACCAATTCTTTGTGTCATTCCCGCGCAGGCGGGAATCTATTAAAGTTTTGAGCAAATTGGATTCCCGTTTTCACGGGAATGACAAAGGGCAATATATTGTTGTCAAATAGGTATTTACG
>Ga0315545_1004452_pt1 | contig 11568 bp, 6 predicted proteins | sample SalMarSW160210MG_FD_203096 | JGI IMG/M metagenome (GOLD analysis project Ga0315545, IMG submission 203096) | Salt marsh sediment microbial communities from the Plum Island Ecosystem LTER, Massachusetts, United States - Salt Marsh Sediment SW1602-10 ...
CTTACTTTAAGGCTTGAAATCTTTTGGATGTCGAGGTAATTTACACCTATGAAATGATTGAGGAGCTTAACAATGTATAGAAGAGTTCTCTGTATGCTGGTCTCATTCATTTTTCTCTGCCTTTTTCCGGGCAGCGATGAAGTATATTCTAAAGTAAAGGGAGGCAAAAAAATGGCAATCACGATTACAAGCACTGCCTTTGCTGAAGGCAGCATGATTCCAAGGCAGTATACCTGTGATGGAGAAGATATCTCACCACCTTTGGCATGGACAGGTGTGCCAGATGGTACTAAGAGCCTTGCCCTTATCTGTGATGATCCTGATGCGCCAATGGGTACATGGGTACATTGGGTGCTCTTTAATATACCAGCACACATAATGGAGTTGCCTGCTAAAATACCACCTGAAAAGATAATTCAAAATGGTGCAAGTCATGGAATAAATGATTTTCGGAAATTTGGTTATGGGGGCCCATGTCCTCCTGGTGGCACACATAGATATTATTTCAAGCTCTATGCCCTGGATACAGAAATCAATTTAGAGGCTGGAATTACCAAGGCCCAATTACTGAAGGCCATGGAAGGACATATTTTGGCTGAAGGTCAATTAATGGGAAGGTATACAAGGTAAGTTGGCTATCATACATTCTGCTGTTTTATAAGAGATGTGATTGTCGTATTCATTTCCTTGCGAATATTATCCTTTTGCGGCCCTGTAATAGCATAGGGCCGATTGTGAAGACTGCCTGCCTCAATCTCAGGGCCGAACATCATTTCACCGACCAGGCCTGCAAACTCATACTTTAGTTCAATACTATGTAACTACTCAGGTTGCGGGGTTCAAGCCCGCCCTGGTGCGATGGCCGTTATCAAGGAAGGCAACTCCTGACTATTTAAAAGTATCTCTCTTAAATCCAACTTCTTGAAATCAGGTCTGGGCCAGGGGTTCACAGTTCACGGTTGGGTATATTTAGGGTGACATAGGTCTCACTCTGGACTTCCGTGCAGAATAGCCTGGCATATCGCAAGAATTGGATGAACTCCGCATTCGTCTCGTAATCGAATCTTTCTTTCATTTGTTTAACTCTGAACCCCGCCTGCCGTCCGGCAGGCAGGCGTGAACCCCGGAACTTTGAACCTGAGCACATCAATACTCTTTTTTGTAGCCCAGGCTGATATCCAGGCTATAGTACTTGATAAAAGGGATGAGGATCTTTCGAAAGACCGTAAGTTTAAGTTGAAAATCTTTACTGTCTTCTTATATATTGAGAGGCTATTGTAATTATTTCTCATGTATAATAGTGCGGGATGAGACAGCATGCTAAAAGACTTTAAACCCCTTAAGACCTATTTTATCGAGAACCGGATAGCCCTGATTATTGGACTCGCCAGCCTTTTATTTGTAGACACTCTTCAGCTTTTTATCCCCAGAATCATTAAAAAATCAATAGATTCTTTAACTGCTGGCCAGGCGAGTTCTGGACTGCTCATCAAGTACGCACTGATAATAGTAGGGATTGCAATTACTATGGCAATCTTTCGATACATCTGGCGGTATTTCGTATTTGGTCATTCCAGGAAGGTGGAAAAGGCCTTAAGAAATAGAATTTACAAACATCTGCAGACACTTTCCATTTCCTTTTACTGGAGAACAAAGACAGGTGACTTGATGGCACGTGCTGTAAATGATATTGATGCTGTGAGGATGGCTGCAGGCATGGGGTTAGTGGCCCTTACCGATGGAGTTGTGCTTGGCCTGGCCACGATTGGGTTTATGTTATATATAGACATAACATTAACCCTCATTGCCCTCATACCCACACCTTTTATCTTCTATTTTACCCTTAGTATTACGCGCAAAATGGGAAGGGGATTTAAGCAAGTACAACAGACATTCTCTGAATTAACAGAGTCAGTGAGGGAGGTGTTGGCCGGAATCAGGGTCATTAAAGTCTATAATCGCCAAGCATGGGGATATAGCAGAGTGAAGGATAAGGGAGAGACATATCTCTCCAATAATCTTGATCTTGCCACAACTCTCGCCATATTTTTTCCGATGATGACATTATTTACTAATCTTGGGCTCGCTGTCGTTATCTGGATTGGGGGACGGCTGGCTATTCTGGGGAGTATTACCACTGGTGACTTTGTAGCCTTTATTAGTTATCTCAATCTTCTCACATGGCCCATGATGGCACTTGGTTGGGTTACGAACTTGATCCAGAGAGGTTCTGCATCTATGAGGAGGATAAATGGTATATTAGATGAGGTTCCGGAGATCACCAATACAACAACGAATCCATTCAGAGGAGTTATTCAAGGCGAGGTGTGCCTCAAGCGTGTAACATTTTGCTACCCAAAGGAAGAGGTTCCTGCCCTGAAAGATATCAATCTCAGGATAGAGGCCGGACAGACAGCAGCAATTGTAGGCGGAGTAGGGTCAGGCAAGAGCACGCTCCTTCAAATAATACCCAGGCTCATTGAGACGGAAAGAAATATGGTGCAGATTGATGAAATTCCTATCCATGATAGAGACCTAAAACATTTAAGGGGGTCTATTGGTTTTGTTACCCAGGAGATCCATATTTTTTCTGATACCATCTTTAACAATATAATCTTTGGTCGAGAGGGAGTAGGCGAGGATCTCATGAGAAATATCCTTGAGATCTCGCAATTGGCGGTCGATATTAATTCTTTTCCCAAGGGCATTCACTCCGTTTTAGGAGAAAGGGGAATAACGTTATCAGGAGGACAGAGACAGAGGCTGACTATAGCAAGGGCTCTTGTTTCCAACCCCCCAATCCTGATTTTGGATGACGCCCTTTCACAGGTAGATACCAGGACTGAAGCGACTGTATTGAACCGTATCCTTGAAATGAGGCAGGGGAAAACGAATATTATTGTCTCTCATAGGCTTTCAACGATTAGGAGAGCAGATGTCATATTTGTGCTTAAGGATGGTAGATTGGTAGAAGAAGGTGATCACACTACCCTTTTGGCAGCAGGAAAGGAATATACGAGGCTTTACGAAAGACAGCAGTTGAGTGAGGAATTGGAAAGAAGGTAGTCGTTAATCAGTAATGTATGGAGTTGGGCCAATTTCCTCTAGGCAATATCTATAGGCCAAGGAAAAGGTGGCCAAAATTTCATGATTTAATTGCATTGCTGCAAATTTCTATATCCTAAGTGGAGCAAATCCTGAAATTTTGGCCTATGCGAGAGGGAGTGGAATTTTTTTAAGATAGTGCCTTTCGGAAACAGCTCCAACTCCATGTATACTGAATGTTTATGAAAAGGGAAGATAGCAGTGCATTTTGACTATGGATATATGGAAGAGGGCAAGCTTGGCAAGCCTTACAATATAGGTCTCTTAAAAAGGTTAATTCCCTATGCAAGGCCGTATAAGAAAATTCTTTTTCTCGCTTTAATCTTAACGCTTGCAATCACCCTGTTTGATCTTTGTATTCCCTATCTTCCCAAGATTGCCATAGACAAGTATATATTGTCATTCTGGTATCCAGTTAACCAAAGGGCAATGCGTGCTGACTTGGCAGAGGAGCTTGAGGAGAAATATGGCCACATTGTAGAAACGACCAAAGAAACCGGATTGGGGTTTCTCTCAAGCTCAAAGCTCAAACAAATTGACCCTGTGGATCTTAAACACTATCAGGAGCAGGAGATAATTTCCAGGGAACGATTTTATAGGATTTCTGTCGAGAAAAGTGATCAACACAGGTTGTTTACTCATAAAAAGGCAATACAAGGTGAAGGTCCTTATCTTTATATACCTGTGAAAGCATTCAAGAATGTCTCTTACGATACACTCATAAAATTAAGACATAGAGACCTTAACGGTGTATTGCTCATAGGAGTATTTTTGCTTTTATTGATCGGTGGGTCTTTTTTCTTGAATTATTGGGAATATTATCTTTTAGAGAAATGCGGGCAGAATATGATGCAGGATATGAGAATGGAGCTTTTTGATCGGATTCAAGGGCAGTCCATTCGGTTTTTTGACCGAAATCCAGTAGGGAGACTCGTTACCAGAGCAACAAATGACATTGAAAATTTAAATGAGATGTTCAAATCGGTTCTCATCACGGTGTTTAAGGACATATTTCTCCTTTCAGGTATTGTAGTAGTCTTGGTACATCTCAACTGGCGCTTGGCGTTAATCTCCTTTATTCTTCTCCCTTTTGTGTTTGGCTTGACATTGTTTTTTAGCAGGCAGGCACGAGAGATATTCCGGGAAATAAGAAAAAACATTGCTGCAATTAATTCATTTCTTCAGGAGAGAATCTCTGGAATTCGCATTATTCAGCTTTTTATCCAAGAAAAAATGCAGCTCGGACGCTTAAAAGATCTCAACGAAAAAAATTACCGTGCAAGCATGAGACAGATTAAGATTTTTGCTGTATTTATGCCTTCCATGGAGGTTTTTTCCTCTGTAGGCATAGGTCTCCTGCTCTGGTATGGAGGGGGAAAAGTTATATCAGAACATCTCACTCTGGGCTCTCTTGTAGCCTTTATCGGGTACATCCAGATGTTTTTTAAGCCAATCAGGGATATTTCAGAAAAATACAATATAATGCAATCTGCCATGGCCTCGATGGAGCGAATATTCGCGCTTATGGATAAAAAGGAGATAATTCAGGAACCAGAGATGCCTAAGAGACCGGTAAGGGCTGAAGGCCATCTTCAATTAAAAAATGTCTCGTTTGCCTATGAGAAGGGCTTCCCGGTTCTCACCGATGTTTCCTTTGAGATTAAGCCAGGCCAGGTGGTTGCCCTGGTTGGCATAACAGGGTCAGGAAAGACGACTATAATTAATCTTATTGAGAGATTGCATGAATTTGAAACAGGAGAGATCCTTTTGGATGGCCTTGATATCAGGGAACGGAAGATAGAGGAACTCCGTTCCCACGTAGGCCTCGTTATGCAAGATGTGTTTATCTTTGCCGGCAGTATTGCAGAAAACATATCCCTGGGAGATACAAAGATACCACAAGAAGTTCTGGAAGAGGTTTCCAGGCAGGCAAATGCCTATCACTACATAATGCGTCTTTCAGAGGGTTTTGATCATGAGGTAAAAGAAGGGGGTGTGACCCTCTCCGGTGGTCAAAGACAGCTTCTGGCCCTGACCAGGGCATTGGCCTATAATCCAACTCTTCTCATTTTGGATGAGGCCACCTCCAGTGTTGATCCTGAGACAGAGCGTTTGATTCAAGACTCTATTTTTACCCTTTCAAGAAGACAAACTACCCTTATTGTTGCCCACAGACCATCAACCATTCAGCAGGCGGATAGAATTCTTGTTATGCATCACGGGCACATTGCTGAGCAGGGTACCCATACAGAGTTAATGGCCTTGGGAAATATCTATTTTAGGCTTAACCGATTACGTGAAAAAAATGAAAGCACACCGGATCTTGTTATATAGCTGATTACCGATACATTACACCTAACCGTAAAATCAAAACTTGTAGACTTTTCTTGTAGAGATTTTAAAAGACCGTTTTTAGAAATGCATTTTTGTCTTTAAAAACAACGTTCTAAGGCTATATTTAATCTGGATTTTGAGAGACTATTTTATTAGTTTAATCTTGCCCACAGATGAAACAGCGCAATAAAATCATTTTTTCGAGAGGTTATTGAAATAAACTTTGCAGTGGTTGATCTGATATAATCTTTCTGCAGCTTGTCTTTTAATAGCCAAGGCACCGGAGAATATAAGTCTTTTTGGATCAAATCATCAATCCATGAATTAATGCGGCCGTACCAGTAAGTGAAGTCATGTTCCTGAACATAACCTATAATAGCCCCATACTCTAAATTTCTACCGTGTTTCCCCTGTTTAAACCGTTCAACACCACCACAATGAATATATTTCTCGTTTTCATATCTGCCAATCAGATATTCTTTTGACCTTTTTTCCCCTAAATTGCCTAATCTTTTTGCTTCCATAGAAAAAAAGGATTCATCCGTATATGTTTTTGCACCGATTACAATGCCTTCTTCAAGGGTGGTTATTGTTCCGATATCAACCTGTGGACTGTCGCCGCGTCCGGGGATTTCCATATATTCCTTGTCAAACCAGAATGAATAGTACTCACGTAATGCATAAGAATTTAAGATTAATACGAGTTTCTGGGTTAATCCTTTTTCATTTTTTATATGCGAGTCGGCATATTTATCTGAAAAGGTGATCAAAATCCGCTCAACAAAATCCACGACAGCAATTATATGGGCGTCTATTTCCGGTCCTTCTATTTTTCCTGATGCCATGGATTTATGAGTAACGGCAAGCATTAATTAATATCCTTGAACAACCAGATCAGCAAAAGTATCATCTGCATCACGAATAGCAACAGATCGCAGCCAGTAGCGTGTCTGCTTGGGCTTTATCAGATAAATCGTGTTGTTTTCATAAACCCTCAACATTCTAACAATTCTTGAATTTGTGCTTGTATTGTTTTGGATTAGCTTATATAAATCTACTTCAAGCTCATCCATACTACCCGTTATAATTTGAGGTTTATCCTTGTAATAAAATGGGAAACAGATAAATGAGTCGGTTTTTAGCGGCTCGTACGGTTTGAACTTTTTATATACTGAATTTAAAACCCTGCAGTATGTTTCCGAAAATTGATGTAATTGATGATCATTAACAGGTTTTTCGCCAGCAGATTTTTCGCCATTTCTACGGAAATCCAGCATATAATCCAAGACATCATCCACCAGTATTTGTTCAATTTCTGCAAGTTCAAGCTCTGTTTCATCTTCGGGGTAAGGCAGACTTTCAATATCTTCTTTTAATATAGATGTAGCCCGCCCTATCATGTACTCTCCACTAAATCCGGCAACATAAAAGAGATAAGTTCTATTGTTTTTTATTCGCTTTTCAATCTCTAATAATTCATCGATTTGTTTTTCAGGAGTATGAATACCTATAATGCGGTGTTTAAAAGAAAGATCATCATTTCTAAAAGCTATTGGAATTGAGTTTTTAGCCACCCCTTCTTTGATTAGCAGATGTGGACTCTTGAATATTGCTTTGTTTTTTATGGCGGAACGATAAAAATATTTTTCTTTAAGACTATCAATCCGGCTTTCATCAATTCCTTTTTCGGTAAGCGCATCAGTAGGCAATGTATTTTTTTCGGTAAGATAGTCTGCTTTTTTATACTTTTTCTTCAAGTCTTCCAATTTTTCTTTCTCTTTTGATGATAATTGTTCTATTTTACTGCTAAGATCAACAAGCTCAGCTATTTCATTCTTATTGCCGACGATGAATCCTTCTGCAATTTTCCAGTCATTCGTGTTCACTGCTTCTTTTAAATAATCGGCTAAGGTTCTAAGGGGCGCAAATCTTGCCATAAGGTGCTTTAACCTTCCGCCTCCTAGCAAGTTTGCTTTCCAGACAAGCCTGTTTTCTAATGCCTCCTGGTGGGATATTCTATGAAAGTCATAATAGTCCAATTCAAAATAGAGCTTTTCTTTGGCGGGCTTTGTCCTTCTGACTGTTACGTGAAGCAGATTATCTTTTATAGGTTCCTGTTTTTTTGCAAATACAACTGCTACGGCAACATTTACACTTTCAAAAAGCATTGCACTTAAAAATGTAAAGTCGATTATTTGAGACACATGATAAGCGCTTAAAAAATATGTTCTGAATTCCTTGGAATTGCTGTTGTAAAGAAATGGCCCGGAAGGAGTGATCATGCAAAGATCGGAGCCTTCTTTGCACAAATTCATAGCCTGCTCAAGGAAGAGCAAGGCAATCTGATTATCAGGCAGTTTTGGTCTCTCCTGAATTTTTTGTTCTTCAATACATTTTGCATCAGGAGTAGTTAATTTTGATTCAAAAGGTGGATTTCCGATCACAAGGTCAAAATCAGATTGGAAAAAATTATCATTTATTAATTTAAAAAAATCTTCACTTATAAGGTTGCTTTCCAGTAGGTTATCAAATTTGAGATTTTCCCATATTACTTTAGGCGACAGCTCGTCCAGCAAAGCCAGGCTTAGACTGAAAAATGTTAGTCGTACAGCTTCTTCATACTTATCAACGCCAAAGATATTATTTTTTAGAATCCTTTTTAATTCGTCCAAGTTTTTAGCACCTGGTTTCTTCCAATTATTTCGAATTCTCCACCAGTGAATCATTCTCCGAAATGCAGCAACCAGAAAAACACCGGACCCACAAGCTGGATCAATAACCTTGAAATCAGTCTTATTAAAGTCGGAAAGAGGCATCTGCTCATCAATAAGGAAATTGACTAAATATGGAGGCGTATAAACGATGCCTTCTTTGGATTCCAGGAATTCTTCATAAATATTGCTGATTAATTCTATGGGCAGGTCATTAAAAGAATAAAGCTTCCAGAATGTGTACTGGCGGCCATCCAGTTTTCCCTCAAAAAAATCTGCAAAATCGTTGAGGTCGGCATTTTTTAGAATTTTTCTCTCTTCTTCATCTTTCCATTTGAAAATCTCGCCGTTAAAACGATCCGCACTGCCTAAATAGTCGAACAGATCAAGGCACGCCCCCTTTTTCCTCAAAACGCCAAGAAAAGAGTCATGCCCGTCTGAATAATTGCGAAAGAACCCGGAAGGAAAGACGTTATCGCCATTTTCATCCTCCCTCTCCTCAAGATACTTAACAAGAATCGACATCACCAGGAGCTTTTGGGCGATATTGTCTTTCAGAATCCCGCTTTTAATTATATCTTGTCTTAACCGTTTTAACTCATTTAATAATTTTAAATAGGCTGTCTCTTTTAGCTTGAACCTGTCTTTATATTTAGGGTTGGTCCAAAATGTACCATTATCAAATCTTTTGGCTGAAAAATCCTTTATTTTGTCCATCTCTTTTTTTATCCTTGAGGCTAATTTAATCTTTTCAAAGATAGTATATGAGATATCCCCGGTTGATGGATCAAGGTCTGGATGTTTCAGGCAGTTGAAGATCTTAACGTCAGTTTTATAAAAAATAAAAAAAAGCGGGACCTGGCCGGAATTCCATAATCTTTTATATAAATCCCCTATTTCATCATCATTCTTTTCATTTTCAGTAAAATCATATATATAAATCTGTGGAATTGGGGGCCGGCCATCATCAAACCGCCTGAAATATACAGCATTGGCTCCGTATTTTTCAGCATATTCCAGAGCTATGATTTCACTGTGACCTAATGTCTCTTCTCCGACAAAAACCAATCCAGGCGACTTCCCGTCTTCTGACATCATGTCAAATTTCATCAGGACGTCCATGAAGTCATTATTAGGAAGGTTATTCATAACAGCCTCTATTTAGAGCATTTGGCTTTGCTCTCTGGGGTAATCTTTCTATTTCTGTTTAACAAACCATAAGGCACTGGTGCATATTAGACATTATCTCCATAGAGCCATCTGTGGGTCCTTAAACTCATTTTCAGCCCGTTTAAAGGCGGCTTTTGTTTTCATGTCGTATGTTTTTATGTATTCCCAGGCACGTTTGACAAGAAACAAATCTTTTTCTGAAAAATCATTATAATTTAAAGAACCTCTTTCAATTTTTTTTGGATTGAGATAAGCAGCTCTGACAAAGTATGTGAGTTTGTCATGGGTAAGACCATCAACTTTTTGAAGGATGTCTCCTGCGTTCATAATGAATCCTTTAAATTGATGGAGAATGGGAAAGAAATCAACTATGATATGTACTTGTACAAATACATATTCTAATTAGATTGAGATGTCAAGTGAAAAATAAGGAATGCTGCCACTCATTAGAGGCGGGGTCATAAAAGTAAAAAGAGACATCCAAAATGATTTAAACATATTTCTCTACATCTGGAAACCCATCAGAAACAACTAGGCAATTAACAGCAGAAGTGATTATGGCAACAAAGCGCGCCATATCCGCACCAAGGCATCTGCTTTACAAATATCGGCCAGACGTTCAAGAAAATCTTCCCGATCCTTTTTGTTTCTAACTATCTTTCGACGCTCTATTCCCCGGATTATAACGTGATGAAAAACACCGGGTGCCTGCCCACCATCGGCTACGCCTTCAGGCGAGGCGGGTGGGCATCAAGGCTGGCTAATCTTGGCATACAAAAAGCCTATCCCCTTTATATATTCTGTTGGCAAATCGTTTTGGAACCAAGGCCCCCCTTTACACGGAGACAGAGCGAGTCTGCAACGCTACTTGTTTTGGGTTTTCTCCAGGCTTTCAAAAATTTGACGTGTGAACTTTCTCGCCTTATGGTAATGATACCCAAGATATTTTTCCTGCCCATTTGCAAGGCTTATGTTGTAAGTGGTCGGGTTCATGTAAGGCGCTTCCGCTTCCTCTTGATCGGGACGTTTCAGATAATCTATAATTGAGGAGATAGTTTGGATCCACAGGTTTTCCCGACACCCCAGGGACACACAGAAGATGCAGACGGAAGTGCGGACCGCCGTCACCTCTGGAAGCGATTCCCCGCCTTTCATTCCTTTCAATATCGGGATTTCCGCTGGTTATGGCTGGGCACAGCCACTTCATTCATGGCGATAACCATGCAACAAATCACCAGAGGGTGGCTTATCCTTCGGCTTACAGACGACTCGCCTTTCGCTCTGTCTCTGGTAATGATGTCCTTTGCCCTGCCCCTCACCTTTGCCTCCCTGTTGGGAGGCGTAATGGCAGACCGCGTCGCCCGAAGGCAAATGATCATCATGAGCCAATGCGGAAATGCCATCATGACGTTCCTCTTGGCCACATTGGACATCACGGGACTGATCCACTTCTGGCATCTCATCGTAATCGGATTCGTCAACGGCACCCTGGCCGCCTTTAACATGCCCAGCAGACAATCGATCGTATCGGATATTGTCCCGGGGAAAGACCTGATGAACGCCATCTCCCTGAGTAGTGCCGGGATGAATCTGAGCCGGGTTGCTGGACCGGCTCTGGCGGGGTTGCTGATCATATATCTCGACACTGCCAGGGTGTTCTATTTGATTGGCTGCGTCTATGCCGCTTCCGTCTTCTTCACGGCCATGATCCGGACAGCGAGGCAACCTGCCGGCAGCAACGCCAAGGGTGTTGCCGCCGATATCCTCGATGGGTTTAAATATGCGAAAGGGGATCCCACCCTTCTGGGACTGGTGATTATGTGTCTTGTGCCCGCCCTTTTCGGGTTCCCGTACATTGCATTGGTACCGGCATGGGCCAGAGAAGCCTTGAATGCCCAGGCAGACGGGCTGGGCCTGTTGATGATGGCTATGGGAATCGGATCTCTTACCGGCACCCTGATCCTCGCTTCCATTCGCCAATTGAAAAGGCGGGGAGCCTTTCTCGTGGCCAATGGCTTCGCCTGGGGGCTGTCAGTGGTGATCTTCTCTCGATGCCTCTCCTATAACTCGGCGTTACCTTCCTTGTTTCTGGTGGGGCTCATGAGTGCGGTTTTCATGTCGCTCAATATGACCCTCATGCAGTTATATTCCTCAGACGAAATGCGCGGGCGCATTGTGAGCATGGCCATGATGACATTTGGCATCATGCCCCTGAGCGCCGTCCCCTTTGGGGCAATCGCAGAGCTTA
>Ga0315545_1004453_pt1 | contig 11567 bp, 13 predicted proteins | sample SalMarSW160210MG_FD_203096 | JGI IMG/M metagenome (GOLD analysis project Ga0315545, IMG submission 203096) | Salt marsh sediment microbial communities from the Plum Island Ecosystem LTER, Massachusetts, United States - Salt Marsh Sediment SW1602-10 ...
TTAATATATTTTTAATATATTAATTTGCCTGCATTTATAATGCTATAATAAATTAATATATTTTTAATATATTAATTTGCCTGCATTTATAATGCTATAATAGAACAAGATGAAGATTTCTTTAAAGATTCAGATAATAATACTGGTTGTAGCTGTTTTGGTTTTGTCATTAGAGATAACAGCCTTGGTTCTTTATGAACAGGGCAAGTTAGGTCTTGTTTCCTATAAAATTGTTAATGCCTTTTCCAGAGATGATAGTTTTTCCGAGAATATTCAGGATGTGGCCACTGAAAAGAGGATCAAGGAGTTGGAACAGAAAATTAATGAGCTGGAAAACAATCAAAGAGTGCCTTTTCCTGGAGGCAGGGTTACCCCGCCTTTAACTGAGGAGCAGATTGGTGCTATTGTTCAACTCTGGTGTCCTGATGATGATTATGGATACAACGGGTCTATGAGTCTGGGTTCAGGAAGTATTATTAACTCAGAAGGCCTTATAATCACCAACAGGCACGTTGTTTCAAATTATGACTGGAGTGTTATCAGCTCTCTGCCCACCTGCTTTGTCGCTATTACTGAAGACATTTCCCAGCCTCCTATTTTAAAATACACAGCTAATCTGGTTGCTTATTCTCCTGATACTGCTGATCAGTATGATTTTGATTTTGATATTGCTGTTCTCCAGATAGATGATGTTTGCCGGGAATGTGAGAATGCGCCTGACTCTTTGCCTCCGAGCTTTCCTTTTTTAGATATGGGTTATTCTAGTATTCTTTCTCCCGGTGATTATATAGCAATAGCTGGTTATCCTGGGATAGGGGCTGATACTTTTACTTTTACCGAAGGAATAGTGAGTGGCAAGGTAGGGGAGTTTGTTATTAAAACAGACTCTAAGATTGATTCTGGTAATTCCGGAGGAGCTGCCCTAAACAGCGATAAAGAACTTATTGGGGTGCCGACTTGGACAATATCAGGCCAGGCAGAAAGTCTGGGTTATGTTATTGGTATTGATGAGGTTATCCAATGGTATCAGCAAAAAGTGATGAATTCTAGTTCAGTAGAAGTAAATTATTGATTTAGGATCGCCCTCAAGGCGGTTCTTTGATATAATAAAACAATAAGCTAATTAATCAAAAAGATGATCTTAAGCAAAAAAGAGGTTTTTCCTCTTACTATAATTATTGTTTGTTTTGTTGTTGGTTTTTATCTTTATCCTCAGCTTCCTGAGCAAGTCCCTTCTCATTGGAATGCCCAAGGAGAAATTGACGACTGGGCAGGCAAGAATTTCACCGTTCTGTTTTTCCCTTCACTGACTTTAGTTATTTATCTCTTAATGACTTTTATTCCTTTGATTGACCCTCTTAGGAGAAACTATCATAAGTTTGCTATTCCTTATTTCTTTTTCCGCTTAACTCTTGTTTTATTCTTTTGCCTTTTATATTTATATACTCTTTATTCAGGACTGGGATTTAATATAAATATCAATTACTTTATTATTCCAGCTATATCTTTGTTGTTTATTATTATCGGGGCATTCTTGCCAAAGATTAAAAAGAATTATTTTGTCGGTATTAGAACTCCTTGGACTATTCATTCGGAAGAGGTTTGGGACAAAACTCATAAAGTGGCTGGTAAGCTCTATATTCTGGCTGGTCTTATTTCCTTAGTAGGCCTTCTTTTTATTAATCAAGCCATCTTTATTTTTATAACAGCCATTATTTTAGCGGCTCTTATTTCTGTTATTTATTCGTATCTCGTTTTTAGAAAGATAGGAGGTTTTAAGAATGAATGATTTTTCCAAGATTTATTCTTATTCTAAATTAGAATTATTTGATAAATGCAAGCAGAAATATTATTTTAACTATCTTGACCCAGAAATAGCTCCTATTAAAAAGCAGTTTTTAAAGCCCAGGGACTACAAAACGAAAGGCTCAGCTGTTCATGGAGCTATTACCTTGTTTTATCATTTGGATCCTGGAAAGAGAACTTTTAATAATCTTAAGAAATGTTTGGAAAAGGCTTGGTTTTCCGAGACCGAACCCAATAAAAAGCCTCCTTTAGGAGAAACAGGAGGCTTTAAGGATCTAAAACACGAAAGAAAGGTTTATTTAGAATCTTTAGGCCTGCTTCATAATTTCTTTGAGATGGATGAGAATCCTGATTTGTTTTTTGTTCCAGTTAAGACCATCAAGGATTCTTTTGAAGACTATGAAAAAATGATTAAGCCTCTAAATAACCGGTTTATTTCCGGCAAGTTTGATAGGATTGACAAGTTTGATAACAAGCTAAGAGTAGTTGATTTTAAAACAGGAAAGTCTAAGAATGGATTTTTTCAGCTGGAGTTTTATAAGCTTTTAACCGAGCTTAATTTTAACAAAAAGGTAAATCAGGTAAGCTATTATTATCTTAATGATAAGAAAATACAGAATTTTGATGTTTCTAAAACTGATAATGAAAAGATAAAGAATAAAATTCTCAAGAAGATAAAGAATATTGAGAAAACAAAAAGATTTTCTCCTAATCCAGGCAGATTCTGCAATCATTGTGATTTCCAGGAAATCTGTTCTGTCTTTAAATGAAAAAATATGTTGTAAAATTTGACGGTAGAGAAGAGGCTTTTTCTGCTGAAAAGGTTTATCAGTCAGCTAAAAGGGTTGGGGCTTCTGATCTTTTAGCTAAAAGGGTTGTTAAGGATGTTGAGAAAAAGGTTTATTCTGGTATTAAAACTTCCGAAATTTACAGCAAGGTGAAAGGATTACTTAAAGAGGATGATTATAGAATTGCTTTAAGGTTTAACCTGAAAAAAGGAATAAGAAAGCTAGGTCCGACTGGTTTTCCTTTTGAAAAATATATTGGAGAAATTCTTTTGAACCAGGGTTTTGAAGTAAAGCTTAATCAGGAAATTCCTGGTGCTTGCTGTATATATGAGATCGATTTTTTAGCTGAAAAGGATGGTCTAATATACATTGGAGAATGTAAATACCGTAATTTGGCTGACGGCAAGGTTCATTCTAAGGATGCTTTGGCTAATTACGCCCGTTTTTTAGATATTAAGAATGGGAATTATTTTAAGAAAGAATTAAGAAGTCTTTTAGTGACCAATAATAAGTTTACCAGCCGGTCTTTGAAGTATTCTAAGTGTGTGGGGGTTGATCTTTTGGGCTGGAGATATCCCAAGAACAAGGGACTGGAATATTTAATAGAAAGCCAGAAATTATATCCTATTACTATTCTTCCTGGTTTAAACAAGTATTTAGCTGAATTATTTGCCAAGGAGAAAATAATGCTGGCTAAAGATCTTTTGGAAAAAGATATTAAGCAGAGCTTAGGAATTAGGAAAATTGTTAGAAATCCAGATGTTTTAATCAAACAGGCTAAAATACTGCTCGGTAAAACTAATAAGGAGTTATAATCCCGGATTATAACTATGAAATAGGCGAAGATATGATTATAGTCTTTGCTGAGACATTAATCTCGGTCCTTAATAAAAAAGCCCCGTAAAGGGCTTTTATTTTTGAAAAAAGCGGTATAAAATAAAAGTGGTCGATTATAAATAGTTTTTAAAAATTCAATTAAAATTTATGTTATCTCAATTACCAGTTGATATTAATAAAACCAATAAAGAGAACATAGACAGAGAAATATTAAGAGCCGGAATGATAGCCGAATTAGATGCAGTAAGCTTTTATGAGCAGATGGCGGCTATGACAGAAGACCAAAATATCAGGAAGGTTCTTTTGGATATCGCCAAAGAAGAAAAAACTCATATTGCTGAGTTTGAAACTTTACTTCTTAAAATAGATCCAGAGCAAGTTTCTGAAAGTGAAAAAGGAAGAAAAGAAGTTGAAGAACTAACTTCTTAAATATTAAGAACTAACTCTTAGAATTATGACTCAGCAGAAACAAATATATAAATGCAATGTTTGTGGTAATATTGTAGAGGTTCTTCATACTGGAGTAGGCGAGCTCGTCTGCTGTGGTCAGCCCATGGAGTTATTACTTGAGAAGGAAAAAGATGAAGGATTAGAAAAGCATATTCCAGTAATAGAGAAGACTGATAAAGGGGTTTTGGTTAAGGTTGGGTCTGTTCCTCATCCTATGGAAGAGGAACACTATATTGAATGGATAGAGATTATTGCTGATGGTAAGTCCTGCAGAAAGTTTTTAAAACCAGGAGATAAGCCAGAAGCTAAGTTTGAAGTAAAGGCAGATAATATTACAGCCAGAGAATACTGCAATATTCATAAGCTCTGGAAGAGTTGATAGATAAAAAGGCAAATTAGGTAGATTAATTTGCTTTTTTATTTTAGATGAGTTAAGGTGAAAAAACGTTATTTTAAAATTTAATAACTTCATTTTAAGGAATTATGAGATGAAAAAGAAAATAAGAGTAATGGTTGTAGGATTAATAACAGATATTTCTCATGAAGTTGTAGGGAGGTTGCCTAGGCATATAGAGGTTATTGATTCTAGTTTAGCAGACAGAGATGGAAAAATGATGGTGGGTAGTAAGGAAATAATTTTTATTGCCCCAGAATCGCATGAAAGAAAACTAAAAGAGCTGTCTCCGGATGTCATCATTGATTTTACCAGTGAGTTTAACCTTTCTTTTAAAGACCACATTAGTCTTTATACTGCTCTCGGAATTCCTTTTGTAACAGGGCTTATTCTCACAGATAATACTGAGCAGAATATAGAGAGTCTTGTTGCAGGGTCAGAAAGTTCATCTGTGATTTTTAAACACACTTATGAGTATAACCCTGATATGCAGGTTGAGCTAACAATAAACGCAATAAGGTTCTTAATGCAGAATCAGGTCAAAGGAAAAGTTTTTGACGAAGACGATGTGGAGCAGTTCGCTGCTTGCTAAGAATAAGGCGCAAGTAATTCTCTGCTTGCGCTTTTTAGATTCTTTTAAAAATGCTAATATATAATATTATGAAAAAGATTTTAGTAGTAGCGTTTCTTTTATTCGGCGTTTTCAGCTCTGTTTCAGCTGAAAGCGTTGTTAAGATTGATTTCTTTTACAGCCCTATTTGTCCTCACTGCGCTAGGGAGGAAGAGTTTTTAAATAAGCTAGGAGATAAATATCCAGAGATTGCTATTAACAGGTATTCTGTTTCTGAAGCAGGCAATGTTGACTTGCTTAAGAGTTTTTATAATCAATACAATGTTGCTAAGAATCAGCAAGGCCTGGTTCCTATTACCTTTACCAATAATAAATACTTTGTTGGTTTTAATGATGACATAGCTAATGGCATTGAAGAGTGTATCTTAGAATGCCAGATGAATGATAATTCCCAAGGTAGCGTTAGTGTTATTAATATGGAAGGGGATATTGAGCTCCCTCTTATAGGAAAGATAAATATTAGAAAATACTCTCTACCTGTTTTAGCTGTTGTTTTAGGCGTTTTAGACGGGTTTAATGTCTGCTCCTTAGGCGCTTTAGTTCTTATTCTTGGTTTGGTCTTAGCTCTCCGTTCCAGGAAGAAGACTCTGCTTTTTGGCGGTCTTTTTATTCTTGCCACAGCTCTTGTTTATGGTTTTTTAATCGTTATCTGGTATCATGTCTTTTCCTTCTTTGTCTCTTATATGAAGATAATGGAGGTCTTGATAGGCTTGTTAGGCATAGGAGGAGCTATATATTTCTTCGGCCAGTTTTTTAAGTTTAGAAAGTATGGGCCTACTTGTGAAATAACTCCAGGTAAAGGAATAATGACTAAGTTTTCTTCTAAGTTCCAGCAGTCTCTTAAAAGCTCAGGTATTATAGTTCTTTTAGGCAGCGTATTGGTTTTTGCTGCTGTAATTACCATTATTGAGTTTCCCTGTTCAGCTGTTGTGCCAGTAGCTTTTGCCGGAGTATTAGCCCAGTCAGGTCTTTCTACTTTCTCTTATTTGTTTTATATTAGTTTATTCCTCTTTTTCTATATGCTCGATGAGATTATTGTCTTTCTGATTGCTTTCTTTACAATGAAAATCTGGCTTTCTTCCAGCAAGGTTGTTACTTGGATTACTTTATTTGAGGCAATAATTCTTTTTGCTCTAGGCTTGTATTATCTTTTATGATCCCTCTTAAATAGAGTTGCTTTTTTAAAAAAAAATGTTAAAATAGAGAAATAATAGATAATTAAATATAATATGAAGATACTAAAGAAGCTCAAAAGGAGAACGATTATAATAGCAGTTATTGTTATTATTATTGTCTTTGTTATTTTTAACTTTTTTATTGGTAATGGAGAACTAGAGTATATCGCTGAAGAAGTGGTTAGGGGAACGGTTATTAAAGAGGTTTCTGAAACCGGCATGGTGAAAATTTCCGAGCAGGTGGATCTTGGTTTTAAATATTCAGGAAGGATTGATGAAATCTATGTTAAAGTAGGAGACCAGGTTGAAGCCGGCCAGAATTTGGCTAAGCTTGATTTAGGCCAACTTTATATAGAATTAGCTGAAGCTCAGGCTGCTCTTAATGTGGCTAAAGCAGATTATGATAAACTTTTAGCTGGTTCTTCTGCTGAAGAAATAAAAGTTTCTGAAACAGATGTTTTAAATGCCCAGATTGTTTTTGATAATGCCAAACAGAGTTTAGAAGATGCTAAAGCTGATGCTGAAGAGGATTTAAAACAGGATTACGAAAACGCTCTTAGTGATCTAGAAGATGCTTATTTGAAAATATATAATTCATATAACGTAGTTCTTAGTGTTCAGTTGAGTTATTTTAACTCTACAGACCAGGAAGGAGTAATTGTTAAAGATAATAAAGATTTAATCTATGCTAATTTAACCTTAGCTAAGACGCAGGTTGATAATGCTGAAGCTGGTTCCCGCCAGGAAGTTGACACAGCACTTTCAGAAATGAAGAAAATACTTTCAGAGGTAAAGAATTCATTAGAAATAGTAAGGGATGTGACAGAAAATGTACTTTATCGTAATACTGTAACCAGTAGCGATAAAACATCTTTAGATAACCAGAAATCATATATTAACACAGCATATAATGATATTGTTGCTGCTCAGCAAACAATAGCAACAACCAGAATTACTAATGAAACTAACATTAATACTAAAGAAGCAGCTGTTGGTGCGGCTGAAGTTGCTCTGCAGAAAGCTCAGGATCAGCTTGATTTGAAAAAAGCTGGACCTACCCAGGAGAATATAAATCTTTATCAGGCTAAGATAAAACAGGCAGAAGCTAAAGTTGCTCTTCTTCAGAACAAGATAAATGATTCAACCTTAAAATCCCCGGTTAAAGGACAGATAACTAGCATTAATAAGAGGAGAGGGGAAACAGCTCAAGTAACTGATTCAATAATTTCTATTCTTCCTTCAGGACCTTTCCAGATAGAAGTAGACATTTATGAAGAGGATATTGTTTATGTTAAAGTAAACGACGAAACTGAGATATTTATCCCGGCTTTTCCTGATGATTTGTTTGCAGGAGAGGTTATTTCAATTGACCCAGCAGAGAAATTAATAGATGGAGTGGTTTATTATGAGGTTAATATAAGTTTTGATGCTGGAGACAAAGGAGTTAAACCTGGTATGACAGCTGATGTTGTTATTAAGGCAGATGAGAGAGAAAATGTTTTGGTTATTCCTAAGCAAGCCTTAAAGAAAATTAACGGAGATAAAATAGTAAAAGTTTTAGATGGTAAAGAGGTTGAAGAGAGGAAAATAGAGATTGGCTTGGAAGGTGAAGATAATATTGAAGTTATATCTGGTTTAATAGAAGGAGAAAGAGTTGTTTTAGGAGAAAAGGCTAAATGAAAGAGCCAGTAATTAAAATACAAGATGTCTGGAAGACATATAAGTTGGGTGAGGTTGATTTAACTGTTTTAAAAGGGATTAGTTTCGGCATAATCAAAGGTTCTTTTGTGGCTATAATGGGTCCCTCTGGATCTGGCAAGTCAACTTTGCTCCATATTGTCGGAGCTTTGGATGTTCCTTCTAAAGGGAAGGTCTTTTTAGACGGTGAAGATGTTTCTAAGTTTTCTGAAGATAAACTAGCTAAGGCAAGAGGCCAGAAAATAGGCTTTGTTTTCCAGCAGTTTAATTTGCTTCATAATCTTACTGCTTTAGAAAATGTTACTCTACCAATGGTTTTTCAGGGAGTGTCTGATAAGGACAGAGTCAAAAGAGCTAAAAAGCTGCTTACTGATTTTGGATTAGAAAAAAGATTTTATCACAAGCCCAATGAACTTTCTGGAGGAGAGCGTCAGAGAATAGCTATTGCCAGGGCTTTAGCCAATGACCCAGAGATTATTGTAGCTGATGAACCAACCGGAAACCTGGATTCTACTACCGGTAGGAAGATAATGGATATTTTAATTGATTTGCACAAGAATCAGGGCAAGACAATTATTGTTGTCACCCATGACCCTAATATAGCCGATTACACAGAAGAGACTATTAATATTATGGACGGACAGATAGTTAAAAACCATCATCAATCATACAAAGTATTATGGGAGGTTTAAAAGAATACATTAAAATTGCTATGAGGAGTTTGAGAAGGAGCCCGGTCAGAAGCTGGTTAACTATGATCGGCGTTGTTATTGGAGTATTTTTGATTATTTCCTTGTTTTCTTTAAGTGAAGGCATTAAGGGTGCTATATTACAGCAGTTAAATATGATGGGTAAGGATTTAATCATGGTTTTTCCCGGAGAAATAACTAATTTAGCTACAACTTTTGGTGGTAATCTAGAATTAAATGAAGAAGATTTAAAAGCCATTAAAAAGGCAGATGGAGTGGAAAGCATTGTGCCGATGAATTACAAAGCAGAGGCAGTTAGGCATGAAGGAACAGTAAAAACTATTTTAATAAACGGGGTTTCTTGGGAAGACGGCATGGAATTGTTAAAGAATGATATGGGCTGGGATTTGAAAGACGGAGAATGGCCGATAACAGGCAAGAAAGAGTTAATTGTTGGGAGCGCTGTGCCCGAAGATGTTTTTCCGGGGCTAGAAACAGGGGATACAGTTACTATCAACGGAAAGAATTTTGAAGTTACTGGAATATTAAAGTCTTTAGGCAACAAGCAGGATGATTCTACTATTACTATGGATTTGGATCTTTTTAAAGATGTTACTGGAGAGAGAAAGGGAGCTAAAATGGTAATGGCTAAAGTTAAGCCGGGTTATGTGGTAGATAATGTAGTAGAGAATATTAAAGAGAGTTTAGAAGAGAGTAGAAAGAGGAGAAGGGGAGAGGATTCATCTTCATTTTCTGTTTTAAGCAGTGAAAAAGTTACTGAAATAGTCCAGGATGTAATGGGAATAATCCAGCTGGCTATAATCGGTTTTGCCTCTATTGCTATTGTTGTCGGCGGTATTGGTATTATGAATACTATGTATATGTCAGTTCACGAAAGAATAAAGGAAATAGGCATTATGAAGGCTGTGGGAGCTAAAAGAAGAACCATTACTGCTATCTTCCTGATTGAATCAGGATTCTTTGGCCTGTTCGGAGGCTTAGGAGGAATAATCCTGGGTCTTGTCTTGGCTAAAGCTGCTGAGTTTGTACTCCAGATGACCGGTAATTTCTATCTGCAGGCTTCAGTTACCCCCCAGCTTATATTATTCGGCTTGGCATTTTCTTTCTTAATCGGCTGCATTGCTGGTTATCTGCCTTCTCGCTCAGCTTCCAAGCTTAATCCGGTAGATGCTTTAAGGTACGAATAGAACTTTATAAAACTTCTATAATTGACAAGCTTTATAAAGTTTTGTACAATGAGCTTAGTATGACTGTTAGAGAAAAGCTCAAAATTATTAAGGATATATCTGGTTTAACTCAAGAAAAACTGGCTGAAAAGCTCGGAGTTTCTTTTGTTTCTCTTAATAGTTGGATTAACGGCAAGTCAGAACCAAGAAGAAAAGCTAAGGCAAATATAGACAATTTGTATTGTTTATATACTGGTCAGAAAAAGATTATAGAAGATCCTTTAAAAGCAAAAAAACAGACAATATTGCTTCAAGCTAAAAAGCATAAAAATATTCTAAAAAAGATTATAGAAAATCCTGATATTTACGATCAATTTTTGCTGGCTTTAACTTATCATACCAACAAATTAGAAGGTAGTACTTTGAGCGAGAATGAAACTAAGGCAATTTTATTTGATAATATTGCCTTATCAAATAAAAACATCGTAGAACAATTAGAAGTAAAAAATCATCAAGCAGCTTTAGATTATTTATTTAAACATTTGTCTAAAATTGATGAAAAATTCATTTTAAGACTTCATGCTATTTTAATGAATGGAATAAGAGATGATGCCGGTTCTTATAGAAAGCAGGCGGTTCGTATTGTTGGCACCTATGTTCCAACAGCTAATTATTTGAAAGTTTCTAGTTTAATGAATAATTTGATTAAAGATATTAATTCTAAAACAAAAGATATTGTTTCTCATGTTAGTAAAATTCACAGTCGTTTTGAAAAGATTCATCCTTTTTCTGATGGAAACGGCAGGATAGGAAGATTGATTATGACGGCTATGCTGCTGAAAAATAATCTTCCCCCAGCTATTGTTAAACAGCAAAAAAAACGTTTTTATAATTCTTATCTTAGAAAATCTCAACTCGAAGAAGATTATATTCCTTTAGAAGGTTTTATCTGCGATTCTATAATAGCAGGGCTTTTGGTTTTGAATAGAAAATAAATTTCTAATCTTAATAAAAAGTATTTTTTAATATAATTAAACAAAGGTCTATAAAAATAAAATAAAACAAATAATATTATGAAAATCTTTAAAACATGGACATTTCACTGGTGGGAGGTAGGTTTAGTTAAATTATGCCTTCTTTCCCTCGGTATTATTTTAGCTCTCTATTTCTACGATTATCTTATTGGTTTATTATGGCTTTGGTGGATACTTTTTGTTCTAACCACAATATATTTTATTATTCTAATAATAAAGAAAAAATAGAAGGATTGACTTTTTGTTGATATCGAGCTATTATAATATTATAATAAAGTAGGTTTCTGTTAATTTTCCTTTTCTTAAGCATATTAAGTAAGCTTTGAAAGAAAATAAAACAGCGGTCGGCTTACTTAATAAATAAATAGCGTAATGAATAATTTTCATTCGTTCAAATATGGCAAAAAAACTATTTGTCGGTGGATTATCTTATGATACTACCGAAGAAATCTTAAGAGATAATTTCTCTAAGGCTGGAACTGTTGAATCGGTAACTGTGGTTATTGATAAATTTTCTAATCGTTCAAAAGGATTTGGTTTTGTTGAAATGTCTTCTGAAAAAGAAGCTCAAGAAGCCATTAAGATGTTTAATGGTAAAGAGATTGATGGAAGAAGCGTTACGGTTAGTGAAGCTCGTCCTTTAGAAGAGCGTCCTCGTAGAGATAGTTTCAGACGTGATTCTCGTGGTGGAAATAGGCGTGGAGGAGATAGACGTGGAGGATTTGGCAATCGTGGGAATGATAATTGGTAAGAACTAAAACAAAAAAACCAGTTTAATAGCTGGTTTTTTGTTCGGTCTTGACAAGGAAGAATGGTTTTGATAATATGAATATTGTAATACAAATTATTACAATTCGTAAATAATAAATAGACAATAA
>Ga0315545_1004454_pt1 | contig 11563 bp, 10 predicted proteins | sample SalMarSW160210MG_FD_203096 | JGI IMG/M metagenome (GOLD analysis project Ga0315545, IMG submission 203096) | Salt marsh sediment microbial communities from the Plum Island Ecosystem LTER, Massachusetts, United States - Salt Marsh Sediment SW1602-10 ...
GGCCATGCCCCTCATTTTACATCTCAGTATCCAGCGTATTTTTCTTTTGTTCAATTTGCGCATTAATGTATTTGGATGGGGGAAGTAATTATGGGATAATACAGGATTTAACTTGTGATTTACCTAGTTGATGCCCAACAGTTTTAGAAACAGTTAAATAGGTAAACATTTATTAAATAAATCGGTTAGATATTATTATGGCAAGAATGGCAAAAAACAAGGCTTTAAGCGGGCTATTGATGTTTGTTCTCTTTTTGGCAGTCCAGGCATCTTTGGCTGCTGCCCAAGGACCGGACATATCTCTTGTCATGACCAAGCAGACGCCTTATCCAGTGGAGCCGGGTCACGTAGTGAGCATAGAGGTAAGCCTGCAGAACAACGGCTCTGGTTCTGAAAGCATCACGCTCGAGATTGCCCCCAAAGACCCCTTCACGTTACTTCCAGGCCAGGATATCATAAAGACATTTTCAAGGATAGACGCCTATGACAGCGTGTCCCAATCCTACCAACTCAAGGTGGATGGGCTCGCTGTTTCAGCCATCTACGAGATAGAACTCAGGTACTACAGGCCGGGCAGCACAGCCGCGATAGTCAAAAAGGTGCCCGTAAGCGTCCAGGGAACTCCAAAAATCGTTATGATCGGGATGAAGACAACGCCCGAGAGTATGGAGCCTGGTGATGAAGTTGAGATAGAAGTGGTATTGAAGAACGAGGGCACCGGCAAAGCCTATCAGACAGATGTCAGCCTGGTATCGGAACCTGACCCGGAGACCGAGGAATCTGTCATTGTGCCTGTTCTTTCCGGAGGCGTTTTCTATCTGGGGAAATTCGCTCCTGGTGAAGAGGCAACGGCGAAATTCGACCTGGGAATCGAGAATGATGCCGAGTCGAAGAACTACATGTCCACCCTGACCATCAGCTACAAGGACGAAAGCGGTGAATCTCAAACCACCACCTTTTCCGTAGGAATAGCGGTAAAGGGGAACCCCATAATAGAGGTGCTAAGCGCGAAAGTCGATAATTCGGCCTTCAAGGTGGATATCGAAAACATAGGAACAGGTAACGCCAAGGCGTTAAAGATCGCTTTTGTCCAGGATGGCGAGATCAAGGATTCTTCGGTAGCTAACGAGCTCAAACCAACAAAGCACAAGACCATTCGTTTCCAAGGATTCAGGCTCGGAGATGCTACTATAAACATCTCGTATCTTGACGAGAAGAATGAATTTTTCAGCAGCGAAATACCCGTCACGGTTAAAAAATCGGTCTATTCGGAGGAAGGCAAAGGAGCAGACTATTCATCGTTGGTCATAGTATTGATGCTGGTCGTCATACTAGAAAGTTACTACGTATGGAGAATCAGAAAGCGGGCAAAAAAATAGCTAGTCTAATTTTGGCTGATGATTATGAAAGGTGGGATCTTCGAGTTAAAGGATGTATGGAAGATTTATAGCATGAAAGGCGTGGAGACAAATGCCCTCAGGGGCATTAGTCTCAAGATAAAAAAAGGCGAATACACAGCTATTCTCGGACCTTCAGGTTCTGGTAAATCGACCCTGATGCATGTAATGGGCTGTTTGGACACGCCAACGAAAGGTAGTGTGTTCGTTGAGGACCGGGAAGTCTCTGAGATGAATGATGACGAACTTGCCAAGATAAGAAGGGAAAAGATAGGTTTTGTTTTTCAGGCTTACAACCTCATACCGGGTTTGACGGCCATCGAAAACGTCGCGTTACCCATGAGATTCAACGGGCACGGCCGGTCTGAATCCCACCAGAGAGCCAAGGAACTTTTGAGAAAGGTAGGCCTGAAAGAGAGAATGACCCATAAACCGAACGAGTTGTCTGGTGGAGAGCAGCAAAGGGTCGCAATCGCAAGGTCTCTGGTTAACGATCCAGATGTTATCATGGCGGACGAGCCGACAGGTAACCTCGACACCAAAAGCGGCCGGGAAATAATGGGGTTGATGGAAAGCCTGCACAAGAAGACTCGAAAAACCATCATAATAGTCACACATGACATCAGGCTCGCTAAACTCGCGTACAGAAAAATCAAAATGCTTGATGGCAGGATAGTCGATGACGGCAAGATAGTCGATTAATAATTATGATTGACCTAGCTTTGAAGGACTTGAGAGAGCACAATGTCAGGACGTTTCTCACAGCTCTGGGGATATTCATAGCCATAACAGCGATCGTTTCTCTTGGATCAATCTCGGCTGGCTTGAACGAGCTGGTGACCTCTTCGACTGCTTCGATAGGATCGGATACGATTTTCGTGATGAAGACCTTCGACTTGTCAGAGATGATGGGGCCAGGAGGATATCAGATCGAGGACATGAACAAGGAGGATGTAGAGTTCTTACGGACATTGCCTGGTGTTAAAAGGGTTGTCCCCATAATATCCAGGCAGTTTGGCGGGTTCTTCGAGGTGGACGCACTGGACATGGACGCCATTGGCATCTGGGGGATGCAGGACATAGAGTTCAAGGAGGGTTCGTGGCCTGATAACGAAGACGAAGGGGCGGTGCTAGGATACCTCGTGGCAAATACGATGGACGTGGTCGTGGGGGATTACATCGTGTTGCCCGGGAGCGAAAAGAAGCATGAAGTCGATGTCATGGGCATATTCGAAGAGGGGAGCGGGGCTTACGATCTGGTCGTCCTTTTGCCGTACGAGTATGGGGACGAGATATACGAAACCGAAGGAGGGGCCACCCAGGTGATGATAGAGCCTATGGATGTCTCGTTGGTGCAAGAGATTAAGGATACCATCGAAGAGGAAGGCGACGATCTCGACGCGATGACGATGGAAGACGCGCTGGCGATGATGGAGGAAGCGACCGGCACGCTCAACATCATGACATTCGGCATAGGGTTCGTGGCATCGCTCGTGGCCGCGATAGGCATCATAATCACGATGTACACGTCCGTCCTCGAACGCAGGCGGCAGATCGGCATAATGAAGGCCGTCGGTGCCGTCAGGAGGGTGATACTGCAGCAGATACTCGAAGAGGGACTGATAATATCGGTGGTAAGCAGCGTGCTGGCTGTCGTGGTTTCCCTCTTCTTCGTCGAGATGCTCAACAACGTCCTGCTCGGCGGCTCGAATCTGGCTCTCATAACCCCCGTCCTTGCCATAGGGGCGGTCACTTACGGGATATTGCTTACCGTCATGGCCAGCATGTACCCCGCATGGGTCGCCGTCAAAACCGACCCGATAAAAGCCATAAGGGAGGGGATGTGAGCCATGATGTGGGAAATGATGTTGCGGGAGTTCGGTCGGCACAAGCTGAGGACGGTGCTGACGATGCTGGGCGTCATGATAGGCATTTTCCTGGTGACGAGCGTGAGCTCGTTTTCCGAGGGCATAATGTATTATGTAAACGAGCAGATAACCAAAACCAGCGGGCTGGTTATCGTCATGGAAAGAACTCCCGGCCCTGGTTTCAATGCACTAATGAGCGAGATAGATGAGGAGCTTGTTGATGAAATCGAGAATGTCCCAGGCGTTGATCGGGTCGCCCCAATACTTATCACAAACGTAGATGGTGTTACCATCACGGGAACCGATCCAGAATCCGAAGACATAATGAGGGGGGTGAGTATCGAGGTAGGTGATGGCAGGGATCTTGAGCCAGGGAAGAATGAGTTAGTCATAGGCCACAATTATGCAGAAAGGCACGATTATGGTGTTGGTTATACGATAGAACTGAAAGAAAAGGAATATGAAATAGTTGGCATCCTCATGGAGTCAGGGGATTCGGATATTGACAATGCCGTTCACATGGCGCTGCTCGACTTGCAGGAACTGGCAGGGAAAGAAGGGGAAATCTCTATGATAATGGTCAAGCCATTGTCCCCTGCAGACGCAGACTTCATTGAGCAGGCGATAAACGACGAATTCGATGACATCGCCGCAGCAAGCGACAAGAGCATAATGAACTCGGTCAACGAGATGCTAAGCCAGTTGAACCTGATGACATTCGCCTTGGGCTCCATCGCAGCCCTGATATCTGGTATAGTTATAATGAACGTCATGATCATCTCGGTCAGGGAAAGGAGAAGGCAGATAGGAACTATGAAAGCTGTGGGTGCTACAAACAAGCAGGTCTTGTTGTCCACGCTCGTGGAGGCCGTTACAATCAGCGTTACAGGAGCTGTCGTTGGTGTCTTGCTGAGCTTTGGGGGAGCCGCCTATCTGAACATGGTCCTTTTGCAGCCAATCGCCCTCGTAACGCCGAGGCTCATAGCACAGGGGATCTTGTTCGCTGCCTTCATAGGGATAGTCTCAGGTATCCTACCCGCAAGGCAGGCGGCAAAGCTGAGTCCAATAGAGGCATTGAGGTACGAATAGATTTCATCACATACATCCGATAATCGATATCAATCAACGCTGCGTTGTGAAATTTTTCTAAATGCATGTTGGTGCGAAAATTTTTATTGGTCGTTCTAACCAGCTAAAAAATAGAAAAAGTTAATTATGAAATTATATCTCAGATTTGAAAACAATTGATGAGAAATTGAACAGAATTATTTCTTTTTCTTTGCTTTCTTTTTAGCCACGAGGACCACCGCCTTATTAAGGGATTTTTATACTTAATTAATAATGCACAATACTTACTTATAAACTCATATTAAAAGCCTGTTGCTATCGGTTGCTAACACCTCTCTAACATCGAACGTTTAAAAAGCTTATTTTCAACTATTTTACAGCCCGAAAAACCAGATGACAGAGAGTCTAACCCCATTGTCGCTTTATCTACGAATAATTTTCATCCCTTTACATACACTCTTTAATCGATAGTAAGCGAATAAGTTGGAACATTTTTTTCATCACATACCAACATTATTATTTACCATTTCTATGGATACAAAATGCGTATGTTCATGCATACGAAAAAAGCAGAACAATCTGCATACATACCATACCAATTAATCAATTTAGGTTACTCTCTTCGCTTTTTCATTTTCAGCAAATCAAAAACGATTATCACGGACAAGGACAGTAAAGCACCCAGAATCATATTAAACCATCCAATCGGGGCAGTTTCAAATGCAACATTCAGTGGAGAGTATACTATCAGGAAGGATGCGAAAACTGATGCGATAGATGCATAGACCAAGTACTTGTTTGCAAATGGTGATGATCTGAATACAGTATGTCTGAAACTCCTGAAGTTGAATGCGTTCGCTATTTCAAAAAATATCAATGTCATTAAGGCTGTGGTTCTAGCTGTCATAATGTCCTGATTGAGAACATTGAGCGTGAAATAAAACACGCCAAGGGTAGCTATGCCCATCGTGGTTCCAGCAATCACGAGGAGACGAAGCAGTCTCATGTCCATAATTGCTGATTTTTTTCTGGCCTTTCTTTCCATGATATAACTGGGGGGAGGATTGAAGCCTAGGGTAATCGCCGGCAAATTGTCTGTTACAAGATTCATGAACAGAATCTGCAGTGCCAGCAATGGCAGAGGCAGTCCCAGCAGAATCCCGAAAAAGATGATGAACAATTCAGCATAATTGCAGGAAAGCTGGTATGTAATGAATTTCTGGATATTGCTGAATATCGTCCTGCCTTCCCTGATCGCAGAAACGATAGTCGCGAAGTTGTCATCCTTCAAAATCAAATCCGCTGACTCTCTTGATACATCCGTCCCGTTTATCCCCATCGCAACGCCCACATGGGCTTCTTTCAATGCAGGAGCGTCGTTTACGCCGTCACCAGTCATTGCGACAATCTCATTGTTCCGTTTCAGTGCCCGTACTATTCTTATTTTGTGGTCTGGCCTAACCCGTGAGAATATTGCAATCTTATCTACGATTTCTGAAAGCTCCCTGTCTGAAAGCCCGTCCATTTCATCTCCTGTGAGGACATCCCCGTAAAGTCCTATCTCCTTTGCTATTTGGATTGCGGTGTCCTTATTGTCACCCGTTATCATTTTAACCTTTATCCCGGCCCCTCTGCATATTTCCAAGGTAGACTTTACTTCTTCTCTGGGCGGATCATCCAAAGCGGCCAGACCTAAAAAAATCAGGTCTTTCTCGAGACCGTCTTTTTTAAAGGATTTTGTCTTTTTGTAAGCCAGGGCTATGACCCTGAATTTTTTTGATGAAAATTCTTTATCGAATTTCAGGATTTTTTCCTTTTCGTTTTTATTTAAGGGCATAATTTTATCCCCCAGCTGGACGGATTTGCATCTTTTAACCAGAATCTCAGGAGCGCCTTTGGAATAAACAATGTGCTTCCCCATTTCCCTGCACAATACCGACATCATCTTTCTCTCAGAACTGAATGGTATCTCCTCCTCCCGCGCGAATTTCAGATCCTCCCTGAAAATTCCGGCTTTTGCCGACATTATCAGCAAGGCTCCTTCTGTCGGGGTGCCTCTTAAGTTGTATTCGCTGTCCGTCCCTTTTTTTTCAATCCTTGCGTCATTGCATAAAACTGAAGATTTTAGCAGCATTTTCAAGGGGATATTCTTCTGGGCATCTGTTATTTGATTCTCCCAGAGGAAATCACCATCTGCTTCGTAACCTGCGCCAGTGACATCGAAAATTTTATCATCCGTGAATACGTGCTTCACTGTCATTTCTCCTGTTGTTATTGTTCCTGTCTTGTCAGAGCATATGACTGTGGTTTCACCGAGTGTCTCGATTATTGACATCCTGTTCACTATTGCGTTTTTCTTTGCCATGCCACGAGCACCGGATGCGAGAGTCGAGATTAGAACAACGGGAAACCCTTCAGGAAAGGCCGAAACGGATAAAGCAATAACAACGATAAGAACCCCTGTTATGACATCATATGAGAAGGACCCAGCCTTTGTTATCATTATAATGCCAGTCAGAACAGAGAAGAACACCGCTGCCAGTGCCATGTACTTCGTTATCTGGTTCACTTTTTTCTGCAACGGCAACTCCTTTTCGGCGGCGGAAATCATCTTTGCTATTTTGCCAAATTCCGTTTTCATGCCCGTGTTCAAGACTTTGGCTATGCATTTCCCATTAACAATATGGGTGCCCATGAAGATTTTATTTTCCCTCTTGTAAACCTTTTCGTCTTTCGCTGCGAATTTTTCTATCTCCTTAGATTCGCCTGTCAGTACAGATTCATTGACTTTCAGCTCCTTTTCCTGCAGAATAAGGCAGTCTGCAGGGATTTTTTCACCGGTCCTCAGGACAACAATATCTTCAGGAACGATCTCCCTTGAGGGAATTTCGGTTTCCATGCCCTCCCTGATAACAGCACAAACAGGCATAATCATCTGTTTCAGGGCCTTGATTGCTTTCTCAGCCCTGTATTCCTGAAAAAACCCGACAGATATAACGACTGTAATAACCACGAAAATAACATATTCCGTGGCTGTTTTACCAACAAGAAATGATATCACTGCTGCAGCAACCAGCAAATATATGACAAAATTATTCTTGATTTGGCCCGATAGAATTCTGAATGGTGAAATCTGAAAGAGCTCTTTTATCTCATTGTAACCGTACTTCTCCAGTTTCTCGATTGCTTCTTTGTTACTGAGACCATCTGCGTCTGTCATTCCATATCACTTCCGAAGAATGTCTCACTTCTTTTTCATCTTCTTAACTATCTTATCATAGACCCTGAACAGTTCTCCGATTTCTTTGAATTTGAGAAAGTAGAATTTTTCGGGCGACTTTTCTTCAAAATCTACGAACCCCAAATCATACAGCAATTTCAAATGCTTGGACGCTGAAGATTCCATTGTACCAAGTCTTTCTGCTATCGCATGAACAGAAGTTGCACCCTTTTTGTCCAGTATGTGCAACATATCACTTCTCGTTCTGGATCTTATTGCCCTGGCAAGTTTTTCATCAGGCATGATAATTGTTTGTTTTCAGACTATTATTAATGTTTCATAGTTTCTCAACTAGGAAACATAGAAAGTTTATTAACTGGCTGGGATATAATAAATTAGGTTGGCAATTCCCCCAATTTATGAAATATACGGTTCGAGGTGCGTAAATATAAAGGTAAGATACGCATATAAAAAATTTTCAGACAAGGTGGACACAGTAAAACCCGACACTCCAATAGAAGAAGTAATTAACATCTTCATGAACAGCAAGAAAAGGAGAAGTGTATATGTTGTGGATGATTCAGAAAATCTGATTGGCGTGATAACGGTCAACGAGATATTCACTTCCCTGAGGCCGAACATAACCCTGGACGAAATTAATTTTTTTCTGAAAAAGGACAGGATAAAAACAGCAGAAGACGTGATGTTTGAGCCAGAGATAGTAACGATGGATGACGATGTGGAGGAAGCATTAAGAAAGGCCAAGATTTTGGGGATTCATGATATCCCTGTCTGCAGAAACGGCAAACTGATTGGTGAACTGGACGCATTCGAACTGGTATATGGGCTGATGAAATCAAAGAAATAATAAAGGGGTTTGTAAATGATCGAAAGCTTATTTATCGAGTTAAGCATGATTATAATTCTCGCAGTTGGCATTTCTGGGATTATGAAGCTGCTAAGACAACCCATAATAATAGGCTACATAATCACAGGCATTCTTGCAGGGCCCCTTTTGTTAAACATAGTAAAGTCCACCGACATGGTAGCAGCCTTTTCTCATTTTGGAATAGTGTTCCTGTTGTTTGTTGCAGGCCTCAGCCTGAATCCAAGAGTTATGAAAAGCGTCGGAAAAGTCTCCCTCATAACAGGGGTAGGTCAGGTGCTGTTCACCACTCTCATAGGGTTTTTCATTGCAAAATTTTTGGGCTTTTCTGATATCGCTGCTCTGTATATTTCCATAGCGTTAACCTTCAGCAGCACTATCATAATAGTGAAGCTGCTTTCGGACAAGGGCGACCTGCAGACCCTGTACGGCAGGATATCGGTGGGTTTCCTTATCGTGCAGGATGTAGTCGCAGTACTTATTTTGATGATAATATCCTCTTCCACTGGTGGATATGATATCCTTAGCGTTACTATAGAAACCGTTTTAATTGGGGTTGGGCTGTTGTCATTCATAGTCCTCTTCGGCATTTTTGCACTGCCAAGAATTATTAAAGCGGTCGCCAAATCCCAGGAATTTCTATTGCTCTTTTCTATGGGATGGCTGTTTTCGTTGGCCATTATTTTTGGTCATTTAAATTTTTCAATAGAAATAGGGGCGCTGCTTGCAGGGATAATGCTGTCTGTCTCTCCATATCACTACGAGATAAAATTAAAAATGAATGTGTTAAGAGATTTCTTCATCCTTTTCTTTTTTGTTTTGCTCGGCTCGCAGATGGTTTTTATGAACATTTCAGAATTCTTGCTGCCTATTGTGGTGTTTTCAATGTTCATTCTTGTGGGAAATCCGCTCATAGTAATGATTCTGATGGGCCTGCTTAAATACACCAAACGGAACGGATTTCTGGCAGGCTTGACCGTGGCCCAGATAAGCGAGTTCTCTTTGATACTAGTGGCTCTGGGGGTGAAAGTAGGTCATGTTTCAAATGAGATACTGTCAATGATAACCGCAATAGGGCTGATAACAATATTCGGCTCCACGTATATGATAATGCATGCCAATAAACTATACCTGTACGTTTCCAAATATTTGGGTGTTTTTGAGAGAGCGGGGAAGAAAATCGACGAGCACATTTATCAGAAAGGTGAACATTACGATATTATTTTATTCGGATGTAACAGAATGGGTTTCAGTTTGCTGGAATCTATCGGGAACCTTAAGAAAAAATTCCTCGTTATTGACAATAATCCTGAAATAATAACCGATTTGGCGAAAGATGGTTATGAATGCAGATATGGCGATGCGAATGATACGGAACTGTTGAATGAGCTGAATTTCTCAAGAGCAAAAATGGCGATTTCAACGATTCCCGATATTGAAACCAATTTGTTGCTGTTAAGAAAAGTCAGGGAGTCGAATAAGAACGCGATAATAATTATTGTGTCCCACCAGATTGAGGAAGCGTTAAAGCTGTATGAGAACGGGGCAACATACGTTATAATGCCCTACTTTTTAGGGGGTCAGCACGCTTCAACATTGATACAAAAATATGGAATGAACTTAAATGAATTCCTTAAAGAAAAAGCGAAGCACACGAATCATTTGAAAATAAGGACTGAATTAAAACATGAACACCCAAAAGCCGAAAAACATAGATGAGTCTTTCGTTGCCGATGTTGCTATTAGGGCTAGGGCAATAGAGGCTCTTATGATGAAATCGATACCAAGAAATCATAAAGATGTATAAATCTGTTTTTGTAAGGAATATACCTTCTAGTGAACTGCCCAAGCCCTAAAGGGTGTGGGCTTCCTGCTTCGCAGAGCAAGGTTGTGCTCTCCACAGGCTTGACATCCCGCAGTCCCTGCGGTAGTGGCTTATGCCGAGCAAATACCCATTCGGTTTTACGCCATACAGGGATTGTAGTATGGCAACCCTTCGGCAACTTTGGTTCATGTTGCCTATCAGTAGCATCTCAGCCTACTGAGGAACCTACCTGAGTGATAATATGGAAAGAAGATATATGAATGTTCGATGTTCGGTTCGATGTTCGCTTTCATCCCACCTCTAAAGAGAAGGGGGATTTCCCGCTCACAAAAGTTAAGAAAATCATTAAGAAAAGCTGTTGGCAAAAAATTCCAAAACCCTTCTTTCGTATTCACTCCTTTCCTTATGATACGCTCCCACATGAGGCGCATTGGAAACCAGCCAGAGCTCTTTCGGCTCCTTTGCCTTATCGTACAACAACTCTCCATCTTCAACATCCACAAGATGGTCTTTGTCCCCCTGTATTATCAGCAATGCGTTCGGGCTGACTTTTCCCACATAGTTTACAGGCAGGTTTTCATCCATGTTCATGCCCTGCATTCGCGCGAACAGTACCGTTAAATAACCGAAAGGTGGTAGGTGCGTGGCCTTGGTAATCAGTTTTGACCTGTCTGCGAAAGCGCTGTCCGCGACCACGGCCTTTATATCGTTTGTTTGCCCGGCAGTAGTTATGGCAGTAGCCCCTCCCATTGAAAATCCCAACACTCCAATATTATCCGGATTCACTCTCTTTTTCACGTATTCAATGGCTGCTTTGAGGTCATTGGTCTCAAGCCACCCAAGAGTGGCGAGACCACCTTCACTCTCTCCGTGTGCCCTGAAATCGAAAAGGAAAGTGCTGTGCCCGTTTCTATATAAAAATTCAGCCATGCCAAGGACATTCCCTTTGTTTGATCCGTGACCATGGCAAACTATCACCAACGACTGGGATTCATTGTTGAGGATAAGCCACCCTTTCAATCGCATCCCATCTGAAGAACTGAAAATGGTGCTCTCGTAATCCATTCCATAATGCGATGGCGTTATAGTAACCGGCCTCTTGGGCGGGTGGACAATCGAATAGGAAGAGTAAAATGAAATGGCTGTTGTAAAGAATACAACCACAATTAAAACCATAACTGCTGTTTTAAGGAGTTCCAGACGTTTTCCTGCATTCATAATTTTACTATTTGTGGAAGTTCAAACATAAATTTCCAATATGCCAGCAAAATCCCCCCTAGAGTTCATAACGAGAGAAGC
>Ga0315545_1004458_pt1 | contig 11556 bp, 2 predicted proteins | sample SalMarSW160210MG_FD_203096 | JGI IMG/M metagenome (GOLD analysis project Ga0315545, IMG submission 203096) | Salt marsh sediment microbial communities from the Plum Island Ecosystem LTER, Massachusetts, United States - Salt Marsh Sediment SW1602-10 ...
AACCTCCTCTTTCGATGTATATAGCAGCTCCTTCGCCGCAGGGACCATCATAACCTTCAGGATGGTTGACAGGAGTTCTGGTGCCGGGATCAGCCGCGGTAAGTGTACCACCGCAGTTCTGTATTGTAATACCGTTGAGAACCGTCTTGGTATTTGTTACAGCGGTAAAATAGATACCATGATTAACGTAATCGCCATTAGGGAATCCTCTGTATCCGTCGATAATCGTTGCCGTGACACAGCAGGGGTCATCGGGATTTTTAGATGTGATAGTGATAGACTTGTTCACTATCACCGAGATGCTTTCATATCCACCATAGTAAGTGCCGGGATCAAGTACGATTGTATCGCCGTTTTTCGCGTTAAATATCGCTTTCTGGAGTGACAAGTAGTCCCCGGTTACAGTGATGGTTTTCTGAACGTACTTTGAGAATTCTACGACAACAGTTTTATCCGAATCCATCATCACGGCATTGGTTAGCGCATTTGTACTGTCGTCATCGGTCCCTATCCAGCTAACCTGATAGCCCAGATCCACGGTTGCAGTAAGTGTAACTTGGGTATTCTTGGGGAAAGTCCCGCCTAACGGCCTGACGGAGCCGTGTTCATTTCCAATGACCTTGACTATCAGTTGATGTTCGTCTTCCCCTAAGGGATAGTGGTAGCCCATATCGACTATGCCGCCGTCGCCGATACCATCCATACGTGTAGTGAAATTATGAAGGTTGAAATTCACAGCCTGGTTACTTCCGGCATCCACGCACGGGCTATCTTCATTCTGGCCTGCCGCAGTCTGACTGAGGTAGTATGTGTTTTCGACGAAAAGCGGATCACTGCTGATATTGGTACCGCTTATCCATTTTAAGCTGCGTCCCGGCTCGATATAGATAGCCTCTGCATACCGACCGCCCTTGATGTCGCTGTACTTGACCGTTAGGGCGGTTGTCGGATCTATATAATCCGGCTCGCGAATGTTACCTATTGATATCTGGTTGCCTTTCGAGCCTGTATTATTCCAGAGGATACTATTGATGAGTGTTGTCTGACTTCCGAAGGCGCAGGATAAGCCGCCGCCTCTGCCGTGAGAAGTACTGTTATTTGGATCAAAAGCTCTGTTTTCCACAAGAGTACAGTTGGAGATTGTCAGATTGGAAAACCAATAAGATATAACGCCGCCACCATCGAGGACAGCGGAATTTCCTTTAATCAGGCAGTTTTTAACCGACGGCATATTGGAGTATCCGCCAAAATATACACCACCACCCGAGCCGGCAGATTGGTTATTGATAATCAGACTATTTTCGATTATTGCATCGGAATTCCAGGAAAAGATTCCGGCGCCACCGCCATACGGCCATTCGTAATCGCCGTAAGAGAGTATGATATCATCAGATAAAGTTCGTATTTTTGCTTTATTACCTACAATGGTACATCCTGAAATCAACGGTGTCCCGCCGGTCCAGTACATACCACCTCCGTGCTCGGCGGTATTGTTGTTAATGATTGATTTGGAAACAGAGACTTCTGCCTCCTCACCATGCCAGAACAAAGCACCACCGAATGATGCGATATTACTGCCAAAGATACTGTCATTGATTGTTATCGTTCCCCCATTGTACCATCCCGGGTTATCAGGATTAAAGGGATCCCGGTCTCCACCAGCATAGACACCTCCTCCGGAGCCATAAATCCCGAGAGTTGAATTACCGACAAAGCTGCTGTTATTTATATCCAGCGTACAGTCATACCATGTGAATAATCCTCCACCGTCACCACCAGAGGAGTTGTTTATATAGTTGCAGTCAATGATTGTCGCAGAGCAGTTTTCATTGAAGTTCTGACCGCCTCCGTATCCGTCTATTGAATACGTTGATCCATGCCCTTTGATATCATCTATTAGTGATAAAATATCTACATCTAACTCGAGTAATATTATCCCGGAAGTATTGATTCCAGCGGCGTTGCCTATAAATTCACAGCCCTTCATAGTTGCTTCGCATCCGCTTTGATAAAATTCGCCGCCACCATCCTGGCCGCTGCCGTCCAGTGACTGTCTCGTTGTATTGTTACTTATCTTGCAGTTGGTTAGCTCTACTTTACAGCCGTAATCATAGTAGTTGGCTCCTCCATAGCTTGTGGTAAAAATGAGACTGGTTAAATTCATACCACCCATACCATCTGGGCCTTGTGCGCCGTTCGTTCCTCCTTCGCCCCCTTCGCCTCCGGTGCCGCCGTCGCCTGGATATGCATTGGGTGTATTTGGATCTTCTTCTTCCTCTTGCTGGCCGCCTTGGCCGTCTTCCTCTTCTACAGGAGTGGGATCGGTCGGGCCGCCCCAGCCACCATCACCACCGGCACCGCCATCGCCGCCGACAGCATCTCCATCGCCTTCACCGCCTTCGCCGCCGTCACCGCCATCACCACCTCCGTAAGTATAGTAATCGGAATAACTGGGAACAACGGTTGTTGCTGCATTACGGGTGATAGTCGTATCTTTCATAACAACATGGCAATTCTCGCCGAAATATATAGCACCGGCCCACGAAATTGGGCCGTTGACGCCCATATTTCCACCTCTGCCACCGTCACCACCTATACCACCGGCGCCTGAAATACCGTCTTCGCCATCATCACCGTCAGGGTCACCGGAACCACCGCCGCCGCCTGCTCCGGGTTCCGTGCCGGCGCCGGCGTCTCCGCCGTTTCCGCCGTCACCTCCGTAGTTGCCCATTCCCTGTCGGGTCAGACAGTCCATAATTTTACATGATGTAATTTGCGGACTGCAATTGGGTCCGAAGAAAATTGCTCCGCCTATGGCAGAACCTCCGTCACCACCTTTTCCTCCGTCTCCGCCTTTTCCACCGTTGCCACCGTCACCACCGTCACCGCCTATTCCGCCAGCACCTCCAGCAGCAGGATTTCCGTCGTTAACCGGGTCGGCGGCATCCTGTCCGTCCTGGCCGTCCTGGCCGGGTTGTCCATCCTGACCGCCCTGTCCGTTCTGACCGGGACCGCCGTAGCCACCGTCGCCGCCGATAGCTTTGCAGCCGATAATCGTACAGTTCCGAATGAGCGGATTATTATTGCCCGTGAAGTACATCGCACCGCCAAAGGCATCGCCTCCGGTGCCACCGGGATCTCCGGGCAGACCATCTGCGCCGGGTTCTCCGGGCAGACCCGGCTCACCGGGCGCTCCGGGTTCTCCGGCAATACCATCAATGACCATGTTAGGATCGTCGGTTTCCACCTGTTCCGGTGGGTCCATCGGATCCATCGGGTCCAGCGCATCCTCTGCATCCGGGGGATCTTCCGGTTCCTCTTGGACCAGAACGTTATTCAGACCGTCCGAACCACGGGCTACACAGTCTTTAATGACCAGATTGGAAAGAGTCGGGCTGCTGTCCTCGCCGCAGAATATTGCTCCACCGAATACTGGGCTACCATCGGCTGCTCCGTCTGGATTGCCCTCAGAATCGCCGAGTGTCATATAACCGGGATCTCCCGGTCCCTGGATTGTGAAACCGTCAACAATTGTGTCTCTACCTTCGCCGTTCTGGAAAAGGAATACGGGTGAACCGGAGCTGACTAATACAGTTGCAGCCACAGTGCAGGGGTCGTCCGGATGTTCGCTGGCCAGAATAACCGATTTTCCCTGGAAGTCGTAAATTCCGGAGTAAGTGCCTGCCGATACAACGATTGTGTCGCCATGTGTATATGCGGTATTAAGTGCATCTCCAATACCCGGGTACTGTCCGGGAACGTGCAATGTTGCCGGTTGGCGGAAAGTAACAGTGATCTCTTTATCAGAGTCTAATGTTATCGTATTTTTAAGGGACCATAAGGTATCATCGTCCGTTCCCAGCCACTGGTCAACGATGTAACCCTGGTCCGGAGTGGCGATAAGCTCTATTACCGCGCCGTCGTCATACTCTGCGCCATTTCTTTGGTAGTCTATAATCGGCCCGTTGTTGGTTTTATCTCTGGTTTTTATTGTTCCGTGGCCGCCGATAACCTCGGTTAGCAGCAGACGTTTCGGTATTTGTTCGAATTCAACCGCCACGAGCGTGTTGGCTAACATGGTTACCTGGTTGAAAGGCTCTTTCGATGAATCGTCATTTGTGCCGACCCATGCCTTAATCCTATAACCCTGATTCGGAACGGCTGTCAGGTTTACGACTTCATATTTTCGTACATCGTAGGGGCTCCCGTTCGGGTCCGGTACAATGTGACCTCTCGATTGGTCTTCCGGAACAGGGACATTGTCAACCACTTCGAAAATATTTAACTGAACATATTCGGTGTCAAGGGAACGATAGTGATAACCCATATCTACAGTACCGTCGTCGCCAACTCCGTCGGTACGAGTAGTATATCCGTTTAAATTCGTATAATTGCTTGCATCATCACTGCCGGCATCGACACAGGGGCTGTTAATAAGCTGTCCCGCAGATACCTGTGTTAGGTAATAATTACCCAGAGGCCCGTTTGTAAAGATGGGATCCGAATGTATATTGCCCCCGCCTTTATCGTTATCTTCGATATCGGAAAAAGTCGCCGAACAATTGAACAGGTCGTCACCGTTGCCCCACAAAATACAGTTTGTAATGACTGGTTCCGAATTATTAAATGCGAAAATACCCCCTTCTTTTGGGGCATCCGGCACATCGACAAGAATTGTACAGTTGGTAATCATCGGCGAAGAAGCATCCAGCGCAATTCCGGCGGCCTCGTATATCGCCGAGTTGTTTGCAATCAGACAGTTGGAAATAATCATGCTCGAATCGGAACCATAGCATGAAATTCCACCACCAATGTCATCTGCGTCATTGTTACTAATCTGGCAGTTTATAATCATCGGAGAAGAATTGTAGCAGTCAATTCCACCTCCCCGGCGCGTTGCAATATTGTCTTTTATAATACAATCCGCGATTGTCGGAGATGCGTATTCGCAACTGATGCCGCCACCGTACGTGGCATCACCCTGACTTATGGTGAAACCCTTGAGGATTGTGTTTTCGTGGTTTATTTCGATGTCATTTTTAATAATGTTGACAACGGGCGTACCGGGATTCTGTAAACCTAAAATAGAAGTATTTTCCGGGTTGATATTCGTATAGCCGGGATTATTGGGGTCACCGCTGCGAACGGTGATTGTCTTGCCTCTGAAGTCAATGGTTTCTGTATAATCGTGTCCGGCCTCTACGATAAGTTCGTCACCATTATTGGCATTGTCAATTGCCGCCTGGATCGAATCGTATAAATGATTAGGGTCGCCCGGATTCAAGGGATTATATTGTGTTGCGTTGAGAATTTTTCCGCCTGTATTTAATCTTTGGACTGCAAATAACGCTTTTTGTAGGTTAAAACTGCCGTTGGATTGGGAAAATCTGGACGGGGCCGGTATCGGATCAGCGGTATTTAGAAGCAGATTCTTAATAGATCGGCACGGCAGGGATGAGTATTGCGACCAAAGCATCGCGCAGGCTGCAGTTGCGTGTGGAGCTGCCATCGATGTCCCGCTTAAATAGTCGTGATTTGTGGAAACGCCATGGACGAGCATTGCAAAGGTCTCATACGTCGGCGTTGTACTCAAAATATCTGTTCCTGGTTCTGCTATATCTACTGAAAATGCTCCATAGTTGGAAAAGACCGACAATTGACCATCATTGTCTTTCGATGTTACTGAAATGATGTTATCAAGGTCAAAACTCGAGGGATAAACAGGATTAATATCATTATCGTTGCCGTAATCGTTGCCTGCGGCGGCAATGAAAAGAAGTCCTGCGTCTCCGGCGTCACTGATGGCGTCGTAAAGGGACTGTGAATAGAATTCTCCACCCCAGGAGCCGTTTATAATTTTCGCGCCGTTCTCTATGGCATACCCGATCGCCTCGACCGCATCATCTGCGAATACTTCCGGTTCGAGTGCGTAGTCATCGGCGAAAATTTTGAGGGCCATTGTCTCGATAACGCATTTGCTACCGAGGATATCGGTGTAATTTTTATTTACGGAATTGATAATGCCTGCAATATGAGTGCCATGAAAGAATGTGTCCCTTGGATCGCTGTCGTCATCGTCCGGGTCGCTTGCAATGGCTCCGGCGAAATCGTAGCCGTAAATATCGTCGATGTATCCGTTGCCGTCGTCGTCAACACCGGCTGTCCCGTTCAACTCGGTCGTGTTGATCCATATATTGTCCACCAGGTCCGGGTGCTCGTAATCGATTCCGGTATCGGTAATTGCGACAATGATTCTGGATACGTTGGAATCACCTGCGTTGATGCCTGCCCGGCCTGTAGAGCCGGCTTGAATCGTATCGTCGGTCCCCCATAATTCCACAAAACCGGTCACTTTCGGTAGGGCGAGTAGCTTGTACTTATAGTTTGGCTCGGCATATCGAACGTTCGCTGAGAGATTAAATTTGATAAAAGCATCCAGAACAGACGAACTTTCCGGAAGCTTGATTACAACCAGGCCGGATGAAATGTTATCGTAAGCCCTATCCACGACGGCACCGGTAATAATATGGTCCGACATTGCATTTCTCACCGCATGCCGTGACAGAGGTCCGATGATTGTCGGTCCGTCCGCCGGTTGGGAGCCCGGAGCAGGATCGTCAAAACGCACAATCAGTTCACCCCTTTTGTAGGCTGTTAATCCTTTTTCCGATTCGATACCAGGTCCTGATAATTCGAATGCCCCCGCAGGAACGGCTGCGGATAACAAAACTAATAAGCTGATTAGAATTTGCCGCTTCATAATTCTGTTTCTTAAAAAAATTCCTTTTTAATATTCCTTAAACGTATATACTCTGTAAGACCACAGGTAAAACGTTATCAATCAGATCTTAAAATGTGGGAATAATCACAAAAACCCCTATCTATTGATTATAGGCTAAAGCCCGCTTGTCATTGCACCGATAGCCTCAGCTTCCCGCTCTTCCTGCAGAATTATGGTCGGTTTTACCAGAATCAACAGAATTTTCTGGTCTTTGATTGTACTGGTGTTACGGAATAACCTGCCGAGCAGAGGTAACTTGCTTAATATGGGAACCCCAGCTTCCTTCTTGACATCGACGGCAATTTTCTGACCGCCCAGCAGCAGGGTTCCGCTATCGGGGACACTGACACGCGTACTAATCAATGTTGTTTGTGTTTCAGGTACTTCAGCCGTAAATGTAGCAACTTCACCGTCGGCATCGATATAGTCAACTTCGTGACGTCTTATCCTTAGCAAATCTGTGAATTGTGAGTTAATATTGAGTATCACATTCTTTTTATCGTGGGTAATAGTCGGAGTAACATATAGTGGGATACTAAGTTGTAACGAACCAACCTGAGGCTCAGTAGAGGTCTGTGTTCCGGCCTGACCAATGCCGGTTGGAGTTATCGTCGTAGTAGTGGCTGGAGGTATCATATAAGAAATCGTGTCCGAGACATTGAAAATTGCCTGTTCTCCACTGAGAACCGTCACCATCGGTGCCACTAATGATTTTGCATCTGTGCGGGCCTGAGTCGCTCGCAGCAAGAACGCAACCTGTAAATCGTCGAGTATGGAACCATAACCTCCGGAGATATCGGCTGCCGCCGAGATACTTCCGAGGCTGCCGGAAATCTTTGTCGAAACGTCCGGAGTGGTCGTCGAAGCGGAACTTTGGTCAACAGCCAGCAAGCCCCATTTAGTTCCGAGATTAACCGTGAAATCAACATCGAGCCCTATATCTTCGAGGAAGTTCTCGGTTACTATCAGGTATCTGGCCTCGATGGAAACCTGGTGCCCTAAAGATTTTCGTAACGCGTCGAGAAGTTTTTCGATTTCAGCGTGAACTTCAGGAGTATTATAAACAGCGAGCTTCTTGGGTTGTTGTGTCGGATAGGGAAATATGGATCCTTCTCCTTCTTCCGGTTCAATATCATACCAGCTCAGCGGGTCGATACTTTCTTCAATAAGCGTAACTAAGTTCTGGGCTATCATGCCGCTGGCTTGTCCACCCATGCCATAGCCACCCATTCCTCCTCCGCCCATGCCGCCCATGCCGCCTCCGTACATTCCTCCTCCGCCCATGCCGCCCATTCCGCCATAGCCTCCCGTCATTCCTCCGCCATATCCTCCCATACCGCCGCCATATCCGCCCATACCGCCGCCATAACCGCCGGTCATACCGCCGCCATAGCCTCCCGTCATTCCTCCTCCGCCATAGCCTCCCGTCATTCCTCCGCCATAGCCACCCCCACCCATACCGCCGCCGCCATAGCCACCCATACCGCCGCCGCCATAGCCACCCATACCGCCGCCGCCATATCCGCCCATGCCTCCCATGCCGCCGGAGGAGCTACTGACGTATTGCATCTGAGACATCATTTGCATGCCTGTTTGGTATGAAGACGGCTCGCCGACGAGGTCGGTAATATCATAAACGCGGTTTACCATATTGCTTGGGAGTGTTGCTTCCGTTGCTATCATTATTATTCCCTCGTCCACGATATAACCGAGCTGGTAGTCCGGTGCGTCCGGGTCTGAGAGACCGGCCAAAAGAGCATCCAGGGCCGTTCGGATTTTTACACCCGTTAGTGGATCCATATCACTTAAAGTACTCCGATCTACCTGGGCATTTAATTCCAAATCTCTCCAGTTGGGCTTGATTTGTAAAGGTGGATCTGCTTTGTTCATTAATATATTTAAGACTTGTTCGAATGTCATTTCCGGTCTTAATTCCGAAAGATCGACTACCTGTTTTAATTGTTCATAAACCTTTTCATCCGACTCAGATAAACCTAACGGTCTTTCCGGCACACGTGTCGGTCTTGCAATAATCTCCCGCCAGTTTTTGGGATAGACAAGCTCGTCGGCATAAGGAATTTTCGATTGTTCTGCTTTAAGTAAAATATCCGCTCCTTGTTTACTGGATTCTCTCTCGATCTCTATCTGTTTACGGAAATAAATAGTATCTTCGAGAAAGTCCTTCATTACCAGGGCTTCGTTATGCTGCGGATCAAGCTCCAGAAGGCTTGTTAACTGACCGAGAGCAGCTTCATAACGACCTTGCTTCTGGTAAGTGATGGTATTATTCATCAATTCGGTGATTCTGTTCTGTCTTTCGGCTTCCATTTGCTCTCTATATTGACGTTGAGCTTCCATTGATGCCGTGCGTTTGGATTCTTCCTTTTTTTGAGTTTGGATTTTCTCTCTCTGGAGAACGAATTCCGAAGCTGTTTTCAACTGGGCTTTGTATTGATTGTAAAGCTCGTCTCCGAGGTACATTTGATATTGATCGACAGTAATTTCAGCCGTCTGAATTTCATTTTTTGCAAGGTCGAATTTACTCTGGTCGGTGTAAGTTTGTGCTTTGGCTATAGCATCACTTACAACCGCTTTGGCGTGGCTTCGTATGACATTTCTTTTTTGATTGACCGCGTCGATATAGCTGCCCTGGCTCGCTATCTGAGCGGTATTTTCGGTTGCAATCATTTCCGGCTGAATAACTTCGGAATATGTTGTTCGGGGATTCTTGCTTATTATAGTTCGTTGCCTGTTTCTATCGGCTATGATAGTATCTATCTGCTTAATATAGCCGTTTAAGGTTTTTTCCATTTCCGGCGGTATTGTGCCGCTGTTAACAACTTTTACGAAACCTTTTCGTGCCTCTTCATACCGGCCGGTTTTATAAAGGTCCATGCTTTGTTTGTACAACGTCGGGATGTCTTCCTGCTCTTGTGCAGTACTTAATGTTTGCTTTGGTTCTGTTTCAGACTGGACAGGCTTTTCTTGATCGGTTATTTCCGACGGCGCACTTCCTTTGGTTGTTTGCGTGTCGATGTGTCTGAGCACTTGTGCTATTTGCGCCCGTTCATCCGCGGACAGGAACTCGTTATCTTTGATTGTTTCGAGCTGGGTTTTAGCCTGGGAAAGCTGATTTTGCCTGATCATGTCTTTGACTGAACGGAATATCTCTAATGCACTTTTCCTTTTCGATATTGCCGTTTGAGTCTTATCGAGCAGGGATGTAAGTTGCTTACGTTCTGCAGTGTTTAAATATTCACTATACCCCTTGGCCATGAGAAAGGTTTTCTCCGCCTGCTCGTAGAAACCTTTATTATATTCCTGTTCACCAGCTTGAACATAACTCTGTACTATTTGGCGGAATGCCTCCCGTCTGTCTGGATTCTCAGTTGCATAAGAGTGATTTGGGATAGCAAAAACTGTTGTAAACAGAAATGATGCCAGAGCAACGGACAGAGACCCTCTGCCAGAGATTTTGGTCAAGAAACTCGGCTTGCTCAAAATATACCTCCTGCCATAAAAATTGCTTCTCTCGCAGGGAAAACCCCAACGAATTTATAGTTACTTACCAACCTCCAGTTTCAAGAATAGACCGGACTTATAATAAATCCAGTCTACTAAAAAAATTAATTAATGCAAGAGAAAAATCTGATTTATACCTATATGACCGATAATAATCAATGTATTAATAAGCTAAGTCCGGAAAGATAGGTAAACTGGGAAGGAAAATATGGGTGGCGGATAAGAATATTTCACCGGTAATAATATGTTTCTGAATGGAAAAAGTTAGTTAAATTCGGTAGAAATACTCAATATGAGTGAAGAGCCCTTTATTTTAGCTGTGGAGACCTCAAGCAGGATAGGCTCGGTGGCAATAGCCATCGGGGGTAAAATCTTAGCTGAAAATGTATTTTCAGGCCCAATGAGGCATAGTTCAGAGATTTTTCCTTCTATAATTAGCTTACTGAATTATGCAGGAAAAAAGCCGTATCAAATCGAACATATCTATATTTCAGGTGGTCCCGGCAGTTTTACGGGTTTGCGTATAGCTGTTGCCCTTGCGAAAACACTTCATCTGGCTAATAAAACAAAAATTGTTCAAGTCGATACGCTTGACGTAATAGCATCCAATCTTGACGATTATCACGCGGATAATATGGATGCGGGGGGGCAATTTGGAGCAGGTAGGGCGTTTATAGAACAATTTGCTGCGATTCTTGATGCAAAACGGGAACAATTCTACATTGCTATGTATCAACATAATAAGGATGAAACGGCAGGAGATGGCCCCACATTTGTTAGGGATTACAATAAGACTCTGCCGGACTCGTTAATGAGTTCTTCTGAATTTCTGTCTCGGTTTGCCTTTGACCGGAAGCCGATATGGATGCTTGGTGACGGCCTTGTGTATAATAAGAATAAATTTCGGGCCGAAGGGATTAGTTTTTTGGACAAAAAATACTGGAGCCCGCGTGCGAAAAAAGTGCACATGCTTGGGTTGCAAATGGCCCGAAAGTCGATTTTCGCCGATCCTGTCAATTTAACGCCGTTTTATCTTAACAGGCCGAATATAGTAGTGAAAACGAGATAATATTTTAAGATATTGCATCCGAAACAGATTTCCACGTCTCTGATTCATATTTTTTATTGCATTTTCATGTCCGGTTTTTCCGGTATTAGCATTTATTAGTCTGGCGTTCGAAAATAGTACTGTTTTTTGAAAATCCAAGATGCTTTTAAAGCATATCATTTCTTTGAATAAAGAAAAATATACT
>Ga0315545_1004460_pt1 | contig 11554 bp, 8 predicted proteins | sample SalMarSW160210MG_FD_203096 | JGI IMG/M metagenome (GOLD analysis project Ga0315545, IMG submission 203096) | Salt marsh sediment microbial communities from the Plum Island Ecosystem LTER, Massachusetts, United States - Salt Marsh Sediment SW1602-10 ...
ATCTCGTTATTCTAAAGGGCTAGAGGGGTTTTGTCCCACACCCTTTTTCGGACCTTCATGGTCCAGATGGACCGAGTGGGATGCTCACAGGACTTTTTATAAAAAGCCTATTTTGAACCCACGGCCTCTCGCTATTCTTGATCTTTTCCGTTGACGCTTTTTCATCAATTAATCCGAAAAGAGTCATGCAAAGCGAGCGATCTTCCGCTGATCTATCGGCCCATCATGAATTGCAGCGTCCTTGCAGAAATTTTTTGAAAAATAAGGAGGTGATCCAGCCGCACGTTCCCGTACGGCTACCTTGTTTGTCGAACAGCGAGACGATAGTTATATCTATATCTGCCTCTGAATTCAGTGGCACACATAGTATTGTCATCCCATGCAAGGGCATGCGTTTGCATGATGCCTTGCGAGGTCAACCGGCCCGTCTCGCCATTTTACGACTTTAGGCCCCCAATAATAATTCAATTCCAGATTATTAAAGGGGTTAGCCCTCCTTGCAGAACTCTGACTCGACTCTTCCAAAGTGAAGGAGCCTCATCAAAGATCCACTCAGATGGCTTGACGGGCAGTGTGTGCAAGGAGCAGGAACGTATTCGTCGCTAGATGCTAACCAGCGACTACTAGGGATTTCGGCTTCACGAGGGCGAGTTGCAGCCCTCGATCCGAACTGAGACTGGGTTTCGGGATTAGCTTCACCTTTCGGTGTCGCATCCCATTGTCCCAGCCATTGTAGGCCGCGTGTAACCCAGAGGATTCAGAGCATACAGACCTGCCGTCGACCGCACCTTCCTCTGGCTTATCGCCAGCGGTCCCCCATGAGTGCTGGCATACCGAAATATACCGTAGCAACATGGGGCGCGGGTCTTGTTCGTTACCTGACTTAACAGGACATCTCACGACACGAACTGACGACGGCCATGCACCACTTCTCAGCGTGTCTGGTACGCTCTTCAAGCGGACCTTCAACCTGCTGTCGCCTCTGGTAAGATTCGGGGAAAGAACACCTATTATACCACTGGTGATATGAGTTCTTTCTTTCCCGGCGTTGAGTCCAATTAAACCGCAGCCTCCACCCCTTGTGTGCTCCCCCGCCAATTCCCTTAAGTTTCAGCCTTGCGACCGTACTCCCCAGGCGGCCCACTTAACGCTTTCGCTACGGCACTGGCAACCCCCATAAGATTGCCAATGTCTAGTGGGCATCGTTTACAGCCAGGACTACGGGGGTATCTAATCCCCTTTGCTCCCCTGGCTTTCGTCCCTCACCGTCGGATCCGTTCTGGTCGAGCGCCTTCGCCACAGGTGGTCTCCCAAGGATTACAGGACTGTAACCAAATGCGCATTGGTTTTCCGTAAACGCTTTTGCTTGTCTCGTGCGCAAAAGGGTTTTACCCCTACCCCTGGAATACCCTCGACCTCTCCCGGTCCCAAGTCCAACAGTTTCCCTAGCAAGCCCCACAGTTGGCTGCGGGATTTCACTAGAGACTTGTTGAACCGGCTACGAACGCTTTAAGCCCAATAAACGTGGTCACCACTCGTGGCGCGGGTATTACCGCTTACCGTGCAGATAGCAGCATAAAGCTGCTATCAGCATGGCGGCTGGCACCCGTCTTACCCACCACTTATTCGTGAAGCTATTTACACTCCACAAAAGTCTCCCATAAAATGGAAGACACTCCAGATCCCTTCCTCACACTTTCGTGCATTGGGAAATTTTCGCGCCTGCTGCGCCCCGTAGGGCCTGGATTCTTGTCTCAGAATCCATTTTCGGGAGGTAGTTGATTTTGATAAAATCATAAATCTCTTGTTTTTCTTTGAATTCAGTCAACTTCCCTCTTGGAATTTCATATGTTCTAACGAGAGCATCCAAAATATTGCTCTTTTCATATCCAGCCCATCTTCCGTTATTGGACACTTGTATGCCCTTCATGAATCCAATTAAATGTCTGAATTTTATGACAGACTCTTCTCTTTGGATAATAACGGAAACTGGATTATTTCTTGTTGCCATTCTATTCGAAATTCCTAGCGACCTCAACATTCTAGAAACGTGTTTTAGGACAAATGGTTGGGAGCACGAGATTTTTACATATCGGGTCAACTCGAACCATTTGTCACGCTTTGCTACTCTCAACTGGATGCTTCCCTCAGAATTGGTGAACGCTTTCAGAAAATGTCTTATATTACTGGGATTTCTGTATACAAAATCTGGTATCTTCACTTTATAGTATCTAAGTTCGCCCTTTTCAAAAAAGGGCTTTGTTCTAAAGGTAGGGGAAAATCCGGTAAGAATATCTCTCCATCCCTTGTTGATTTTGCAATTGAATGTATAACTTCTTCTCCAGTTCTTCGACCTTTTCCTTGAATGAATTGCACCAACCTCTCTCTTCAGTAGTGTTTTGCATGTCTCTGAGAAATCTTCGACCATCGCTCTATCTGCGCACTCTATCGCAACCTCTGTCTGAAGTTTCTTGGCGTTACTTGTTCTTTTTGTCTTGAAGGAAGCATCACCAAATAGATATCCGAGCAGTCTGCACAAACACGCTTCGTTCATATATGGTTCTTGAATGCTTATCTTATAAATCAACTACCTCTCTCCGAGCTCCCTCTCTCAAGGCTCGTACGGATTATCGGCTCGCCGGGGTATTATCCCAGCAACAACCTAATCCGACGCAGTCTCATCCTCAGGCGCAAATAGCTTTTGGTAAGAGCACATTCCAGTATCTCTTATCTATCTGGTATTAGCCTCAGTTTCCCGAGATTATCCCAGACCTAAGGGCAGATTAACTACGTGTTACTGAGCTTTTCGCCCTGGTGTTCAGAGTTGAACATCAAGACTTGCATGGCTTAGTCGGATCCGGATAGCAGTGACCTCCGGCAGGATCAACCGGAATTGAGATTTGGCGAGTTCTCCTTATTTTCTTTAAAATTCCACAAGGACGTGCTTCGAACTCGAAAAACATCTTTCCAAGCTCACATCATTATGCTCATAGCTTAGTCGCCTAAACTCGCAACTATGTATTAAACCTACTAATTTATAAAGATTTTGAACGTGAATCGAACAAGCGTGAATCGGGGTTTGGGGAAAATTACACACTTACCAAATTTAAAAAGCCAACTTGATAAAATAAGTATCGATGGCTGTCGTGGTGTAGTGGTTAGCATTGGAGCCTGTGGAAAGCTTATTGGAAAAAAGCTTTGGTAAAAAGAAAAAACAGAAAGCTTGCGGAAAGCTCCCGGCCCGAGTTCAAATCTCGGCGACGGCCCTGCTTGTGATTTTTTGATGAATTATCAGAAAAAGAAAGATGCGGGGGCTGGGATTTGAACCCAGGAAGGCACTAAGCCACAGGATTTCTTAGGGGCTCTTCATCTCGCTATCAGCACTTAAGAGAACAATCTTAAGTCCTGCCCCTTTGACCGACTCGGGAACCCCCGCGTTTAGAATATTTGATTATTTTAATTTAAAAAAGGAGCATGCATAGTCATCCTTTTAAGAACTTGCCCACATCTTTCCTCGCTTTCTCCCTCTTTTTCTGGTGATCAGCAAGGAATTTCGCCACCTTTTCGACGAGTATCTGCTTAAGCTCGCCTGTCAACAAGGCTCCGGAGATGTAATCCTGCCTTATCTTTTCTATCTTCTTGTCGTCCGGCTCGAACATGAAGTAAAGCAACTGAAAAGAGACATCAACATCGGGGTTGCCTCCCCTTTCCCTGTGCTCCTTTATGGTGGGCTGCCCCCCTGAAAAGGCGTATTTCATTATCTTTTCCTTGACGGTCTTCGGGTCGTCAGTCAGGGCTATGTAGGAATATGGGTCGGAGCTTGACATCTTCCCGCCTTTCAGACCAAGCATGAACTCGTGATACGAGGAACTGGGAGCCTCGAATTTGAAGTGTCCCGTCTTGTTGAGCCTTGCTGCTATGTCCCTGGTGAGCTTTATGTGCGGATCTTGGTCAACGCCTACCGGAACAACGGTCGGCATCTCCCCCTCGAATTCCGGCAGCTGGGGATGCAAGATGTCGGCGACCTGAGTGAGGACCGACATGATCTTCCCGGGGGAAAGAGAGCCGTATATAGCCTTCATCTCATTCATCGTCACCCTGTTCGAAACAATCCCTATCGTCCTGTAAAAGGCATTCGATTTCTCAGGATCTTGCGAGCGGTTGCTCTGGAAGTAAAAATGGCAGTCCTTGGGTTTGAGGCCAAGGGCTATGTAGTTTATCAGGTACTCCTCTATAGCGGTTTTCCTTAGCTCCTCGAGAGTCTGCCCCCTCATGTTGTACGCCTCGATGTCGGCAACCACTATGTACGTCTTAGCTCCCTTTTGCTGCAGGTATATGAACTCATCGGCAACCATCTTATGGCCCAGATGGAATTTTCCCGAAGGCATCAGCCCGGTGAGCATCACGAACGGCTTCTTTTTCCTAATGCAGTCCGCTATCTTCCCGAAGTTCCTGTGCCCGAATATGACGCCCCTCCTCATGTACAGGTGCGGGTCCGGGATTCTGTTAAGGAGAGGCCTGAACGGCTCTATCCCAAAATCCTTGATCAGCCTGTCATAGTCCTTGATTCCGGCCTGGCTCCATGGGTCTATTCTCTTTGGCATACCTCTCACCTTTCATTATCCTTTAATTATTATTCATTTTTTGTTATATTATTTTCACAACATTATCCCCTTTTCTCTTCATCCTTCCCGCAAAGCCTGAATACGTTCTCTATAAAGCCTGACCACGTTCTCTACCAGCTTCCTGCCGGCATTACCCTCCATCGAAAGTATGGACTCCGGATGGAACTGGACCCCCTCGATGGGCAGGTCCCTGTGCCTGGCAGCCATGACAATATTATTATATCCCGCGGAAACTTCAAAGCAGTCCGGCACCTTTTTGACACCCAGTGAATGATATCTGCCGAGGGTTGCAACCCCTTTGTCGCTGTCTCTGAAACGCACAGGGTTTTCAATACCCTCGAAAATCGTCTCTCCATCGTGCTCTATCAGCGATGCACGACCGTGGACGATCTCATCGAGTGGTTTGACAGGTTGTCCAAAGTAATGCATCAAAGCCTGGTGTCCAAGACATATGCCAAAAATCGGCAATTTTTCATGATACCTGTCTATGACATCAAGATAATTTCCCGCATCTTCAGGCCCATTCGGACCTGGGCCCAACAATATCATATCTTTTGGCTTTTTCTCTAACTCGCCTAATGACAGGTCGCTTTCGTATATTTTGACGTCGGCCCCTGCCATCCTGAAGTAAGCACCGATGATATGGGCAAATGAATCACGGTTGTCGATATACAATATTTTTAACTTATCCATCCAATCACCCCAGTACCTCCAAAGCCTTTTCGGATTTCAGTTGAATCTCATCTGCTTCTCTCTCCGGATCCGAATCAGCTACTATACCGGCACCCGCCCTCATGTAAGACATGCCATCTTTTACATGGACAGACCTTATCGTTATCCCTGTGTTGCAGTTTCCTTTGAATGTTAAGTAGCCAACCGCGCCACCGTAATAATTGCGCCGACTAGTCTCGAGCTCTTCAATCATTGTCATGGCCTCCACTTTTGGCGCCCCTGATAAAGTCCCAGCCGGTAATGTTGTCAACAAGGCGTGCAGAGCATCCAAATCATTCCTGAGCCTTCCTTTCACGCTGCTTACCAGATGATAAAGGTTAGTATATTCTTCAATAATCTTTAACTCTGACGGCGGCACCCGAACGCTATCGTCATAACATAGTCTGTGAACATCGTTTCTTGCCAGGTCAACCAGCATCATATGTTCGCTGCCCTCTTTCTCGTCTGTCAGCAAGTCTACCCTTGCTAGCATATCTTCAAATGCCCTCGCGCTAGGATTGGGGTTTTTCGACCTGGACCTTGTCCCAGCAATAGGTCTGATTTCAACTTCACCATTTTCGACCACAACATGTAATTCAGGGGATGCACCATACAGATACTCTCCATCATTCCCATTGTCCAGAACGAAGAAAAATGAATATGGAGAAGGATTCGTGTCTCTTAGCTGCCCGTACGAATCCATGGGGGGTTTTTGTAGTGAGACCCCAGCATTTCTTGACAGGACGCACTGATAGACCCTGCCTTGTCGTCGTATTTCTCTTTTGATATCGGCCACTCTTAGCGCATAAGCAGAAAGAGACATATCCTCGTATGTTTTTTTGGGCAGTTGTGTGAATTCTGTTGCTTGAACTTCCTTTATATCACGCTTACCGTCAAAGTAAAGTTCCTTTACGGTTGCTTTTTTCTGCCTGTCATCGAAGTGCACTATAGTCGTTGGCAAATACAGGACAAAATCTGGTGAACCACCCTCCCTAAACCTATCCCCAAAATTTTCGAAGTTCCGCGCAAAATCATATGCGAAAGCACCGTACAGACCGGCCAGGTCGTCTTCGATGCCCTCGAATTTCTGCAAGACTGTTCTGATTACTTGGCTGGGATTTAGCAGTTTGATTCTCTCATCCTCAGAAACACTGGAATTTATTACCTTCTCTACCCTTCCCTCAATCACATCATCTTTACGCGTCAGGTCTTGAGCATATCCAAAATCGTCATTATCGAAGGCCGACAAAATCGCGCAACCAGTGTCTGTCAAGGCCTCGATACTAAAATATTCATTCTTTCCGGTAATCCTTATAGCAGGATGAGAAGCAACAATACTCCGTTCGCTATACGCAACGTTTACAGGTGTCCTGGACTCCATCAGAAGATTCACACCAGCATTACAGTAGAGTTTGAAATAATCAAAGGCATCTCGATATTCTGTTGGGAACGGCTTAACTATTGTTCTCATTTTTATCACAACCTGATCTTGAAAAAAGCTGAGAAAGAAGCCGGTGAGAATTCACCAAGGCCAGAGCCAGAGGTTTATAGATTTGGCTAAAGGGGATACTTCTTCAACAAGATTCATAGAAAAAATCAAACCGCAAGAAACAGGACTGGGAAAATCGAGATTCTCTTTCAAATCTGTCGTTCCCAGAGGTACGGCATCACCATCGCCTTGGAATATATTTTGCATCCAAAGGTTTAAATATACATCAAATACTTATCTCGTGACCTTATAGCTCTTGACCCGCTCCAGCAAACTCTTCGCTTTCGCGTTCTTTTTGAAGTGCATTCTGACGGGCTTTATCAACTCGTTTATGTAGCTTGCTGTTGCGCTCTTAAGGTCGGCGGGATGCAGCTCTCCTGAGCGGTAAATCCTTGCCAGTTCATCGTATGATGAAACGCTCAGGCTGCCGCCGAATTTGGCCGGCCTCCCGATCTCCACGGTTTTGAACCTTTCGAAAATCATGTATTTGCAGTATTCAAGAATAGGGTTCATCTCGACCTGCTTTCCCGGGCAGTACGCCTTTGCTATCTTCCGGTTGACCTCTTGCTCGGAATCGTCCATGAATATGGCAGAGTCTGGCCTCGACTTCGACATCTTCATGTCAAGCAGCATGTCCGCTGGATCCCTTGATTTCGTCGCGGGTTTTGTCAGGCCAAGTATCATGTGGTGGCTCACGACAACAGGCTTCCAGAACCCTATCTTTGGGCCTATCTCCCTGGCGAGCATGTTCACCTTTCTCTGGTCCATCCCCAGCTGGGTGATGTCGCATTTCAGGTGGAAGATGTCTGCCGCCTGCATGCACGGGTAGATTATCTGGGCTGCGCTCAAAGCTTCACCCGACTTCCGGCCCATTATCTGGCTGCACCTCATTATCCGCTTGACAGTAGCGTTCCTGGCTATATCGATTGTCGTCTTCCAGTGGTCTTCCTTTGTCACGACATTCTTCGCCCATATGAAATCGATATTCTCAGTCTTCATCCCGCAGGCCCCCCAGACCTCTATCAGGTACTTGCCAGTGGTCCTTATCTTACCTAAATCTCCATCCAGCTTGTTGTTCATCCAGGCGAACCAGTCGGCAACCAACACCTTGAACCTCACCCCAGCCTGGATCATCTTGTTAATGTTGATGGTTCTCAGAATGCCTTGGGCTACATGCATCCTGCCGGACGGCTCAAACCCATCGTAAGCAACCGGATGGGCCTTCGTCTGCAGCAATTCCTTGAGCTCCTCCTCTGTAACTATCTCTTCGCCAACTTCCCTAATCAGTTGCATCCTCTTTTCCAAATCCATAAGAGCACCATAATAACTATTGGCTTCCCATTAATTAAATTTTATATCAATGTACATATCAGAAACCCTGAAGGATTTCTACAAATCCAGATCCTTGTCGAACCTTTCCACCTTCAGCAAGAGCGTGTCTAAAAATTGAATAAAATTGAATAAAATTTTTGAACATTCGGTTACTTGGAAATCGGCAAGGACGGAAATATAAAACATGGAAATACCGACACTTATCAATTTGGTTTAAGTTATTTGAAAACCGGTATTAGGAATGAATTATCAGGCACTCCCTCTTCAGCAATATTTTATATGAAATCAGATCCACATAATATATATGACGACATAATGACATCATGATGGTATGAAACGCACACTCAAAGCCATAACACCCGTAATATCCATAATAGTTCTCCTGCTGATTGTCGTTACCCTTGCCGGGGCCGCCTGGATTTTCTTGTCAGGCTACTGGACCAGCACCACGGGCAGGCAGATAGAGGTCGTCGACTCCTTCTGCATCCGCACAGACCAGGCCAAAATCCTGATAAAGAACATAGGTACTGACACCATAAGCACGGGAGCGATAATGGTCATGAACGAGAGTTCCGGCACCGACATTACCGGAGATGTCCGCTGGAGCAGTGGTGTCACATATGATCCAAGCCTCATCCTCGAGCTCAAGTTCGATGAAGGAACAGGCACTGTAGCAAGAGACACATCCGGAAAGAGAAACCACGGCTCGCTGTCGCCTTCTGTTTCAGGACCTGCCTGGACCTCGAATGGAAAGATAGGCAGTGCCTTGGTGTTCGACGGGCTTGATGATCATGTCAATGTAGCTGATAAAGATTATTGGGATTTTGCGGGAAAGAACAGAACAATTGATTTGTTTTTCAAAACAAATGTCATGCAATCAATAGGGACAAGGTTTCTCGACTATTTCACCGGAAGTACCACGGATCCTGGCGCTGGATGGCGTTTTGGATTTTACATCGGCGAAAATATCGGATTTTGGCACCGCCATAATGGCACAGGGGACATGATCATTTTAATATCTACAAATAACTATACTGATGGCCAATGGCATCATGCTGCTGTGACCATTGATGGTTCTGGTTCTAATGCGATATTATATGCCGACGGCGAGCCAGTGGCAAACGATACATTTAGCAATTTGAAGGACCACGCGAAGACATATATGACCATAGGTACCCATGACGGGATCCACTATAATTTCACGGGCGAAATCGATGAAATTAGGATGTACGAACGTGTGCTGTCCCCGGATGAGATAAAGGTCCTTGCGGACAACGCGGTCATCCTCCCTCCGGGCGAGATGGCCGCCATAACACACACGTGCAACGGGATGTGCAATTACAGGCTGATAATGGGCGGGATATCTAGGACAGCAATGGTGATTTGTTGAGCGGGATATTTTCAGATGATTGTGCGGATTTTCTCACAACACAAATATATGAATACAGGTCCATTATTTAACATGGGTCATGGTATGAAAGCAATAAGCCCTGTCATATCCATAATAGTTCTCCTGCTGATTGTCGTTACCCTTGCCGGGGCCGCCTGGATTTTCTTGTCAGGCTACTGGACCAGCACCACGGGCATGCAGATAGAGGTCGTCGACTCCTTCTGCATCGGCACAGACCAGTCAAAAATCGTGATAAAGAACATAGGTACTGACACCATAAGCACGGGAGCGATAATGATCATGGACGCTATCTCGGGCACCGACATAACAGGAGACGTCTTGTGGAGCAGCGGTGTCACCGATCCGAGCCTCGTCCTCGAGCTCAAGTTCGAGGAAGGCACAGGTATCATTGCAAAAGACACGTCCGGAAAAGGAAACGACGGCACGCTCTACAGCGCTGCCACCCCCTGCTTCAACGGCAACTGCCCCACGTGGGTTCCAGGCAAAATAGGCGGGGCTTTAGAGCTGGGTGGTGTTAATAACACTGTTAATTGCGGGCAAGATAAAAGCCTGAATCTTATAGACTATTATATAACGTTTGCTGGCTGGTTCAAGGCAAACGCATATGCAACAGGCTTTTATGCTGGCCTATTACACAAAAATATGAAACCGAGAATTTATCTGACCCATCCCGGGGATAGAGCTATTCACACCAGATTGGATTTTGACACGCTGCCGGAATTGACGTGCAACAGCCCTAGCGGCAGGATAGGCCTGGATTCATGGACCCATTTCGCACTTACCTATGACGGCAACCGTTCCAGGCTCTACCTTAACGGCTCCTTCGAAGCAGAGTCTGTTGAGCAATCCGGAACCCTGGAGATGACGACAGGGGAGCTCGTTCTCGGCTGGATTGGGTGGGACATGAATTTTTTCAACGGCTCCATCGACGATTTCCGCATCTACAACAGGGCCTTGTCCGGGGAGGAGATAAAGGCCCTCGCGGAAAACGCGATTATCCTTCACCCGGGTGAGACGGCCAGCATGACCCATACGTGCAGCGGGACGTGCAATTACAGGCTGGTTTTTGGAGGCACTTCGAGGACAACTTACGTGATTTGCTGACTTGAAGCATACAATCATATGCTTTCTGATTTCCAACACGAAGCACAATAATTCCGAAAATCTTTTGCGCTCTTCTGCCTCTAATGGGTGATAATAGCTTCTTTTAGCAAAGCAATGTATTCGAATGTTATCGATTTTGAAGGTTTTCAACAAAAAGAATAATTCTTACAGCAAAATCGTTACCAAGAAACTCTATTTCGTTATTTTATCAGCTGTAATAGTGAGAAGAGCGATTATTAAAAATGGCTAAAGTATAGCACTTCAGCCACAAAATTTCATTTCTGCGGCATGACGATCAAGCACAACTTCCTCCACTATCAACTCCAGTTTCATCTCCGTTCTGCAAACCATCATAACAGGAAGGCATTGGATATGCTTTATTATAAACTAAATTTGAGCTGTTGTACGGGGGAGGGAATATCCAGGTTCCTACCATACCTCCGGCAAACAGTGAACCTGTATGTGGATTTACGGCCATAGTGCAACCCATTCTTGGATGATTATAGCTTATATCCTGCCAAGTATTTCCTGAATCGGTGCTTCTCCAGATGGTTGAAACCCCTGAAGCTGCTAGGCTTGCATAAATAATTGAATTATCTCGAGGGTCAATTGCAATTTGCCTTACCGCTAAATTAAGACCAACAGGCTTTTCTACCGAATCTATAACTCCTAATTTTGTCCAGGTAGTTCCGTCAAATACCGCTATGTCTTTATCGCTATATACGGTATAGACTTTATCAGGGTCTATAGGGTCAGCTGTAAATGTTGGTATAGGATCAGCTCCTGCTTTAAAATTCCAACTTGGAGCAGCATATAAATACCAAGTTTCGCCCTTATCGTCTGAGCGTAGTAACTGATTTACGTAACCGCCAATAGCGTAAA
>Ga0315545_1004461_pt1 | contig 11554 bp, 10 predicted proteins | sample SalMarSW160210MG_FD_203096 | JGI IMG/M metagenome (GOLD analysis project Ga0315545, IMG submission 203096) | Salt marsh sediment microbial communities from the Plum Island Ecosystem LTER, Massachusetts, United States - Salt Marsh Sediment SW1602-10 ...
TATAATCTTCCAGGGTGCACTTATTCCTCTTGCCTTACTAACGGGGGAAGCTGTAACGGGGCATTACAGCTTCCCCTACCTCATTTTAAAGCTTCAACTAATCAAGTTTCTTTAAGTCTCCTTTTATCTTCAGTTTGATGAGACTGTGAACATAAAGCGAAATTCAAGGGTAACTTCCCATAGACAATGAGGGGTATCCCCGTATTCTCCAGGCAAATATAAATATTAGAATGTGACGAAAGTGGTATTTAAAACAGTACCAATAGGTGATGTATCCAGAGGGAACAGGCACTAAAATGCTAGTGAGTGTCACGAAAGATATCTACACTGGTAAAAGCTATTTATAATATAAAGCTTAAATTTGCCAGAAGGACAGGGCAATGGTAGAGCATATATTAATAAAATGTCCCCGCTGCTCCAGTATCAGCGAAATAAGCAGTGACGGGATAAGGACCTCTATATTCCTCTGCCCTGTTTGCCTCGAGGGTGAAATACAATACAGCCCTGAACAACCTGCCATCGAAACAGCGCCAAGTTCAAGGTCAGGAAATCAGGCCTGTGGTCACTATATGACGGCAGTGGTTAACTGCACAACCAACTGGAGACAGGAATATGAGAAGAAATATTATGAGGCATTTACACTCTGGAGAAAAAGGATTTACACTAATTGAGCTTCTGGTGGTTATAGCCATTCTCGGCGCTCTGGTCGCCGTGGCCGTTCCTAATATTGGCAGTTTTATTGACACGGGGGAAACTGAAGCTTACGAATCAGAACTGCATAATGTCCAGTCAGCCGCCATAGCGCTTATCTGGGACAGCAACGCCAAGCAGCTAGACCAGGATTATACCACCCCCACCGGCGATATGAGTAGCATAAAGGCCGACAGCGGCAATCTTTCGCTGAATATATACTTGACCTGTCTGGATAATGGCATGGTCAGGTCAAACTGTCTTTATACATTTAGCCAGAACGGCACCGTAACGTCACAAATAACGCCATAGGCGTAGCCGGCGCTAACCAGGATGGCGTTTCTGTAGTGAGCAACCGCCGAAAACGTGCATCCGCAAAGACACTTCTTCCATGTTATTTCCCCCGATTTAGTGCCTTCTTCAGCCTTTATATTCCCATCAATTTAGCCCGCCTGACCTCATGTTTACATACACACGCGGCATGGCTATAATATAGTTAGCTGCTGAGCGGTTCCCGTAAGACCTGTAAACGCCCACGATTTCAACGGTAGCGAGTTTATATTATGAAGCTAGGCATTGACGTCGGCTCGGTTACTGCCAAAATTATCGTCCTTGATGGAGCCGATGATATAGTAGAATCCAGATACACCCGCACCCACGGACAGCCGATTGAGACCGTACTTGCCATTCTTGAGGATATACTGGCTAAATACCCGCCCGACCAGTTTACAGTTGCTGCCGCCACCGGCACCGGGGGACAGCTTATCGCCAACCTGCTCGGTATCTCATTCATCAACGAGATTACGGCGCAGGCGGCCGGGACCACCCGCTTTCACCCGGAAGTGCAGACCATCCTGGAAGTAGGCGGTGAAGACTCCAAACTTATCATCCTTGAAAAAGAGCCATCAGAAGCTCTTCCAAAGGTCAGTGATTTCGCTATCAATGGCGCCTGCGCCGCCGGTACGGGCTCTTTCCTCGACCAGCAGGCTTCCCGTATGGGCATCCCTATCGAGCAGTTCGGCGACGTCGCTTTGCAGTCAGAGCACCCGCCCCGGGTAGCCGGCCGGTGCAGCGTCTTCGCCAAGAGCGACATGATACACCTGCAACAGGTAGGCACACCGGTACATGATATCGTGGCCGGCCTGTGCTTCGCCATGATACGCAACTTTAAAGGACAGGTCATCCGCGGACGCGACCTCAGTAAACCCGTTTCATTCCAGGGCGGTGTTGCCGCCAACAGGGGAATCAGACGGGCGGTGCTGGACGTTCTTCAACTGGAAGAATCAGACCTGATTGTCCCGGAGCACTTCGCCGTGCTGGGTGCCATAGGGGCTGCCCTGGTCAGCCAGGAAAACGTCCTGCCCGAGGACACCCTCCAGCGCATACGAGACTACATTACCCACCGCAAGAATGATTTCGTTACCCTGTCGCCCCTGGCAGGCGACGATTACGGAATTTATACGGAGCCTGTCAGAATAAGCTCAACAGAGCCCGTCGAAGCCTACCTGGGCGTGGACATCGGCTCTATCAGCACAAACGTCGTGGTGATAGACCGGGACAATAACGTCCTGGCACGGCGCTACCTGATGACTGCCAGCCAGCCTATTGAAGCCGTGAAAAAAGGCCTCTATGAAGTCGGACAGGAACTGGGGGATAAGGTCATCATCAGGGGTGCCGGTTCCACCGGCTCGGGGAGGTATATGACCGGGGAGTTCTTCGGCGCGGACATTATCCGAAACGAAATTACCAGCCATGCTAAAGCGGCTTCTTTCCTCTGCCCTGACGTCGATACCATCTTTGAAATCGGCGGGCAGGACGCCAAATACGTCAGCCTTCAGGATGGCACCATCGTGGATTTTGCCATGAACAAGGTTTGCGCCGCCGGCACGGGCTCCTTCCTCGAGGAACAGGCGGAGAAGCTGGACATAAGTATCGAAGATGAATTCGGCGCTCTGGGTCTATCTTCAAAACAGCCTCTGGACCTGGGAGAACGCTGCACTGTGTTTATGGAGTCACAGCAGAACTACTGCAAGCAGAGAGGCGCCGCTAAAGAGGACCTGGTGGCCGGTCTGGCCTATTCCGTCGTGAAAAATTACCTTACCAAAGTGGTTGAGGACCGGCGTATCGGTGACCACATACTCTTTCAAGGCGGCACCGCCTTTAACCGGGCGGTAAAAGCCGCCTTCGAGAGTGTCCTCGGCAAAAAGGTTCAGGTGCCTCCCCAGCATGATATTCTCGGCGCTATTGGCGTAGCCATGCTGGCCCGGGAAGAGGTGGAGACGAATGGCCGAAAGACCCGCTTCCGGGGCTTTAACCTGGCGGATAGAAAATACGAGCTGTCCTCTTTCGAGTGCCAGAAATGCTCCAACCGGTGCGAAATCCACAAGGTTGTCTTCACGGGGGAAAAACCACTCTTTTACGGCTCACGCTGCGGCATGTGGGACAGCCAGGAAAAGAAAGAGCAACGCGAGTCTTCAAAAATACCGCGTCTCTTCGACGAGCGAGCTCAGGCGCTAATAAGCACTTACCCCAAAGACGCGCCGGACTCCCCTAACGGGAAAACGGTGGGGATTCCCCGCGTCCTTTTCTTCCACGAGCTCTTTCCGCTATGGAAAGCCTTCTTTACCGAGCTCGGATTCCAGGTGGTGCTTTCCGACCCCACCAACCGGCACATCATCCGTCAGGGAGTCGAGAACATAGTTGAAGAGCCGTGCCTGCCCATAAAGCTGGCGCACGGGCATATGCTCAACCTGCTGGAAAAAGCTCCCGATTTTCTCTTCCTGCCCGTCCAGTGCACCATGGAAAAGCTCTCCGATGACTTTGCCAAGTCCTGGAACTGCCCGCTAACCCAGAGCCTGCCCTACATCCTGCTCAGTTCAGTGAAAATAAAGGAATCACTGGAAGCGCCGGCAGGCAAAAAACCAAAGGTATTGAGACCGGTCATCCACCCCGACCGGGGCCGCGACTGGACAGGGAAAATTCTGAGGAAAGTTGCCCGGGACGCCGGCGTTTCTTCAAACAGCTTAATAGATGAAGCTATCAGGGCTGGATTTGAGGCCTTTGACGCTTTCAACGAATGGCAGCAAAAGCGCGGTCAGGAAATTCTGGCCCAGCTTAAACCAGAAGACCGGGCTATCGTAATTGTCGGGCGCGCCTACAATACCTACGACGAGGCGATAACGCTGAATTTGCCGGAAAAGCTGCGCGACCTTAACATGCTGGCAATACCGATAGATTTCCTGCCGCTCAAGTCGATGGCCGGAGAACTCAGTAAGGTCCACCCCAATATGTACTGGAAAGCGGGACAGAAGATACTGTGCGCTGCCAGGATGATTGCCCAGGACCCGCGGCTGTTCGGACTGTATGTAACGAATTTTGCCTGCGGTCCCGACTCGTATTTAACGAAATTCTTCACCAAAGAGACGGAAGGTAAACCCTTCCTGACGATAGAAATCGACGAACATTCCGCCGATGCCGGCATTATCACACGCTGTGAGGCCTTTATCGATACGATACGCAACGCCAGGACACGCGGTACGAGCATACCGATTACAACGGTCAGTATCTCCTCCAGCCGTACCGACAGCCGGCGCATCTACCTGCCCTATATGATTGACCACGGCTATGTCCTGGCGGCCGCCATGAGACACTGCGGAGCTGATGCCGAACCGCTGCCGGAGTCGGACGAGCTTACCCTGGAACTGGGCAGAAAGTACACCACGGGCAAGGAATGTTACCCGAGTATCATCACTACCGGCGACATTGTTAAGAAAACGCTCACGCCAGACTTCGACGCTGACCGCGCCGCCTTCTTTATGCCCGCGGCCAGCGGCCCGTGCCGGTTCGGACAGTACAATCGACTCCACCGTATGGTGCTTGACGAGCTTGGCTTACAGCAGGTGCCCATCTACGTGTTTGACCAGACCGGAGGTTACCATCGGGATATGGCATCCTTCGGGCAGAGCTTCCGACTTCATGCCTGGAGGTCTATCGCCATACTCGATTCCATGCAGAAAATGGTGCTCGAAAGGCGTCCCTACGAAACAAATAAAGGCGAGGCCGATGCCGTTTATCAGGAGTGGCTGGACTCTCTCATTAAGACCGTCGGGAAAGACAGTGACATCATGAAGCTGTTTTCCCGTCAGGTCAGGGATGCCCTGGAGTCCGTGAAAACCGACAGAGGCACGCCCAAGCCGCGCATCGGCATCGTCGGGGAGATATTCGTCCGCAGCAACCAGTTCGCCAACGATTCGCTGATTCGCAAGCTGGAAGCGCTCGGTGCCCAGTGCGGCTTGCCGCCGCTCGAAGAATGGCTGGACTATATTGACCATCAGCGGAAGCGGCGTAACCGTCTCCATCTGGAAGGGGGCTGGAGAGACTGGGCCAGGCAGAAGCTGACCGAGATTGTCCAGGAGAACGTGGCCGAGCCGATAAGAAAGCAGTTCGACGACTCCATAGAACTTTTCACGCGCGAGCTGCCGACAAAGAAGATAATAGACCGGGGCAAAACCTACCTGACGCCTGCCGTGGAGGGGGAAGCTATCCTGAGTATGGGGCGGGTGGTGGAATACGCCGAGCATGGCTTCGACGGCATCGTCAACATTATACCTTTCGGGTGTATGCCGGGGACCATTGTCAGCCTGCTCCTCCACCAGTTCCGCCAGGACCACGGCCTGCCGGTGCTGAACGTGGTGGTGGAGGGCACCAAGGACCCGGGCGAGTCGATAAGGTTCGAGGCTTTTGTGCAGCAGTGCCGGGAGCACATGACACAGAACCGGCGAACCCACTGAAGGAATCTCGCCCTACCCCCCTTTATCCCCCCATTTCCTTGATATCTTTTCCCACCCTGCCGCCCTCGTATCATCCACGGCTTAGACCGTGAATAATTCCACCCTACCCACCGGGCGGGCTGACGCCCATCTGCTGAAACATGGTGAGCATATCAAAGCTTCCCCACGCTTCTACTTCCTTCCCACCAGCGAAGCGGTTCATGGCAATACCCTTAATCTCAGCTTTCTTGCCCGTGGGTGCGATGCCCATCAGTTCACGTCTGAATAATTATAACTTTTTGTGCGAATTTGTCAAATCCGCCGTTCTTTTCGATAATCTGGTAAGAGTCAGCTTGACGTGACCCCCTAAAACGATACCAGTTATAATCTCGTAGAAATTTGTTTATAGAACCGGGCAGCCCCTGGGAGAATGGCTATATCGAATCATTTAACGGCAAGCTAAGGGACGAGCTTTTGAACCGGGTAATTCTCATGACTCTTGAAGAATCTAAGGTCTTGATAGAACAGTGGCTGAGGGGATAAAATCAGGTACGACCTCATAACGCCCTGAAAGACCGACCACCAGCTCCTGAAGCTATTATTTTGAAAATACTAACTTAAGAAGTGGACCAATTTATCGGTGCAGGTCAGAAAGATATTAAATGAAGCGATTGGAAAAGATATATTCGTGTTCTGATTCATTAAGAAATGGGCCGCGGAAAATGGCTAAGTCAACAGATAAAAAATTGCAGAGAGGTTAAATAAGGAAGGATTATGCGATTTCATATTGATTTCAAATACACATCCCGGGAAGACAAACCCGAATATGTATGGCGAAAATACAGGGAAATACTCCGGGGAAGAATTTTAGATGTAGGAGCTGATGAGTGTGGCCTGAAGAGCTTCCTGCCTGAGGGAATAGAACATATAGGCGTTGGTCTTGGGGGGTCGGTGGATGTGGAAATAAACCTTGAGAAGGAGAAACTACCATATGAGGAAAATAGTTTTGACTGCGTTTTATGCTTGGATGTTTTAGAACATCTTGATAATATACACGAGGTTTTTGACGAGCTTTGCCGGATAACAAGTAAATATCTTATTATCTCATTACCAAATCCTTGGGTAAGCTTTATAGATATGTTAAGGCGAGGGTATTACAAGCATACAGAAATTCCAATGAAGTTTTATAACCTGCCAGCTGACCCACCTGAGGATAGACATAAATGGTTTTACGGGGTGCATGAAGCTGAAAGATTTCTCAAGGAAAGAGGTAGGAGGAACGGGATGGAGGTTGTACAGCTAGATAGGGAGAATGCCAGCCTAAATATTAAAAGGCGGCTTTACCGAATGCTTTTGAAATTTATTGTGCATAAGGATGTTAATGTAGATAGTTTGTGGAGTGGAAATGTCTGGGCGGTTCTGGTTAAGGACAAAATATCGGCTTGACGTGCCCCCCCTTACGCTTCATATATGGGCTGCGCCTCCTCTCGCGGCGTACTCCCCATTTGGGAGGTGGGGGGATATCCACAGGCTAAGACACAGATGCTGCGAGGGCGGCGGGTGGGTAAAGATATCATAGAGGGGAATGATGGTGGGGGGATTAAGGGACGGATTGCTTTGTCCTTCCTGAGCCGGACCTGCAATGATAGTGACTACTCTACTATCGATTCCCGGCCATAGAGTCGCTCTTTCCAGGTCACGCCAGCGCCGACCAGCCACTGCCAGATGGAGTAAAGGACACACAGGATAATATAGCTAATGCCGAGCGGATGCAGCCAGACCGAAATCGACGGTTCTTTGAATCGGGTATCAACGAGCCATCGCATTAAGAGTAAAACCACTACCTGAAAAACAACCACCGCCCGCCAGACGAAAGGCGCCTGGAACATAAAGAATCCGTTCCAGAGCCAATAGAACGGCCCAAAATAGAAAAAGCAGGCAACGGCAACGAGCAACAGCAGTAATACCGGAGATATCACCGTCACCGAATAGATACACCTGACCAGACCATGCCACATCGCCGCCGCTGAGGAGTACATGTTACATGAGACGACCGACGACAGGTCAACGGCTACATGTCGGCCACCGTGGCGGGAGACCTCAATACCCATCCAGATATCCTCCAGAATCCGTGACTTCACCACCTCATGTCCACCGATGCGCCAGTACTCTTCCCTGGAGAAGAGAAGGAACTGACCAATAGCCACCGATGGTCTCGTTGCCCTGGAGCGGTGTATCCACCAGAGTGGCGCCCAGCCAATGATAATAAAGTATATCAGCGGAACGGCTATTTTCTGAGGGAGGGAATTGGCAAGCTGCCGGGGGAACCCCGAAAGCATGGAGGTCTTGAGTTCCATGGCGGTGGAAAGCACGGCGCGCAGCATATGAGCCTCATGTATGGTATCAGCATCAACAAACAAAAGCCATGAGCCGTCGGCATTCCGGGCAAGCTGCTGGCAGGCAAAGGGCTTGCCGGCCCAGTCTTCGGGAAGCGGTGCACCCGTGATTAACCGGATGCGGCTATCCTTCGCCGCCATCTCTAGTACGATTTCCGCTGTGCTATCCGCAGAGTTATCATCCAGTACCAGGACCTCAAAATTAGGATAATCCTGTTTTTGCAGGGATTCCAGGCAGGTCCTTATATTCGCTTCTTCATTTCTGGCCGGAACCAGAATAGAGACAAGAGGGGCGGGGTCAGGCACCTTACTGTCAGTACGCGGCGTCCTGAGGCTTCTCAGGTTGAGGATAAGATTAAGCAGAAAGCCTACCAGACCAGCCGCTATTATCACCTGATACAACATATTTTTACGCTTTCTATATCGTAAAAAGATTTCCCCTTATGACTGTCTGAAGCCAGCGGAACAGCCTGCCCTTGATGCCGGGCAAGGTGTGCAGTTCCTCAAAATGTTTAACGACAAACACGGCCAGAATGCACAGCATTAAGAGCGATTCCCATGAGCTTCCCCTGGTAAAAGTGAGATAAGCCAAAGAGCCTGCGGCCCCGAACACCACCGTCCAAGCATTGACTTCTATAAAGAGAAAACCCAGCACCATGAAGGCCGACAGAGCCAGCAACATATCATGCTGTGGCAGCGCCAGAAGCACTCCGAAAGTAACGGCAACAGCCTTACCTCCATGCCAGTGCAAAAACGGCGATAAAACATGGCCCAATATCGCACACAGCCCCACGGCAACAATAGCCAGCTCGGACAATCCGAAAAACGAATGCGCCAGGAACACAAAAGGCACGCCCTTAACTACATCCAGAAATACGGCCAGATAACCCAATTTCTGGCCGCCGGCACGGAAAACGTTAGCAGCACCTGGATTACCGTCTCCATAGTCCGTTATTTCCTTGCCCAGGAACCAGCGCCCGATATATACGGAAAAGGGACAGGCACCGAGCCAGAATGCCCCTAGAGCCAGTAACGCCGTATATAGCGTTTCCATCTTTTAATCAGCCAGTCTCAATAATATACCTTGAATATCTTGGTATACCATAATACAAAAATACCACGCCGTCAAGTACTACCGGCACCGCTATTCCTGCCTCTCGGGGCCGTGAAGCGCCTTATGCCCAGAATAACACTTCCTACAATACCAATCAATACGCCCACGGGGGTGGCGAATAATATTAGATACGTCATTATCACTTCGATAACCTCCATGGGAGTGCTTTCCAATGCACCGGCGCCTCCTATCATAATGGCAATACGGCTGATTATCTCCACGTAAAGGAAAGACAGGAAAATAGCCCCGAGAATCGCTACGACAAACAATATCAGAAACTTTTTTATCGTGCGCCAGCCACGTACCGCTATGTAGAAGATTATGGTAGTCGCCATGTAACTTAAAACATAACCAGGAACGTCATCCAGTCCGATGAAAACGACGCCTATAATCAGAACACAAAATACCGCAAGCAGGATACTTGTTCCGTGCTTGAGTCCTGTTAGCGCTGAGAGCTTTACCGGCATGTCCTGTACTCCATAGCCTGACCGGAGCGGTCAACATCTATCCTAATACCAACGGCAGCTTTTAGCAAGACGAACGGTCTTCATCACAGTCTGCTATCTGGAAGGATGAAGAGAAATGGGGTATAATATAGCGAACACCAGGGAAAGAACAGGATGAAAACCTTTTTTCGCGAAGTCGTTATAACCGTCATACTGGCTCTGATAATCTTCTTTATTGCGCGGGCTTCAATCCAGACCTACGAAGTACTCATGACCAGTATGGAGCCTAACTTCTACGAGGGAAACCGGGTGGTGGTGAATAAGGCCATCTACTGGTTCGGAGAGCCGCAGCGGGGCGACGTGATAATCTTCGAAGAACCCAACGGGAGCCAGGAAGACTTTATCAAACGGGTCATCGGCTTGCCCGGCGATATTGTCGAGGTGAAAAACCGGGCCGTGTATGTCAACGGCACAAAACTGGACGAGCCATTCGTCATGGATACCCCAAACTATACCATGGAGAAGACACAGGTTCCAGAGGGAATGTACTTCGTCCTCGGCGATAACCGCAACCACAGCAACGACTCGCACCATGGCTGGTTCGTAACCCAGGGAAAAATCCACGGTAAGGCCTGGCTGATAACATGGCCGCCGGATGACTGGGGGACAGTGACCGATTATGACCTTGGGGGGCAGCTGGCGGAAGCCAGTACCTAATCGCGTAACATGCTACGCTCCCCAATATCGGCGTTACGGGGGTAAGGGTGACAGATAGCGTTGAGGAAATGTTCGTGAAATCGGGGGCGGTACTGAGGGGACACTTCCTTCTCGCCTCCGGCCTGCACTCCCCCGTCTACTGGGAGAAATTCCACGTACTGCAATTCCCTGAATACACCGGAAAACTCTGCAGCATGATTGCCGACCACTTCCGCGGGCAAAATATCCAGGTAGTGGCCGGCCCGACCACCGGCGGTATCATCCTGGCCTACGAGGTTGCCCGGCAGATGGGCGTACGCGGCATCTTCGCCGAAAAGGAAGCGAGCGGAGAGAGGGCGTTCCGTCGCGGTTTCCACATTGACCCCGGAGAGAGAGTCCTCATCGTCGACGACATCTTTACCCGGGGCGGCTCGATAAAAGAGGTAATAGCCGCTGTAGAGAAACTGGAGGGCAAAAGCGTGGGCATCGGCGTTCTGGTTGACCGCTCTCCACAGAAGGTGGAACTCGGTATACCTTTCTTCAGCTGCCTTCGCACGGAGGCGATTACCTACAAACCGGAGGCGTGCCCGCTTTGCGCTGATGGCATCCCTCTCGTCAAACCCGGCAGTCCTTCGCAGGTGAAGGATAAACCATCGATGCCGTAAATCCGCTCTTTATTATCAAGAGTTTATTTCTCGATATTAACCCAGTAAATATATGGCACACCTGCCTCACCCTCGATGGGCTTTATTTAATGACCCTATCCCCATTTATCCCCCTTCCCCCGGGAGTGGAAGAGGGAATATAAAATATGAGGGGCTGGCGCCCCTCTTCTCTGGTGACTCCCCGTGGGGGGCTGGGGGATATATTTGGGGATAAGCCGAGGATGAAACGAGGGCGGCGGGTGGGAAGAGATAATCGGGCAATGTGACCGAATTAAATACGGGAGGCTCATCATGGAAACTGCCGCCATAGTTGCTATAATAGTGGTAATCGCCATCATAGTCATTTTTCTGCTGAACAACATCACCCGGCTGAAATACGAGAGAAAATTCCGCGACTGGCGGGACGAGGAACTGCTCAAGTGGCAGACCGATATGGAGCAGGCCAAGAAGTCAGCCGTAAATCAGAGTCGGGCGGTGCTGGGGGGCAAGTTCACCGAGCAGATGGTGCCCTACCTGCCCGACTTTCAATACGACCCCACCGACGCCCGTTTTATCGGCAGTCCCATCGACATGATAGTCTTCCCCGGCCTGGCGCAGGGCGACCCCCGGGAAATAGTTATTCTGGAGATAAAGACGGGCAAAAGCGGACAGCTCACCCCGCAGCAGACGAAAATCCGCCAGCTAATCGAAGAAGGCATGGTAAGGTGGGAGGTGATTCACCGGCTGGATGAGGGGGATAGACTTGAAAATCCCCCTTAATCCCCCTTTTCCAAAGGGG
>Ga0315545_1004462_pt1 | contig 11554 bp, 9 predicted proteins | sample SalMarSW160210MG_FD_203096 | JGI IMG/M metagenome (GOLD analysis project Ga0315545, IMG submission 203096) | Salt marsh sediment microbial communities from the Plum Island Ecosystem LTER, Massachusetts, United States - Salt Marsh Sediment SW1602-10 ...
ACCAGCCAATCGGGAGAGATTTTTCCAGAGCCCTCTTTTGGAAGCGACCTTTGGAGGAGGGGAGGCCAATGTAGCCGTGGGACTAGCCCGATTCGGCTTGGATGTAGCCTATGTTTCGGCTATTCCTAATAATGCAATAAAAATTAAAAGGAAGAAAAAATAGATGACAGAGAGAAAAAAGAGAGTAATTAGATTAAGACAGTCATTTTTAAATAGCGTACGTATGATAGATGTTGAAAGAGCTGTGATTGTTACAGAAGCTTATCAAAAACATGAAGCTGATCCCCAAGTAGTGAAGAGAGCTTTTGCCTTAGATGAAATTTTACAAAGGATGAGTATTGAAATAAGAGATGATGAATTAATTGTGGGGAACCAATCCAAAAACTGTCGAGGGGTACCTTTATTTCCCGAATACGCTATAGATTGGATTAAGAAGGATATGGACACTTTCTCTACAAGAAAAGGCGATCAATTCCAGATCACCGAAGAGCAAAAGGAAACCTTAAGAAAGATTTTTTCTTATTGGGAAAGCAGAACATTGCGAGCTAAAATTAAAGCGGCTCTACCTAGTAATCTAAGCGAAATATTAGAATACGGTGTTTTTACAAACGAGAATTATTCAATGTCAGGGCCTGGGCATATGATTCCGAATTATGAATTTATCATACAAAATGGTTTAATTAATATAAAGGGAGAATGTGAAAATTATATAGAAGAATTAGAATTAGATAACGAGAATTATGAAGATAAATATCATTTCTATAAGGCTTGTTTCATAGTATGTGACGCTTTAATTAAATGGGCTAAGAGATATGCTCAGGAAGCCGAAAAAATGGCTGAAGAAGAGGACAATGAAGGAAGAAAAAAAGAACTTCTGCGTATATCAGAGATTTGTTCCCACGTGCCAGCTAAACCAGCCCGCAATTTTTGGGAAGCACTACAATGCATATATTCCTTACAGGTAGCTATTCAAATAGAAGCTAATGGATTGGCTATTGCCTTAGGTCGCCTTGATCAGATACTTTTTCCATATTATAAAAAAGACATTGAAGAGAAAAGAATGACTAAAGAGGATACATTAGAGTTAATTCAATGTTTCTTTTTAAAGATATCAGAAATAGATAAAGTCTATTCTAATGCAGCCACCAGGTTCTTACAGGGGCCAGCACAAGGCCAGACTATAACCTTGGGAGGATATGCCTCTGATGATAGAGATAGCATCAACGAACTTTCCTATCTATTTCTAGAAGCTGATCGGGGTATTCGATTAATTCAACCTGATTTAGCCGTAAGAGTAACCCGTGCTACTCCGGATGATTTCTTACGAGAAGCATGTATTAATATAAGAGAAGGTTTAACAAAACCAAAGGTATTTAATGATAAACTTATTATCCAGTCTAATTTAAATTTAGGGATGTCATTAAAGGATGCAAGGAACTGGGGTGCCCTCGGTTGTAGTGAATCAGTTGTTTGTGGAAATCAAAATAGTTGGGGAAATTCCGGCCTTATCTGTTTACCCAAATGCTTGGAATTAGCTCTTAATAATGGAAAATGTATGCTTACAGGTAAACAAATGGGGCCACAAACCGGAAAATCGAATGAATTTAAGACATTTGGGGAAGTATTAGCTGCCTTTAAGAAGCAAATAAAATATTTTACTAAGTATTTAACTCTTTATGATAACCTAATAGATAACGTTCATATGCAGGTTGCTCCTTTACCACTTCATTCAATACTAACTCGCGATTGTTTGAAGACAGGAATTGAATTTAACAGAGGTGGAGCAAAATATAACACTACTTCTCCCTTAGGAGTTGGACCGATTACAACCGGAGATTCATTAGCAGCAATCAAAAAAATAGTATTTGAAGAAAAATTAATTACTATGAACGAACTAAATGAAATTTTAATTAATAATTTTGAGGGGAAAGAAAACATTCGTCAAATGTTATTAAATCGTGCTCCTAAGTTTGGTAATGATGAAGATATAGCCGATGATTTATGTAATGAAGTCTTAAATATTTACTGTGATGAATTAGCTAAGTATAAAAATGCAAGAAGCGGCCCTTTTATAGCTGGGCTCTATTATTTATCAGCTAATATACCTTTCGGGTTAAATACAGCAGCCACACCAGATGGTAGAAAAGCCAGAGCAGCATTAAATGACGGAGGAATATCTCCATCTCAAGGGCGAGATAAAAAAGGTATTACAGCAGTAGCAAAATCAGTAGGGAAATTAGATTTGGTAAGAGTACATCATGGAGCTATCCTAAATCAGAGATTCCATCCAAGCTTACTCGAAAGAGAAGATAAGTTAAAATTATTTATGCAGTATATACGTACCTTTATAGACTTAGGAGGATGGCATGTTCAATTTAATGTACTGACCACAGATATCTTAAGAAATGCTCAGCACAACCCTGAAAATTATCGGGATTTAGTAATTCGTGTAGCTGGGTATAGTGCATTTTTTACTGATTTGGAAAGTGAACTACAGGAAGATATCATTAAAAGGACAGAAAAAGTTGCTTATTAAGACCTAATGCCCATTCTTTTGCTTTTTAGTAAATCTTTTATTGAAATAACTATATAGTAATAAAACAAATATTTTAAAACAGGGAAAACAATATGAGCGAAAAGGGTATAGTTTTTGATATCCAGCGGTTTTCAATTCATGACGGTTTAGGCATACGTACTTTAGTGTTTTTGAAGGGCTGTAATTTAAGGTGTCAGTGGTGTTCAAATCCTGAATCTCAACGATTTAAGCCAGATCTATTTTTTCAGCCAGAAAAGTGTATTGGCTGCCAAGCATGTATAAAGGTCTGTTCGCAGAAGGCAATTATTTTTGAAAAAAACCAGATATTTTTTCGCAGGGAACTTTGTAAAAATTGTGGCAAGTGTGCTGAGGTTTGTTATGCTGAAGCACGAGTAATAAAAGGTAAAGAAATAAGCACAGATGAAGTAATTAAGGAAGTAATTAAAGATAACGCTTTTTATTCAAAAACTCAGGGAGGAATAACCTTAGGAGGTGGCGAACCTCTTCAGCAGTCTAATTTCGCACTTTCAATTCTTAAAAAATGCAAGGAAAAAGGATTAAATACTGCCATAGAAACTAGTGGATATGTACCATGGGAAAATATAGAAAGAGTTATTCCCTATACTGATTTCTTTCTTTATGATATAAAACATATGGATCCAAAAGTCCATAAACAATATATTGGAGTAGATAATCAATTGATATTGTTAAATTTAAAAAAACTCGCAAAAAAAGCAATGATTATAATACGTACACCATTAATTCCTGGTTTTAATGATACAGAAACTGATATAAATGATATTGCGCAGTATGTGGCCAAGCTTGGTATTAATGAACTTAATCTTTTACCTTACCAGAATTATGGAAGATATAAATATAATTTATTGGGGCGGGATTATTCATTTAAAAATGATAAAATACTTGATAAAGAAGATGTTAATAAACTTAGAACAGTAGCCATTAAACAGGGGTTGAAGGTAAAAATTGGCGGTTAAATTACGATAGTTGTTAACAAACATCTGATGAATATATTATAGAAGATTAAATAAATATTTATTGGTATATACATTGCCCTATAAAAATAAAATAAATTTTAAGATAAATTAAGATTTTAAGTTAAAAACATATAATATGTTATGTGTAGCAAGGAGAAAGAAAGGATTATTTATGGATAAGAAAAATGTTTTCCTAAAGATTAATTCTAAAGATAATGTTGCTGTTGCTTTATATCCTATCAATAAAGGCACTAAAATAAATATAGATGATCGGGAATTAGTAATACAGGAAGACATAACAAAAGGTTATAAAATTGCTTTAAAATCAATAGATAAAGGGGAAAAGATTATAAAATATGGATATGAAATAGGACGAGCTATCCAGCTTATAAAAAAGGGGACTTGCGTTCATATTCATAATTTAAAAACAAGTTTAAGGGAAAAAATTGAGTATCGTTATAAGCCTGATTTAAAAGAAATAAAATCTCTAAATGATATGCAATATTTTCGTGGGTATGAACGAGATAATGGTCAGGTAGGAATAAGAAATGAAATTTGGGTTATAAACACTGTAGGATGTGTTAATAAACCAGCTGAAAAGATAGTACTATCTGCTAAGCAAAAGTATAAAAATGAAATCAAAAATAGTGAGATAGATGGGATTTTTAATTTTTCCCACCCCTTTGGGTGTTCTCAATTAGGCGATGATTTAATAAATACTCAGAAGATTTTAGCGGGTCTGGTTAAACACCCAAATGCAGCCGGGGTATTGGTAGTAGGTCTTGGATGTGAAAATAATTTAATTAGCGAATTTAAAAAAGTAATGGGAGATTATAATGATAATAGGATTAAGTTTATCAATCTTCAGGATGTAAAGGATGAAATTAAAGAGAGTTTAAATAAAATGGATATGCTAGTAAAATATGCTAAAAGATTTAAAGTAAAAGACATACCGGTATCTAAATTAAAGATAGGAATTAAGTGTGGAGGTTCAGATAGTTTTTCTGGCATTACCGCAAACCCTTTAGTAGGAAAAATATCGGATAGAATAGTATCATCTGGAGGAACGGTTATTTTAACTGAAGTTCCTGAAATGTTTGGTGCCGAAAAAATTTTAATGAACAGGGCTCAAGATAAAAAGACCTTTCAGAAAATAGTGAATCTAATTGATGGATTTAAAGATTATTTTCTCTCAAATGGGCAGGCTATTTATGAAAATCCATCTCCAGGAAATATAGAAGGTGGCATTACTACTTTGGAGGAAAAATCTTTAGGATGCATAAAAAAAGGTGGAACAAGTATAATAAGAGATGTGATTTTTTATGGTGATCAATCAAATGGAAATGGCTTACAATTGCTTGAAGGGCCAGGAAATGATCTTGTTTCTATTACTGCATTAACAGCAGCTGGATCTCATATAATTTTATTTACAACTGGGAGAGGAAATCCTTTGGGTAGTCCTGTTCCTACAATAAAAATATCTACAAATAATGAACTTTATAAAAAGAAAAATAATTGGATTGATTTTAATGCTGGGCAGTTGATCGATGGAGTTGAAATGAATAAACATGCTGAAGATTTAATGGTATATATACTAAGGGTGGCTTCAGGAATAGTAAGAACGAAAAATGAAATAAATAATTATAGAGATATAGGTATTTTTAAAAATGGAGTTACATTATAAGTAGTAAATTTTTTCAGATATGAATTTACTTTAAAAGCAGGGTTAATAGTCATTTACTCCAGTAAAAATTAGTGTAAGAGAAGGTAAAATAATGGCTATTAAAAGTGTATTATCTAAAAGAACTATTAGGGGTGAAAATTTATTAGCCTATTTAAAAGAACCAAAGCTTTAATTAATATACTTAAAATAAAACTTAATTTTTAAAAATGAAAGGAAAATTTTAAAAATGGGTATAAAAGAAAAGACTATTAATGATATAAAACTAGGAGATTTTGTTGAATTTACTAAAACTATTACCGAAACAGATGTTTATTTATTTGCAGGCATAACTTGTGATTATGCCCCACATCATATCAATGAAGAATTTGCTAAAACTACTATGTTTGGTGAAAGGATTGTTCATGGTTTCTTAACAGCATCATTAACATCAAGCTGTACTTCACAAATTGTCGCTCCGGGAGGGTTATCACTCGGTAATTCTTTTAAATTTTTGAAACCAGTTAGATTTGGTGACACAATTACAGCTAAAGCCGAAGTTATAGAAATTATTTCTAAGAAAAAAATTGTTAAAATCAGGACTACTTGTACCAATCAAAAGGGCGAATTAGTACTGGATGGAGAAACTGTTCAAATTATGAGAGTGAGATAAATTTTATTTAATTGGAGAGATAAATATGAGATTAAAGGATAAGATTGCACTTATCACCGGTTCCAGTCGGGGAATAGGAAAATCTATTGCTTTACAATATGCTACGGAAGGAGCTAAGGTTATTGTTAGTGCAACTACATTAGAATCTGCGGAAAAAACTGCAAATGAAATTAAACAAACTGGTGGAGAAGCTTTTGCTATTGCAGTTGATATTGCTAATAAGGATAATGTTTTTGCAATGTATGAGAAAATTTTTAATAAATATGATCGTCTAGATATTGTTGTTAATAATGCAGGAATATCTATGACAAAATCTACTATTGAGCTCACAGAAGATGACTGGGATAGGACAATAGATATTAATTTAAAAGGTACTTTTCTCTCCTGTCAAATTGCAGCAAAAAAGATGTTTGCTCAAGGAAAGGGTTGTATAATCAATATTTCTTCAATTTGGGGTTCAGCAGCTGCTCCGGAGCGAGCAGCATATTGTGCCAGTAAATGGGGCATTGAAGGATTAAGTAAAGTATTAGCTATTGAATGGGCAAGCAAAGGTATTAGAGTGAATTGTATTGCTCCAGGCTATACTTATACTGATCAAATAAAAGAACTTATAAAGAGAGGAATAATTAAGGAAAAAATATTGAAAAAAAGAATTCCACTACATAGGTTTGCCTCAGTTAAAGATATAGGTAATCTGGCCATCTTTCTGGCAAGCGAGGAAGCAAGTTATATAAATGGAGAAATAATAAGGGTTGATGGCGGATTTAACGCTTTTGGTTATATTTTAGAATAAGGGTTATAAATTAGTTTTATGGAGGGATAATATTGAATAGTAAGATCATATCTGCAGAAGAAGCTATTACAAAAATAAAAGACAATGATACTGTTGCTATTGGTAGTTCTGGAGGTGGATTTCTTGAACCCACCTTATTACTAAAAAGTTTAGGTGAAAGATATAAGAAAACGGTTGAACCCAAAAACTTAACTTTACTGCATTCAACTGGTATAGGTGATAATAAAGATGGGGGCTTATGCCATTTAGCCTTAAAAGGATTAGTTAAAAGGGATATTGGTGGTCATTGGGGTATGGCTCCAAAGATGGTTGAATTAGCCCTAAATAATGATATTGAAGCATATAATCTACCTCAGGGTGTATTATCTCAGCTATTTAGAGAAATTGCTGCAAATAGGCCGGGTTTGATTACAAAAATTGGATTGAGAACTTTTGTTGACCCTAGAATTGAGGGGGGTAAATTAAATTCAATTACAAGAGAAGATATTGTCAAACTAATTGAATTAAATGGGGAAGAGTTCTTGTTTTATCCTGTAATAAAAATTGATATTGCACTCATAAGAGGAACTACCGCTGATTTAGATGGTAATATTACTTTAGAAAAGGAAGGTGCTTTTTTAGAAAATCTTTCGATAGCTCAGGCTGCCCATAACAATGGAGGAATAGTAATAGTGCAAGTTGAAAGAGTTGCTCAAAGAAGGACATTAAATCCACACAATGTTAAAATTCCTGGTATTTTAGTTAATTATATAGTTATTGATAAAAAACAACAACAAACTTGCATTACCCAATATAATCCAGGTTATAGTGGAGAAATAAAGGTTCCAATAGAAAGTTTGAAACCCATGCCTTTAAACCATAGAAAGATAATTGCTAGAAGAGCTACAGAGGAATTAAAAAAGAATTGTGTGATCAATCTTGGTGTGGGGATAGCAGATGGAGTAGCTTTAGTTGCTGCAGAAGAAGGGAAAGAAAATCAATTTACCTTTGTAATTGAACAGGGTTTAATTGGCGGTGTACCAGCTCCAGGAGTAGAGTTTGGTGCTTCTTTAAATCCAATTGCCATTATAGATGCTCCTTATCAATTTGATTTTTTTGATGGAGGTGGAATTGATGTGGCATTTTTAGGGGCTGCAGAGATAGATAGGTATGGTAACGTAAACGTTAGTAAATTTGGTTCGCATATCGCTGGATGTGGAGGCTTTATTAATATATCACAAAATGCTAAGAAAGTCGTTTTTTGCTGCACATTTACTACTGGAGGATTGAAGACAAAGATTGAAGATGGAAAATTAAATATAATTCAAGAAGGCAAAATTAAAAAATTTGTTAATGATGTTGAACAAATTACCTTTAGCGGAAAGTATGCAAGACAAATTAATAATCAAGAAGTTTTGTATGTTACCGAAAGAGGCGTTTTTAAATTAAATTCTACGGGTTTGGAACTTATTGAAATCGCTCCAGGTATTGACCTTAAAAAGGATATATTAAATCTAATTGATTTTAAAATAAAAGTAGCCCACAATGTTAAAGAGATGAATTCGAAGATATTTAATGAAAGTTTAATGGATTTAGAATTTGGTTAATAGTACTAATTTTAAATATTTTTGAAGATTTAATTTAAAAAATACTAAATTATATTATTTCTCTTATAAAATATTAATAATATAAAGAAAAATTTTTTAAATCATTGTTATTTGATATAAAGGAGATCTTTTATGAATGAAACAGTAAAAGTTGATTATCACGGTTCAATTGCTACAATTACAATCAATCGCCCGGAAAAGAGAAATGCAATTGACAAAAATGTTATAGAAGGTATTGTTGAAGCAGCAGAAATAGTTGATAAATCAGATGATATTAAAGTTATAATTTTGACTGGAGCAGGGGAAAAGGCTTTTTCTGCAGGTGCTGATATTGAAGAACTTTCAAATGAGGATGGTTTAGAACGACAAGAAAAGATAGAAGTATCACATATTATTTATGGTATTAGTAAACCCGTAATTGCAATGGTAAGAGGTTACGCCGTAGGTGGTGGTTGCGAGTTAGCCTTAGCCTGTGATTTTAGAATTGCTTCTGAGAATGCTAAATTTGGATTCCCTGAAATAACAAGAGGATGGATACCTGGTGGTGGTGGAACTCAATTATTGCCAAAAATAATTTCGCAGGGGATTGCGATGGAGTTGCTTCTAACTGGGGATTTTATTGAAGCTAAAAAGGCAAAAGAGATAGGCTTGGTCAATAAAGTATATCCTGATAGCAAACTGGAAGAAGAAACTTACAAAATAGCTAGACATATCGGAGAACATAGTATGATGGTTATAAAATTTATTAAAGATGCAGTAAGAATATCTTATCAGCTTAATACTAATTCTGGCTTTGCTTACGAAAAGAAACTACTTGCTCTTTGTTTTAACACCAAGGAAAAAGATGAGGGAGTGAGACGATTTTTAAAAAAATAAATTTTTAAATATATAATTTAGTAATTAGAAGATATAAAAAATTCAGGTTTTTAGGTTAGAAAGTGTCAATTGAAGAGTTTATGAAAAGATTTGCTTATTTATTAACCCGAAAGCCAGAATACCACTAATATCATTCCCTTGGGTGTCTACACTAATTGGGATTATTTTTTTAGAAGTAATTTTTAAAAAAAGAAGGATTTTAAAAGCAAGTGTAGTATGAATAATATATATGATATCTTAAAAGCTAGCATTTATCATTATATACTGTAATTTTTTTAATTTATGATTTAAAAAAATACGAAGATTAAACTAGAAAAATATTTATATTCAGTATAATTTTTATCTTATCTCTATCTGTAAATTTAGTAGCTTTTATGGCGTTAAATTAAGGGTACAATAACATGGGTTTTCCTGTAGATAAATGTAAACTCGCCTAAAGGGCATTGGACATAGCTCGAAAAGTGGAAAAATTTTCCGAGCATGCCTGTGGTGTTTCCACATACTTTTAACTAGCGATATATAAGAAAAGTTAAAGGGGGTGGTAAATTAAGATTGTAAAATTAGTTTTTCTAAGGATTAATTAAATTTTTGAAAGGAGAAAAAAATGAAGATATCTAAAAAAGTATCTGTAGTGGTATTAATTTTGATGCTCGTTGTCTTTTTAAGTATGGCAATTTCTTTAACTGCTTTTGCTCAGGAACCTATAAAGCTTGTTCTTGCAACTATGTTACCCAAGGATCATGTGTATTTTAGGACTTTAGAATTTTTTGCAGATAAAGTGAAAGAATATTACGATGGACCAGTGGAATTTGAGCTCCATCATTCTGCTGACATCGGTACAGAAAAAGATGCCTTTGAATACATGATGCAAGGGGTTTCGGTAGATGTTAGTATTATTTCCCCTGCCTGGATGGCTACCTGGGATAAAAGAGCGGCTTTTATGGATGCACCTTTCTTATTTAAAAACCAAGCTGCTTGGGAAGAAGGTATGAATACCGAAGTCTTTAAACCAATTGCTGAAGGAATTAGAGAAAAGGGAGTAAGAATCATTGGTTATGGCGGTGGTGCTATAAGAAATTTAATTGTAAACAAACCAGTATGGAAGACTGCAGATTTACCTACTGTAGAAATGAGAGTCCAGGGTTCGCCATTAGCAAAAAAGGTATTTGACGCTGTTGGTGTTCAGGCTACACCGATGGATTATATGGAGGTTTACAATGCGATTAAGATGGGGGTATTAGATGGACTGGAGAATGAACCTGCTGGGATGTCTCAGATGAAATTTTACGAAGTTGCTCCTTATTATGTATTAACTGATCATCAGATGACTGTCCGTCTTCTTTGTGTAAGCGAAAAGAGATTCCAGAGTTTTCCTGAGGGTTTACAAAAGGCAATATTAAAAGCTGGACCAGAAGCATCTTGGTTTCATCATGTAACTGAAGTTGGCGAAGGCACAAAAATCTTGGAAGATTTAGTTGAAGCTGGACAGCTGAAAGTAATAAAATTCTATAATACAGAGATTAGGAAAAGAGTTGCACCTGTTGTAGAGGAATATGCTAAAGAAGTTGAAGCATACGATATCTTATTAACCTGCCAGGAGATTAACGAGAAAAATTAGTAAAAAAATAGAAAATTCATAGGCAGACAGATAAATATTTTCTGTCTGCCTATGTTAATAGAAATATTGTAAAAATATTAAAGAGGGGAAAATGGTTTTTCGAATAATTGATATTTATGCAAAAATGATAACTAAATTTATTACTATATTCATGTATATACTTTTATTCTCAGTTGGTTTACAAATTACAGGAAGATATATCCCTTTTGTACCCAGGTATTTATGGCCATTAGAAGTTACTAATTTTTCTCTAATCTGGTTAGTATTTCTTGGATCAATAATTGGGGTGAGAGGAAGAAGACATTTTTTTGTAGATATATTTGGTGAAAATATAAATCCTAAATTAAATGGAGTACTTAATATTATCTATTTTTTTGTGTTATATTCGATGGCAATTATTTTTATTTTTTTTGGTTATAAGTACTTTGTAAAATGGGGTTTAATTCAAAATTCAGATATTACTGGAATGAATATGGGATTTCTCTATTTTTCTGTACCTTTTTCCGGTATTTCTTGGTTTATTTTTTTAACAGAAGATTTATATAAAAGCTATTTTCAAAAACATCAAAAATGTGGAAGGGAACAAAAGTAATGAGTGCCTTAACTGTATGCATAATCATGTTTTCATTGTTGATTGTATTGATACTTTTACGTGTACCTGTTAGCTTTGCCTTAGGTTTTGCCGTCCTCCCTATTTTATTACTTACTCCCAGAATAACCCCGGTAATGTTATTACATAGAATGATGGTACAGTATGGTTCTTTTATTTTAATTGCTATTCCTTTTTTCCTTTTAGCGGCTAACCTAATGAATGATT
>Ga0315545_1004463_pt1 | contig 11552 bp, 11 predicted proteins | sample SalMarSW160210MG_FD_203096 | JGI IMG/M metagenome (GOLD analysis project Ga0315545, IMG submission 203096) | Salt marsh sediment microbial communities from the Plum Island Ecosystem LTER, Massachusetts, United States - Salt Marsh Sediment SW1602-10 ...
AAAATTCGGCATGTATTTGATAAATTAAACCGTGTAATTCATAATAGCAGGCTATCCACCGGCTTTATCTCGCTCTTCTATGGGGAGCTGGAATCCAATGGAAACCTTTTCTATATCAACGCCGGCCAACCTCCACCGCTTCTTTTTTCCCAGGAGAAAATTCAGGAGCTCAGCATCGGAGGCATCCCCATAGGACCCTTACCAGAAACCGAGTTTAAACGTGGATTTGCCCACCTCGATCACCAAGGGGTCCTCCTTCTCTACACGGATGGCTTGATCGAACGAAAAAGTAAGGGTGGTCATCAATTTGGTATTCAACGATTGAAAGAACTTCTCTTAAAGCACAGAGCCGATAGGGCCGATCAGATCCTTGATCTCATATTTGATTACGCCCAAAAGTTTGGAAAGGTAGCCAAATGGGAGGACGATATAACCGTAGTGGTGATAAAAAGAACCCTATGAATGATAAGTGGCTTCTGTGTGATTTTCATATCCACAGCAATATGAGCGATGGAGTTCTCCCCGTTGATGAGATCGTTGATCTCTATGGGGAGAAGGGATTTGATGTTATCAGCATAACCGATCATGTGTTGGACAGGGTAAGCCTAAAAGAGGAAAAACAAAAGGGAGAGCCCTGCCATAACGTTGAGAAGGAAAATTTTGGTGAATACCTGAAACTCCTATGGAGAGAAAAGGCGAGGGCCTGGAAGGAGTATAAGCTATTGCTGATTCCCGGTGCTGAGCTGACCAACAATTGGAAGAAATACCACATACTGGCCGTAGATATAAAGGAGTGGATTGATCCAACCTTGCCTGTAAAGGAGATCGTAAATTGTATACATTCTCAGAACGCTATAGCAATTGCCTGTCATCCACATCATAAACCAAGCGAGGGGCCGCAACCCCATATCCATCTATGGAAGAATCAGAAAAAATACCGGGACATCTTTAATGCCTGGGAGATTGCCAATAGGGACGATCTCTTCAATGTGATCGGGTTAAAGAGATTCAATCATGTGGCAAATTCAGATTTCCACGAACTGAGGCACCTCTATTCATGGAAATCGCTGATTCTGGCGGAGAAAAATGAGGAGGCGATAAAGGATGCCATCCGATCTAACAGATATGTTGCCGCCTATCTCTTCCGGGAGAACAAGGAGAACCTTTGAAGAAGAACCTGATTGAAAGGCTGCTACCGATTATTGCCTCATTGGCCTGGGCATTTCTCTTCGGGATAATGCTCATTCTTTTTACGGAAGGGATACCAGTTGTAAAATCCATATCCCCTCTTCGCTTTCTGTTTGGCCTGCACTGGTATCCAGTCCATGAACCACCGGAGTTTGGGATTTTGCCTCTGCTCTTAGGCTCCTTTATGGTTACACTGGGGGCTATAATAGTTGCTCTTCCCCTGGGACTGGGTTGTGCCATATACCTTTCAGAGATTGCCCGCCCCTGTATAAGGGATATAACCAAGCCGTTTATAGAGATGCTCGCCGGTATCCCTTCGGTAGTTTATGGATTCTTTGGTCTGGTATTCTTGGCTCCCCTTATCCAGAAGATCGGTCACCTCCCCACAGGGCTAACCGGGGGAACGGCCTCGATTATTCTGGGAATTATGGCTCTTCCCACTGTCACCAGTATCGCTGAGGATGCCATATCCTCGGTTCCAAGGAACTTAAGGGAGGCATCTCTCGCCCTGGGGGCGACCAGGTGGGAGACCATAACAAGAACAGTCCTCCCAGCGGCCAAATCGGGTATCTTCACCTCAGCCATTCTGGGGGTTGGCAGGGCAATTGGTGAGACGATGACTGTCTTAATGGTGGCTGGGGGTTCAGCGGTCATCCCCAGTCACTTCTTCCGACCGGTAAGAACGATGACCGCAACCATCGCCGCGGAGATGGGTGAAGCACCCATCGGAAGCCTACACCATCATGCTCTGTTTGCTATCGGGCTTGTCCTCTTTCTGCTGACCCTGGGGCTGAGTCTGGTTGCAGAATGGGTTAAGGAAAAATGAGAAGAAAGAAAGAGTTGCTTGGTATATTGGCTATTCGGCTTTCCGTTCTGTTTGTCCTGGTCTCCCTCTTTGCGGTTCTTATTTTTATCTCATTGAATGGGCTTAAGGTCTTGAATATAGGGTTTCTGTTAGAACCGCCCAAAGAGGGGATGACCAAAGGCGGTATCCTCCCGGCAATTGTGGGCAGCCTTTGGCTTTCGGTGGGATCAATCTGTTTTGCTCTACCCCTGGGAGTGCTGAGTGCGATCTACCTTGCCGAGTATGCAAAGGGGAGAAGGCTAATCAGGGTAATAAAAGTGGGGATAAACGCCTTGGCTGGAGTCCCCTCTGTCGTCTTTGGGCTCTTTGGACTGGCAGTATTTGTTAAATTCTTTGGCTTTGGCGTATCCATCCTCTCAGGCTCGCTCACCCTGGGGATATTGATCCTACCAACGATAATAAGGGCAAGTGAGGAGGCGGTCCTTGCAGTCCCTCAGGACTTCAGGGAGGCATCCTTTGCCCTGGGGGCAAGCAAGTGGCTGACGGTAAGAAGGGTAGTCCTCCCCACAGCTTTGCCCGGCATCCTCACTGGCGCCATACTGGGAATAGGCCGAGCTGCGGGTGAGACAGCACCCATTCTCTTCACTGCCGCTACATTCTATCAGAGAGGACTCCCTCATTCCATATTTGATGAGGTTATGACCTTACCTTATCATATCTATGCCCTGATGACCGAGGGGGCATCACCCAAATATCAAGTCCCCATTGCCTATGGAACCGCATTGGTGCTCCTCCTGCTTGTTCTGGGGATAAACCTTGTGGCCATCATTATGCGCACCCGAGCGAGGAGAGCCCAAAAATGGTAAAATATAAGATCGTCACCAAAGAACTGAACTTCTGGTATGGAGAAAATCATGCCCTAAAGGATATAGATATCTCCATCCCAGAGAATACAGTGACTGCCATAATGGGCCCTTCTGGATGTGGGAAATCAACCCTCCTCCGTTGCTTCAATCGTCTGAATGACCTGGTGGATGGCACCCAAGTTAAAGGGGAAGTCCTCCTTGATGGTGAAGATATATATCGAGATTCGATGGATGTCTTCCTCCTGAGAAGAAGGGTGGGGATGGTATTTCAAAAGGTGAACCCTTTCCCCAAGACCATCTTTGAAAATGTTGCTTATGGTTTAAGGATTCATGGATGTAAAGATGGCGCCAAACTTGAGGATAGAGTGAGAGAAAGCCTTATGGATGCGGCCATCTGGGATGAGGTTAAAGCCAGTCTCCACAAGAGCGCCTTCGATCTCTCAGGCGGCCAGCAGCAGAGGCTCTGTATTGCCCGAGCAATAGCGATTGAACCAGAGGTCATCCTTTTTGATGAGCCCTGTTCAGCACTTGACCCCATCTCCACCGCAAAGATTGAAAAGTTAATTGAGGAATTGAAGCAAAAGTTCACAATTGTGATTGTCACACATAATATGCAGCAAGAAGCCAGAGTTTCAGACTATACTGCTTTTATGCTCTTGGGGGAATTGGTGGAATTTGGGAAGACCGAAAAGATATTCACAGCACCGAAAGATAAACGAACAGAGAACTATCTAACAGGAAAGTTTGGATAAAAAGGAGGAAGGATAATGCTAGGCCAGAAAATTATTGAACTCAAGGAGAAGCTCTTTGCCCAGGCGGGCCTAGTAGAGGAGATGGTGGCTAAAAGTGTGAGGTCACTAATAGAGGGAGACGAATCGCTTGCTAAGGATGTTATTGAAAAGGATGAGCCCAGGGCAAACGATCTGGAGATCGAAATTGAAGACTATGCCATCAATTTAATGGCCCTCTACCAGCCTGAGGCCTCAAACTTACGCACTGTAATTATGATCATTAAGATAAACAACGACTTAGAGAGGATTGGAGACCATGCAGTGAACATTGCTGAGAGGGCGCTATACTTAATACCAAGGCCAAAGGTCAAACCATTGATTGACATCCCCAGAATGGCTACGCTCTCGATAAAGATGTTGGAAGAGAGCCTCGATTCTTTTACCAGGAACGACCCGGATCTTGCCGTTAGGGTATGCAAAATGGATTCGGAGGTTGATGCCCTCCTCGATCAGATAACCAGAGAGCTCCTCACCTATTTAATGAGTGATTCCTCCACAATAGACCGTGCACTGGAGTTAATTCTCATATCTCGTAACCTGGAAAGAATAGCCGACCTGGCCACAAATATCGCAGAGGATGTTATCTTCATGGTAAAGGGGAAAGTGATAAAACATCACAGGGGAAACTCTATGATGGGGAGATAGGGGTCAGCCCTTGACATTTGACAAATTCTGGGTGATATCCTCTATTTCCTCTTTAAATTCGTATCTTTTGCTATCTGTTGTGCAAATCTCTGACATACCTTGGTTACAACTGAATAGCTAATATCGCCAGAAAACTAACCTGACCTATCTGCCAGGTGATAATGATTGCTCATAAACAGATAATAATGGAGCAGACAACCGTATTTCTCCTGGCCTCTTTTAAGCAACCTTTGAATTGCTCATAATTAGATTCAGTGTGGTAGATTTCTTTTTGCTCATTTCCCCTTGATAAAAGGCACTTTCGTATTCTATTCAATTGGCAACGCTCTAGCCATAGCTACCGATCAATTCCAGGTTTTAAATGAACCTCCAGAGGCTTTTGTCAAATGTCAAGGGCTGACCCCATACCGCTCTGTACCGCTCTGGGGCTATGGGTAAGCCCCGGTTCGGTAGGCCTTATGCCGATGGATTATAGGGATGAAAAAAACAACCCAGCCTCGAGGCAAGATCTAAATTCATATCAACCTTTAGGAATCATCATTTCACTGATCTTTAAAACCATTATGGTCAAATCATCATAGGGTGGAGCGGGGTCGCTAAACTCTTTTACCGCACTGAGGATATTCTCTTTTATTCTTTGGGGGCTTAAACCCCTATAGCGTATCACTGAACTGAGCAACCTCTCTTCACCATACTCCTCTTCCCCTTGGTTTAGGGCCTCTGTCACCCCGTCGGTATAGAGGATGAGAAGGTCACCCCAGGAGAGTTGAGTTCTACCGACCTTATATTTAACATCGAGGAAAGCCCCTAAGATGGTTCCCCCTTTTTCCAATTTCTCCACCCTGCCGGTGGAGTGCACGAGAAGTGGATAGTTGTGGCCGGCGTTGCAGTAGGAGAGGGTCCTTTGCTGGGGATCAAGCTCCCCGTAGAAAAGGGTGACAAACTTCTCTGAAGTGGTGCTTTTGAAGAGAAGGGAATTAACCAACCTTATCGTCTCCTGGATGGGATGGCCATTCTCCACCTCCGCTCGCAGGGAGGCCTGAAGCGAGGACATAAGCAGGGCAGCGGGCATGCCCTTTCCCGATACATCACCTATGGCGATTCCCAGATCTCCCCTCTTGGTGGTGAGAAAATCAAAGTAATCCCCTCCTACCTGTCTGCAGGGCCTGGTCTCCACCGAAATCTCCATACCTGGGAGGCAAGGGAGGGATGAGGGAAGAAGGGAATTCTGGATTTGGCGGGCCAGGGCCATCTCGTCGTCCAACCTCCTCTTCTCCAAGGCCTCCTCATAGAGTTTGGAGTTCACTAAGGCCAAGGCCAGTTGGTTGGAGAGAAAGCCAAGCAGGGTGATCTCATCATAGGTATAGCGAAATCCCCGCACCTTCTCCCCCAAGCCAAAGAAACCTATAAACTCCTCTCCCCTCAAGAGGGGAAAGAGAAGGTGGGGCTTAAAGTCCGGTTGGAAAGTTTCCCCCTCAGGCAGGTTCTCGATAAACTCCTCTGCCAAGATGGGCCCTCCCCTTTCTGCCAACTCCCTCATCGCTCTATCACCCAAATCTATCTTGGCCTTCCCCCTTCCCCAATCAACCAGAAACTCCCCACCTCTCCTGTCCCTGATCACCAGGAAGACCCCTTGAACCATAAGTCCATTTTTCAGGGTATTTTCCAGCCTCCTCCATAGGCCGTCAAAGTCCAACAGGAAGACGATCTCACTGCTCAGCGTCCTGAGCAGGGTGCGGTAATCCCCTCCTTCCTTAGCACTGACCCTTTCCATCATCCTTGCTATCCTCTCCATAAGGGGGCGGAAGATAAGGATAGCCAGGATAATGAAGGCCACATCGAAAAGAGGGAGATCCCTACCCAAAGAAAGAGAGAGCGCCTGACTTAACCCTCTTATCATCAGAAGGTAGACGGAAATAAAAAATCCAATAGTAAAGGAGTAGACTAAACTCTGTCTGACAATGGCCTCTACATCCAGGAATTGATGCCGGGTAACTGCCCAGGCAACAGCTCCACTTCCCACTATCACGGCCAGAAGGGCCAAAAAGAGCTTGAGGTCACCAGGGATATGCAGGGGAAGGAGAGCGGGCAGGATATAGGCCGCGGCATAAAGCCCTACGCCTGACCTTATTCCATAGACAAGCAGGCCCATTCCTCTCCTTAGCTTGGGGTTCTTTATCTTCCTATAGCCTCGGTGGAGAAGCCACATCCCCAAGAGGAAGTAAACCAGGTTTATGGAGGAGAAGAACTTAATGTGGAACTTGAAGAGGAGGGAAAAAGCTATCCCAGTAAATTTGACCAGAAAATTGAAGGGGGAGGAGAAGGGACCTAACCGGTCAGAGAGGGCCTCCAGGAGGGAATGGGGTATTAGCTTCCCCCACTCGGAGAAGGTGGTAATGAAGAAGAAGTGGAAGGTATAAGGAAGGAATATGAAATATTTTATCCAGGGGTGTTTGAGATAAAAGGGGTTCTCCTGAGGGAAGACCAGGGCAAAGAGGAGGAGGAAGGGGAAAAAGAACTCCCAGATGTAGAAGAAGTTTGCCAGAAATGGGGCATAGAGAGCTATCCCTCCTGGATTTAACTTGTCCAGGATAAGGCCTATTCCCCCCATAAGTGGGCCAAGGCTGGCAAAGCAGAGCATCAGACCGGTGACCCCATTCTCCTTTCTTCTGGGGTTGACTCTCCAGATAACCAGCCCGATGAGGAGAAGGACCGTGCCCCCCAGGAGGAACCCAATAACGGCGATGACCTGGTAGGTAGACATAGTTCATCTCCTCACATATTTGACTAAGGTCACCCTGGTCCCCGGCCTAAATCTAATCTTTACCTCATCCATCAGGGAGCGCATAATGAAGATCCCCCTTCCTCTGGTCTTCATTATGTTCTGGGGGCTCGAGGGATCCCTGAGCTCCTGGGGGTTGAAGCCACGGCCCTCATCCCATACCTCTATTGTCAACCTATCCTGGGACGGGGAGAGGGAGAGGAAGATCTTGCCCTGGCCATGTTCGATGGCGTTGTTCACCGCCTCAGTCGCCGAAATGGCAATCTCATCGACCGATTTGGGATCAAAGCCCATCTGGCTGGCCACCCTCTCAGTGATCTCATCGGCCTTTTTCACCGCCGAAAGAGAATGAGAGAGGGTCAAAACTATCTTCTTTCCACCCTCCTTTGACAATTTTCACTCCCGGGAAAGTTCTCTTCTTTGAGCTGTAACTTCGTCGTTGGCCTTAAGGGAATTTTTCTTCAGCCAAGCCCGCCTGCATTGCAGTCGCCCCCCCTTTATTCTGCCTTTACCACTACCAGAGTGAGGTCATCCCCTTGAGAGGGGGCAAAGCTCCTCACCTCTTCTACTATCTTCAGCCGAAGAGCCCTCGCTGTCAAATTAATGTTTCCCTTGATGATCTCCAGTAATCTATTAACCCCGAACTCCTCTCCCTGTTGATTGATCGCCTCTGTCACCCCATCGGTATACATCACCAAGATGTCCTCGGGGGCCAGCTTAATCCTATCCTCCTGATAGACCGAGTTGTAGAGCCACCCCAAAACTATACCACCTGTCTCCAGGTATTTTATCTCCCCTCCTCTTCTAAAGAGAATAGGTGGATTGTGTCCAGCGTTGGCATAGGTAAAGACCCTTTTCCCCGTATCCAGAACCCCGTAGATGGCGGAGACAAACTTGTCCTCTTCTGTGCTCTCATAGAGGAGATTGTTTACCTTCTTCAAGATCTTGCCTATGGCATAGTTGTTTCTTATCTCGGCGATAAGGCTGGCCCGGAAGCTGGCCATTATTAGGGAAGCCGAAATCCCCTTTCCAGAGACATCCCCTACCACTAACCCCAACTGCTCATCGGCTATATGGATGAAATCGTAGTAGTCTCCCCCCACCTGTTGAGAAGGAAGATTTATACCAGAGATATCAAAACCCGGTATGCGCGGGCGGAACTTTGGCAGAAAGCTGCGTTGAATCTGCCTGGCTAAGGCCAGATCCTTATCCAGTAGCTTCTTCTGGGTTACCTCCTCGTGGAGGAGGGCGTTTTCCACAGCCACTGCTGCCTGACTGGCAAAGGCGGTGAGAAGCAGAAGATCCTCCTCATCATAGGCGTTTAGCCTTTCGCTCTCTAAGTTAAAGACCCCAATAACCTTTCTTTTGCTCATCAGGGGCGCTGCTAACTCCGATTTGGTGTTATCTTTAGCCACTACATAGCGAGGATCTTGGGAGACATCTGGGACGATCTCTCCCTTCCCCGTTTTTGCCACCCACCCCATAACCCCCTCCCCCACCTTTAACCTCACCTTATCCTCCATATCTGGGCGGTAACCTTTGGTCATCTCCCTCCCGATCTGCTGATTGTCTGGATCAATAAGGTAAATCCCTGCGGCATCGTAGTCCACCACCTTACGCAGGGAATCGATTATTAACTCCAGGACCTCGCTCAACTTTAGGGAAGAGGTGATCTTCTTCCCCATCTCATAGAGGGTGGATTTCTCTACCATCTCCCTCTTTGCCTGATTATAGAGGCGGGAGTTCTCGATGGCAATCCCTACCTGTTCGGCAAAGGCTGAGAAAAGGGCTAAGCTTCCGTAAGTGAATGGTCTGCCTTCAAGTGGGTTGATTGCCTCCAAGACGCCCAAGACCTCTCTTCTTCCCCTTAAAGGGGCGAAAAGAGCACCCTGTGAGATTGCTCCCTCCTTTTCAGGGGAAAATTGGGGGTCCTCCTCCGGTTGGTTCACCATTTTCGATTTCCCCTCTTGAGCCACCCAACCGGCAATCCCCTCGCCCACTCTCAGCCTAATTGCCTCTTGCTCTTTTACCCTCTGATTGGAGAGGATCTGGAAGAAGAGCTCCTCTCTCCTTTTATCCAGCAAGAGTAGCGAACAGGCTTCAACCCCTATTAGCTCTCTGGTTAACCTTGCTGTGATGGAGAGAAGCTCCTCAAAATCCAGGGTGGAGTTGAGTTGTTTACCTGCTTTGATGAGAGGCCAGAGATGGGAAGGTTGAAGATGACCTTGATGACTAAGACCATCCTCTGTCTTCTGAACTTTTAGGGGCATCTATCCTTCCTTCGTTAAGGGATATACCAAAAAGGGTAGGCCTTAGACCTACCCTGGGAAGAGAACTACTGCTGGGAGCGTAAAATAGATTACACTTCATTGCGAGTCCCGATGAAATCGGGACGAACACTAAATGGGGATTGAAACTAACAGATTGCTTCGTCGTCCCGAAAGCTTTCGGGATTCCTCGCAATGACACTTGAAATACCAATGTGCAAACTATAATGTGCTCCAAGTAGCAACTCGACATTTCGGAATTTCTAAGAAATTTCGAAATGTCTGGGGTTGTTTGAAGTGCCGGATTTTTGCATAAGTGCGCCACTTCAAACATGACAGTGGAGCAATCCGAGTCCCGATTTAGATCGGGAAGGGGCGAAAGACCCTATGGGAAGTTAGCGACCGAAGGGAGCTAAGTTCGTTTCATATCTCTTAAGTGAAGCTTTCTATGGCTTCCTCTACCATATCATAGCTATCGAACACCGCGTCCAGTTTTGTAACCTGAAGGAGATTTTTTATCCTTTCAGTTGCCCGGGCTAACTTCAGATTTCCCCCATTGTTCCTCAAGCTAATCAGGCTGCCGATCAATATACCCAACCCTGAGCTATTCATCCAGTTCACCCTGAAAAGGTCAATCACTACTTTCTTTTTACCCTGATCAATAAGTTCGTATAGCCTCTCGTGGAGAAGTCTGGCATCTGGACCACCCATTATCTTCCCCTGGGGCTCCACAATGGTTACATCATCCTCTTCCCTGTATGAGAACTGCAAGCTTAGGCCCTCACTTCACTCTGTTTAATAATACGAAATTTTGGCAATTTAGTTTCACCATAAATTTACAAAATCCCCCTGCTTTTGTCAAATGGTTTTTTGCCAGGGTCTGACCGAGAACCCCATAAGGTTGCCACTCCCAGGAATTTTCATCCCAACTCCTGCCGGCTATGGTATAGCCCTCATTTTTCAGAACGCTGGGAGATCCATTTTTTCTCATCGGCTTACTTCCTTTAGATTTTATTTGGCTTCAATTACTATACAATACAATGTCACATTATAGGCAAAGCTTCGACTTCCTGTCCATAAAGGCTGAGTAGGAATGACTCAGTTAAGACAAGTGAGGTCGAAGAATTGTCATTTATTACTCTTCGGCCTCCTGATCGAAAAGGGAAGACCCGGGTTCTGCCATATGCCGCATCCCCCCTAAATTTTCCTCCTTTACTTGATCAGGGCAAGCTTTTTGGTAATGGTTTTCCCATCTACCTTTAACTGGCAGAAGTAGATCCCTGATGGTAAGGAGTTGGCCTGCCACCTGACTCTCCTCTCCCCTGCCTTTTGATAAGCATCAACCAAGCTTAGCACCTTTTCCCCCAGGATGTTGTAGATTGTTAGCTGAACAGTCCCGGATTGGGGGAGGCTATACCTGATTGTCGTGGTGGGATTGAAGGGGTTAGGGTAGTTTTGATAGAGAATACACTCCAAAGGAAGGGGGGCTTGCCTTTGCCCCTCAGAAACCCCAGACAATATATCGGCATAGTTACCGGTGCGGCAGGGATTCCCCCGAAACATACTCCAGTATCCACCTTGTTCAGAGCTTACCTTGTAATCAATGATCTGAACTCCGAGTCCGTGGCCAAAGCCGACTTCCAGATCCCCATCCTGGTCCAGATCAGCAATAGCTGGCGAAGAGGGGTCTGTCCCTCCTCCGGGTATGGGGAAACTGGAAACCTTTTCCCCGTTTAGTTTATAGGCGTGCAGATTCCCGTCATCGCTTGAGACTACCACCTCAGGCAAACTGTCACCGTCCAGATCGGAGAAGCAAGGGGAGGATTCTATGGGGTCTCCCACATCAACCGGCCAGCCATCAACCAAGGAACTGTCTTCTCTCACCAGATAGAGCAGTCCATTACTTGTGCCAAAGGCAATGGCTAAACTTCCCTCAACAGGGACAAAGGAAGGTGAACCCTTTATCTTTCCCCCGGCGGAAAAGACGAGGTCAAATGTGCCGTCGGGATTCAGAACATAGAGATTTTCATCCTGACAGCCAACCACCACCTTGGGACCACTTCCATCAAGATCGGCAATAGAGGGGGAAGAGCTTATTGTCCCCCCTAACTGAATGGGCCAGCCGGGCAAAAGATTTCCATCCCGGGAGAGAGCATATACCTTCTTATTGGAGGTGACAAAGACCAGATCCTTTCGGCCATCTCCGTC
>Ga0315545_1004464_pt1 | contig 11550 bp, 10 predicted proteins | sample SalMarSW160210MG_FD_203096 | JGI IMG/M metagenome (GOLD analysis project Ga0315545, IMG submission 203096) | Salt marsh sediment microbial communities from the Plum Island Ecosystem LTER, Massachusetts, United States - Salt Marsh Sediment SW1602-10 ...
CCCCGCTCATGTCTTCAAACTCTCCTGAGAGCCGCTTCAATAAAGGCAGCACCCAATCGTTATCAAGCTTAGTTAGTTCACACGGGGTTTGTCAAACATCCCATCTCTTCGTGCAACCAGGTGAGATTACGCTTTCCATCGGGTTGTTCACTTTGCCATGGTATCCTGGGGACATAACACCCGATTTCTGGCAGGCCTTATTGGCATGGTGCCCTCGAATTCAGGAGTAACAAAAGACTGGTCTGTGCTAGAGCTAGGTTCAGCTAGCATTGAACGAACATGGGGATGTTTGCCATTCCATGCGTGCGTTGCGTGTCAGGCTAAATTGAACAGTTCGTGCAAAGCGTTTGACTTGCTTTGTAAGACTAATGAGAAATGTTTGTAACAATATAAGCTTGCGTTGATCGAGCTATATAAAATATCCTTTTGTGTGATGATCGGGATTGGGTAACTGCACCTGAACAATTGAATATCAGATAAGCCTAGTCTGAATGTCTCCTCACTTTGGTCAAACAACGATGGGGGACAGTTGTAGACAAACAACACTTTCGTGTAATATGAGCGGCACAAATCAGCGAAGTTTTCATGAAGCAATAAGGAGGACCCAAATATGGCGATAGATGTGAAATCCGAAAACCTAGTTTTGAGATTGTGGTTCCTGATGCACCGAGACGTCGGCCTGTTTAGACGCTGTGAGGACCAAGTGTATGGTGAAAAGGGGCTCACCATGGAGCAGTTCACAGTGCTTGCGGCTATGAAATACATTGGACATACTGCCAGCCCGTCTGACATAGCCGAGTGGATAGGACGTACCCCCAACACAATCAGTATGATAGTTGACCGCATGGTCAAAGCTGGTCTGGTCAGAAGGACAAGAGATAGAAAAGACCGCAGGGTGGTGCGCGTGGTTACCACCGAGAAGGCCGACGATGCTTTTGGACGGGCAATTCCGGCAGGCTGGGAGTTTATCCATAAAATTATGTTGCCGCTGTCAGAGGCGGACAGGCATACCTTTGCTAGGTTGCTTGAGACGATAAGATATGAGGCATTGAACTATCTCAATCCCGGAGAAGACATAGAGGCAATGGTGGTAAATGATGACAAGAGCCATATCAAAATGACGGAACGGCTGGTTCACGATGCTATCCTCTCCACTCCGCAAGGCAAACGTCGGGCTGGCAAAAAGGGAAAGACCGCGCGATGAGGAGAACTAACCTTAGCCATGCTAGCTGGCGTAAGGCAGCTCCTGAGAGTCCGGGGTAATCTCGATACAAGCCAATATCCTACCCGTTTCAACCTAGAGGTAGAACGCCTTAGCCACCGAGAAAGACTGTTCGGCTTCTGACCAGTGCACCAAAGTCAGAAGTGTTACGTATTGTAAGGGGCTCCTTTTTGCATTCAGGATCAGTGTAACACATTGGGTTAATGTGACATCGAATGAAATATTCTGGGGACATAGTACCTGATATGTAGCAGGCCTTATTGGCATGGTGCCGCTGGAATTCGGGTATGGGTAGCATTCTGTATGGGGAAGTGATGGCGAATTGAAGCATGAAGTAGGAAATATTGATTTTCCAGGAAAAATATTTAAGAAATGTGATTAGATGGAGCAGTCAAGAACGGCTGATTGGTCGAGCAAAGCCTTTATTATTGACAGCTGGTAAATAATAGATTGTAAGGTTAGGGGGAGCAGTTCTAGCTCCCCTTATGAGTCTAAATGGCTATTAAGACAGAAAAGGTGTTGATAATGAACCGGATATAGAAATAGAATAAGGAAAATATAAAGGAGGAGAAAATGACAAAAAAGGTGGAACACGTTCACTGGCCTGATGCCCCTGATGTCTGGATGCCATATGCCCCTGCCATAAAAGTTACCGGGGGAACTCAAGTATTTCTCGCCGGGGTCACAGCAGCACCGGTATATCACAGCCATCCTCATATCCCGGAAGAATTTGCCGGCATGCCGGATGACATGGAAGGACAGGCACGGGAGACACTGGAGAATCTGAGGAAGGGGCTTGAATCGGTTGGCGCCACATTCGCCGATCTCGTGGTGGCAAATCGTTTCCTTACGGATATTTCACAGCAGGATATCCTGAACAAGGTATGGAACGAGGTCATGGGCGAGAATAAGCCAACAACTACTACTGTTCAGGTTATGCGGCTGGCAACCGATCCCCGCTGTCTTCTGGAAATTAATGCAATTGCTGTGATCGACTAGCGGAGTGATCCCGGAGCAGCAATACATACAATTTCACGTGTTGGCTAGCCAATCCTGATTTTTGAACTGATGTCCCTGGCTATAGTCCTTTTTCACGCCTGGTATTCTGGGGAAATAATACCTGATTTGTAGCAGGCCTGATTGGCATGGCGTCCGCAGAATTCCGCCGAAATCAAAGGCCATCCTGAAGTCGAAACGCTCGCCGTAACCCGAGACAACCGCGCCAAGGTAACGAAGAGAGTCTTGAAGTGGCCAACGGAAGGTAAGCAACCTCTATCCTTAGATATCATCAGTGCGTAGTTTGTGGTGGCCCTGGAATTCTCTGGAAAATCGGTACTGTTGATGCACAGAGCACCGGTCTTCGGACTGTAGGTCAGTTGACCCAAAAAGTCATTTTGAGTCTAGAATAGAACTCTTGTGTCAATCGCCAGAACCTTGTTTTGTTCGTAAAGTCTTTTTGTGTCCCGACCCGTCCCAAACAGTTTAACGCCAAATTCGCGGTTGTGATTTGAGGCTAGCCCATCGACTAATCCAAAGGGCATACCTCCTTCCTGAAATTCAGATACCTTTCTCTGACCTATTTGAATTTCGGGGATAGGGTGAGGTTTTCTTGAACAGTACTACCGGGCATTATCGGACACGTGAGGGTTCTGTTTGATTTTGGTGGTAACGCATTGACAACATTGTTGCTTAATGACTTCCTCAGTTCCGTCTGAAGATTTGATAGACTGCCTAGTACTAAAGTACTACTCTCTTGACAGAGAGATATTCCGAGTTATAATGTTGTCAAGTGGTCGAAATAATGTTGACCTGCGATATGATTATTCGTAATATGTTAGTTTGTCTTTTGTTTTGAGGTTAGCCCTTAGACAAGGAGGTGAGATGGGTATAGAAAAGTTGTATGGCTGTTTTTTGAAAGAGGATGTTACCGACAAAGACTTAGGTGATGCTGAAATAGATAGAGAGTTAACGGATAAGTTTGCCGGAAAACATCGTGGGAGCGTAAGAATATCGACCGGTAGATTTTACACGAGAGCAGAGTGGGCAGAGCGGCGCAAGAAACTCGTCAGGGTCAAGTTGCCAGGTTAATATTGGCTAACAGAGCTAAGTAACTAAATGGGGGGGTAGGGCCCCCCATTTAGTTTAGGAGAGGTTATGCCACCTGAAAGATTGGAGTTCACTAAAGAAGAAACCCAACAACTGACAATGATAGCGGCATATTATCGGATAGCCAAGGAATTGATACTTTATGGAGAACAAATTGACCCCAAAAGTAGGACTTTGGCTCAGACTTTGAGCGAACGGACAAATGCCCTCGACCACATAATGAGGGTCATTTCAGAAAAGCGAGGGATAAGGGACGAAGCGGTTAAAGACCCAATAACTTATAGTCGAATTAATTTGGACAAAGCCTTCGGGCACATATATCGTGCAGCATACGACGCACTGGATTGGGTAGCGCTGACAATCCAAGAACGGATGGCTGAAGACGTAGATTCCGTATCTCTAGAGGCTTTAGGGGCTCTTATGCCTGAATACTTTAGGGAGATTAAACCCAATCTGGAACAGATTATTCGCAATGATGTAACTGGTCTTCGCAATAGAAAGGATGTTGCGGATGATAGTGAAGTCAACTTAAGGCAATTTATTGAGACTACTGCAAGCCTTAAGAAATACTTTGACCAACTGGAACGAGGTATGCCAGCGCTGCATGAGTATGACCAGCGAAAAAAACGAAGAGACCGCAGGGGCCTAGTCTTGCAAGTGATAATAGGCATAATTCTTGTTGTAATAGGTTGGTTGCTCGGTCACTTTATCACTTAACCTACACCTATCTCACGCCTCTTGGCCTATTCTCATAGTAGGCACCAGAACCGACTTCTGAAGCAGATACCTTGCTTTTGGAGCAAGTGGCACCTATGGAGCAAAGCTCGTGAAAAGAGGCAAGCGTGACAGCGGCATCCTTGTGGGTTTTTCTTTTGACCGTGATGCTCAAGCTGAGATTAGACGGGCAGAGAGTTGCCAGACTTCACCTGGGAAAGAACAGATAAGGCTCGCATCTTGAGCGATCGCCTAAGTTTCTGGGAGGGGCGCCTGATTGGTATAGTGTCCCTGGAATTCCCCGGTGCCGGCGAAATCAAACGCCATCCTGAAGTCGAACCGCTCCTGTAACCAGAGACAACCGCACTGAGGTAATGAAGAAAGTCCTAGACTGGCTAACGGAGTGAGCTGAGGCCCCCCTCAGAAAGCAGCCGTTAGCTTAGATACCATCAGTGAGTAGTCTCTGGTGTCCCTGGAATTCTATCGCTTGCACTGAATACTTCGCCGGAAGACTAAACCGAACCTGTCTGTCAGATTGCACAAATGCCAGTTTTGTTCAACGATAATTCGATACATCGCACAGTTCGTCAGATTGTGTAATCGGTCAACATAGGCCACCAACTGTGAGAGCAAGGCAATATCCGATAAGCTATAGGTGGCCACAGTTTCTGTTCAGCCTATCTTGCTCTCTTCCTCGGGGGGGACCCGACTCGACAATTCTTTAAGTAGGATTGACAATCGGATGTAGGTGACATATCATCGGCATCGAGACCAAGGAGGAACGAAGTCAGTTCACTACGAGTTGATATGGGGAATTGCGGTCAGCATATGATTAGACAGGTAAGAACAACAAAGGAGGGAGACTGAATTATGTGGGAGAAGAAAGAGGAGAAAGAGGAAAGTTTGTTGAAGGAGTTGTGCCGAGATGATCCAAAATTATATGATTTTCTCAGTAATTATTTGTATTTTAATCCGTTAGCGGCCATATCCAAAAAGGATCTCGATATCCTCACCGAGGAGGCGGAAAAAAGCGGGAATTTTAGACCGGCAGTGGATAAGGCCATTTTCGAGGCCGCTCAAAACCCGGGGGAAAGGGAAAGCTACATCAAAGTTATCCAAAACCTCGCGTCGAAGACCATACACGCCATGGAGCAAGAAAAAGAAAAGGTAGAGAAAGAAGGACTCACCGACCAGGCTGCTAACCTTGGGAGAAGAATTGAAAATCAGGAATTTATGAGCGAAAGAACCGAAGACATAATAAACGTAGCTTCCAAGTTCTACAGTGAGAAACTGGTGGAACTGGGAGAAAACGTGAGAAGAGAAGCGAGAGGAGAAAAGAGACGAGAAGCCGGATGGGAAGAAATGAGAATAGGGGATCTGGAAAAGGCGGGGCGAGAAGCAAGAAAAAAAGAGAGAGGAAAGATGGGAAGAGAAGAGAAAAGGGAAGCTGAGAAACAAGATAAAAGAGAAGAGCTGGCAGCAGAGGAAGGGAAAGAAGCGAGAAGAGAAAAGAAAGAAGAAGCTGAAAGGGAAGAAATGAGAATAGGGGATCTGGAAAAGGCGGGGCGAGAAGCAAGAAAAAAGGAAAGAAGGGGGAATTAGATTTTAGACCCAAAGCCAAACGCATTGAGCTCTCAGTGTCCAAGTTTCTTGTTCATCATAATACCAAACGCACAAATTTGTAAGATAGGATATCGGCCTATAATAGAGTAACAGAAAGCCACATTGTTACCTAGTATTCCCGCCTAACTGGACAAGCAGAAGCTCTGGGCATTCAACGGGCATAATGCCCGATCCGTAGCAGGCCTGATCCTTCACCTTGTGAAGGATGGTGTCGCTGGGAATGCCGGCGAAATCAAACGCCACCCTGAAGTCGAAACGCTCCTTGTAACCAGAGACAACCGCACCGAGGTAATGAAGAAAGTCCTGAACCGGCTATCGGAAGGGGTGCCCTGAGGGCGCCGCTCCCTGCCACTGAACATTCCGTAAGCGTGCCTGATGAGGGCGTCTGAGGTTGAAGCTGGTGGAGCTCATAGCCTGGAGATTGGGTTAACTCTAGCAATCCCCAACCGGCACTGGCAGTAGGGATAAGCAATCATATTTGGACTGTTGAGGAGATTGTGAACTATAATGTCTTTGTCTCAGCTATTTCCCTTGCCAGAAACTCTGCAAAATATCTTCAGATGGTGTCTTAAGATACTCAAATATCAATTGGGCTATTCTCATGTTGGCTTTCAACTTAATAGGCAATTCCCCGTGATTACAGAGTTCCAATTTCAGATTGCCTGAATAGGTGGCATGAACTGTGGGTGCAGTACTATGTACAGTTAGGCCAAATCTAGCTAAAGTACTAGTTCCTTCGATGCGTGCTGATATTTTGGAGGATAGTGTTATTCTCTCTCTAATGTCAGCTAGAATGAACTCTTTTGGCTGTAAATCATACCCATTTGGCGGGATGTCTAATGACTGATAAAGGTCATCAAATATGGTAGCGATTTGGGGATGACTTACATCAACTGTTCTGCCGAGTGCTGGATGGGCTTTCTTGAATTTGGATATTTGATTTCCTAAGTGAACATCTAGTGATGATGGCTGGATATCTAGTAGGTCTATGGATGGCTGAACAACGATATTGCCCGCCCTTATTTCCCTCTTTATATCTCTATCACTTAGTACCAACCAACTAGTGACCTTATGCTACAACAACAGATTTGGGAAACCACACTTTGGAACCAGTCGTAAATGTTTCATTAGGTAATCCGACAAGATATCTATCTGCTTTCTGGTCTATGATGGATGCTTTAATAGTCTGTTTCGATTTGTCAAGGAAGGAACAATGGATAAGCATGCTGATACTACCAGCACTGGAAACTAATGTGACAATAGCCTCGTCAGAAAACTGCCCGTTCTTTATCTCGGAGTATCTAATATCAACTAGCTGATGTCCTTTTTCTTTGTTACCATTTGATCTAGCCATTTTCTTTAGCTCCTTCCTTTCACTAACATTCACTCATATTGATTAGTACGCAATAATACCTAATAACATTGTAACACAATCTGTCAACACTACATGTGGTGCAAATATTGGTATCTTCACTATATATAGTGTCGCCTGAGCCTATTCCCGAAATTGACCCACTACCCCAAAGAAGCAATGCTGGGACTTCTGGGAAATAATACCTGATTTGTAGCAGGCCTGATTGGCGTGGTGTCCCTGGGAATGCCGGCGGAATCAAACGCCATCCTGAAGTCGAAACGCTCCTCGTATTGCTTGACATGCAGTCCGTACGCTAGCAAAATAGGCACAAGGTCTGGTAACAAGCTATGGCAACGACAGAGCAAACGATAAATGACGCCCTGGCAGCAGTCCTGATGGAAACCAGAAGCCAGTGGCGGTACAAGGACGTCGTCAAATCCGAAAATGTCGATGTGCTGAAGGCCAGCGGCAAAAAGCCAGACATCCTGATCGTTGAGCCGAACGTGTCCCCTGTTATCGTTGAGACGGAGATATTACCGTCGCAGACGGTCGAGTCGGACGCCAGGCAGCGGCTAGGCGAACACTTGGTGCGGCCGGGCAGGAGGATACTATCGTCCGTGGCAGTGAGGCTGCCAATCAGGCTGAGGGACCTTTCTGGCCGACCTTTGAAGGAGGCAATCCTCACCGCATCCGACCTCGATGTTGCTCTTTTCACTGGGGAAAGCCCGGAATCTTTCGCGCGTTGGCCGCGGAACGGCTGGGTAAAGGCAAACGTGGCCGACCTGTCGATGCTAATCCAATCTGCGACGGTGCCCCCAGCGGTGGTCGAAGAGGCTGCCAACAAGCTGGTCGAGGGCGTCAGCGGGGCGGCCGTATTCTTACAGGATATGGCGACAAACCATCCTGGGGCCATGAATAGGATATGCGAAGAACTGCGCCAGCAGGACAGTGAGCAGACACGGAGGATGGCCGCGACCATACTGGCGAACGCTCTGGTGTTCCATGAGAGTCTGGCTCGCGGCGAAGGCGACCTGTATGAGGTACGGACCCTGGACGAGCTGCGGGGCGACCGGGGCGGCGTAAACAAGGGCGACACATTGGAGGACTGGAAAAGGATCCTGAAGGTGAACTACTGGCCGATCTTCGACATCGCCCGACGTATCCTGGAGGTCATCCCCACGGACACGTCCCGCCCACTGCTCGAGCGTCTGGTTGCCACCGCCACCGAACTGGTGGCAAACCACATGATGCGCTCGCACGACCTCACCGGCGCTGTCTTCCAGCGCCTGATAGCTGATCGCAAGTTCCTCGCGGCGTATTACACCAATCCGTCGTCAGCAGCGCTCCTCGCAGGACTAGCTATAGACCCGTTCACAACACCGAGCGGTGGTTCGTGGGCAAAGGAAAATGACGTAGCATCCGTGCGCATCGCTGATTTTGCCTGTGGCACAGGTACACTGTTATCTGCTGCGTACCGTCGCGTCAGTCAGCTGCACGAGGCTTTCGGCGGAAACGCTGAGACGATTCACCCCGAGATGATGTCTGATGCCCTGGTCGGCTGTGACGTATTGCCAGCGGCCGCCCACCTGACCGCCTCGATGTTGGCTAGTGCACATCCTACGGTTACCTACAAGGGAAGCTCGATAATGACCGTGGCATTTGGGGCGCGGCCCGAAGGAGGATTCGCGCTTGGCTCCCTTGACCTACTAGACCTCCAGCGCCCATTTGATATTGTCGCGGTTACTGCGAAATCTATTGGGGGCGCTGGTCAAAGTGAGCATCGAGTCTGGGAAGCAGTCAATCACTGGTCAATAGAGTTAGTTATTATGAATCCCCCGTTCACTAGGGACACCGGCCATGAGGCTGAAAAGATAGGGATTCCTAATCCCATGTTTGCTGCTTTTGGCTCCAAAGAGGAAGAGCAGCGGGAGATGTCGAAAGCCGCCCAACATCTACTTCAGGGAACAAGTGCTCGCGGCAATGCCGGTGAGGCCAGCGCTTTTCTGGTGCTTGCTGACCGCAAGCTGAAGAACGGTGGCACACTTGCCATGGTCATGCCTCTGAGCTTGATGTCTGGCGAGGCATGGGAAGAATCACGCCAGTTGCTCCGTAAATCGTACGATGACCTTATCCTGGTATCTATAGCTGCCGCGAAAGACGATGACATGTCGTTTTCCGCAGACACCGGCATGGGCGAGTGCCTCGTCATTGGCCGCAAAGCTGAGCAGAGCATCAGGTGGCATAGGGCAACATTTGTAGTATTGTACGAGCGACCTTCTTCCCCAATGACTGGCTCGGTGGCGGCTACTCAGATTCGACGGTTGCGGGAAGGCAACCTCCGTAAACTGGAAGATGGGCCGGTAGGCGGCAGTCCGTTCCACTTTGGCGATGACCTGATCGGGTACGCAATGGATGCGCCGCTCCCCGAGGAGGGCCCCTGGAACCTAGCTCGCCTCAAGGATGGAGCATTGGGTCAGGTCGCCTATCAAATGGCTACAAATAGTCTCGCTTGGCTGCCCGGCACGACCAAGAACAAATCTGTACCAGTTCCCATTTCGGCCCTTTCTGCAGTTGGGAAAGTGGGGCCCTACCACATGGACATAAATGGCAATACACCGGATGGCAGAATTCGTGGGCCCTTTAGGGTAGAAGATTTGAGGGCCAAAGCTGCCCCCACCTATCCAATCTTGTGGGCACATCATGCCGACCAGGAAAGATGCATGGAATTTGAGGCAGATAGCGAAGGCATCCTACGGCAAGGCAAGGATCCCGCCGAAGACAAGTTGGCACAAGAAAAGGCCAGCATGATTTGGGCCACAGCATCACATTGCCACTTCAATAGAGATTTCAGATTCAACAGCCAGTCAACGGCGATGCAGTTTACCAGCAAGAAGACCATTGGCGGGAGGGCTTGGCCCTCAATCAAGCTAGCTACTATTGAACACGAGAAAGCACTGGTGCTGTGGGGCAACTCATCCTTCGGGCTACTGCTTCACTGGTGGCACGCTAATAAGCAGCAGGCAGGCAGAGGCAGCATAGGAGTATCAGCTCTTGCTTCATTGCCAGTCTTGGATGCCACTAAACTATCAGCAGAAGCCCTTGCGATGATGGCCGCGATCTTCGATGATATGAAGCATAAGGAACTAGAGCCTGTGAATGAAATCACTAATGACCCCGTCCGAGCGGAAATCGACACGCGGCTGTGCACAGAAGTGCTCGGCTTTACAGCGGAACTGGTCGCACCGGATGGGCCGCTGCCGTTGCTGCGGCAGAAGCTAGCGCTGGAGCCTTCCATCACCGGAAGTAAATCCATTGGCTAGCGCCGGCGAAATCAAACGCCGTCTTGAAATCGAAACGCTCCTGGTGACCAGAGATAACCGCACTGAGGTAGTGAAGAAAGCCTTAAACTGGCTAATGTGAGGGATAAATTGAGGCCCCACCTTAGAACTTGTACAGCAAGCGTACTCTCTCGTCACTTTGAAGCTAGACTGTTATTTTTTGCCTATCGCTGTTTTGGCTTGAAAACCCTAATTTTCGAGCCTTGTTCACGATAACATTAGTGCCAACATTTTGTTCGAGGGCAGCCTAACATTGCGATCTGTTGTTGATGACATCCGCCTGGTCATAAACTACTTGTTTTATACGGAATGATGAATTACCATTAATCTGAAACTCCTAAGCAGACTTACTATGGATTTGCTTCTTATAGAGAAAATCAAGAAACTGGCCATTGTTGCCTTGGTCTCTGACGACTATCTGATGGAACAACTTGTATTCAAAGGTGGTAATGCTATCGATTTGGTCTATCAAATTTCCGGTAGGGCATCTATGGACCTTGATTTCTCTATGCCAACCGACTTTAAAGAAGATGACCTCGAGGACATCAAATCTACTATAGAAGGTCTACTCGTTAGAACCTACAAAGAAGAAGGGTTAGTCCCGTTTGACATTAGGATTACTCGAAAACCAGAGAAGGTCGGAAACATTGATGAGATGGAATTCTGGGGAGGATATGTAATAGAGTTCAAGATTATACCAAACAGTGTTTATGAACAATATTCAAAGAATATTGTAGATCTGAGGAAGCAATCCACTGCGATAGGCCCTAGTGACAGGAAGATATTGAAAATCGAGATAAGTAAGTTTGAATGTTGTGCCGGCAAAGAAGCCAAAGAAATCGACGGTTACACTGTTTATGTTTACAGCACGGACATGATTGTAATAGAAAAAATAAGAGCCATATGCCAACAGCACCCACAATATCGTACGATTGTAAAGAGTCACGCCCCGTCTGCGAGGGCGCGCGATTTTTTTGATATTTATACCATCACCCAAACATTCCCGATCGACTTCACCAAGAAAAGAACTAAGGGGCTCCTAAGAGCCTCTTTCGAGTCCAAGAAAGTACCTTTCAGTCTCATACATAAGGTTGCTTGACCTTCCCCCATTTTATAGGCCAACCGCAGTTAGAGTCCTCCCCATGTTTTCAATGTACTCCCTGGGCGTGAGACCTGCGAGCGCGCTGTGTGGT